>OLFW01001867.1_pt1 | contig 10361 bp, 7 predicted proteins | sample 1605351 | NCBI WGS metagenome assembly OLFW01 (sample SAMEA3888918, study PRJEB22519) | human gut metagenome | biome: human gut; feature: human-associated habitat; material: faeces | place: Denmark | collected 2010 | reverse complement strand
CAGAGCTGCTTTTGTGATTGAATTAGTTCAGGCCGAACTTCTTGTTGAACTTGGCAACGCGGCCGCCGGTATCGACCAGCTTCTGCTTGCCAGTGAAGAAGGGGTGACACTTAGAGCACACTTCCACCTTGATATTCTGCTTGGTGGAACCTGTCTCAATCACATTACCGCAGGCGCAAGTAATAGTAGTCTGCTGATAATTGGGATGGATTCCTTCCTTCATTGCTCGTGTTCACCTCTTTCCGATCCAAATGTGCTTTTCTAAAAAAGCCATATAGGATATTACCACGCTTTGTGTCAAATTGCAAGAGAAATTTTTGATCCTCTCCGCGCTTTTCTCTTCCTTAGCACTTTTCCCTAATTTCATCGTCAATTTTTTAACGCTCGTTATGCAATTTCTCTTTACTTCTGCCGTTTTCAGTCGTATAATGGTACTTACGCGCCTTGCGCACGGATGATTGGAAGTAAAGGAACATCAGAATTATGTCGAAAAAACATTTCCTGCGGGGACTGCGCGACGGCATCCCCATTGGGCTTGGTTATTTTGCTGTCAGCTTCGGCATCGGCATCAGCGCGCACAACGCGCACCTGAGCATTTTTCAGGGTTTTTTGCTGAGCTTTTTGAACAACGCCTCGTCGGGTGAATACGGCGGCATCACCATCATCGCCGCCGACTCCGGCCTCTGGGCCATGGCGCTGATGATGCTGGTCGTCAACGCGCGCTATCTTCTGATGAGCTGTGCGCTCAGCCAGCGTCTCTCGCCCGATACGCCGCTTCCCTGGCGGCTCCTCATCGCCTATGACCTGACGGATGAGATCTTCGGCCTCGCCATCGCGCAGCCTGGGTATCTTGAGGTGTGGTATTACTTCGGCACCATGTGCGCGGCCATGCCGGGCTGGAGCATCGGCACCGTGCTCGGCGTGCTGATGGGGAATCTCATGCCCATCTGGGCCGTCAGCGGTTGCTCCGTGATGCTGTTCGGCATGTTTCTCGCCATCATCATCCCCGTCGGCAAGCAGAACCGCATCGTGCTCGGCTGCATCGGCGTGAGCTTTCTCTGCTCGCTTCTTGCAAGCGTTTTGCCGTTCACGCGCGAGCTGTCCGAGGGCATGCGCATCCTGGTCTTGACCATCGTGATCTCTGCTGCCGCCGCCATTCTGTTCCCGCACAAGGAGGATGATCTCGTCGCATGAAAACGTATTTATATCTTTTCGTCATGGCGGCCACGACCTATCTCATCCGCGTCCTGCCGCTCACGCTGATCCGCAAGCCGATCCAGAATCCCTTCCTGCGCTCGTTTCTCTTCTACGTGCCCTACGTCACGCTCGCGGTGATGACGTTCCCCGCCATCATGAACGCCACGCAGTCGCCCATCGCGGGCGCGGCGGCCATGGTCATCGGCATCGTCGCCGCCTGGTGCGGACTGGGACTTCTCCCCGTCTCGCTCGTCTGCTGCGCGACAGTGCTGATCTTAGAGCATTTTATCGTGTGAGCAAATCTTGTAAAACACCCTCCGCGGATTTCCCGCGGAGGGTGTTTTTATGTATTCACAGCACCTTTTCTTCGCCGACCGAGAAGAAATACAGCACCTTTTCCCTGACCTTTTTGCCCATCACGCGCATAAGGGCCATGGAGTATGTCTCGAGCTGAGGGCGGTAGTGCTCAGCTCGTTCTTCGATCTGTGTTCTTCCGATGCGGTCAGTCTTGAAGTCCACGACCACAAGCTCGCCGTTCTCTTCAAAAAAGCAGTCTACCACGCCCTGCAGCAGCACCGCGTCGTCGGCGTCCAGCGTGGCAAAGTCCCGCACCGGCCGCAGCAGCGAGAAGCGGTACTCGCGCCGCACTGTCTGCGCATTCTTGCGAATGCGCGCGGCAAGATCACTTCGCAAAAATCGGACGATCGCGCGCACATCGACGGCGCTTGCCTGCTCGTCGGTCAGCTTGCGCTGCGCTCTGAGCTTTTCGACCTGCTCACGCACGCTCTGCTCGCTTGCTTCGCAGAAAAAGTCAAGGTCCTGCATCACAAGATGCAGCGCCGTGCCCCGCTCCGGACCCGTGAGCGTCGTTTCGCCCGCAAGGAATTTTGGTTTATATAGGCTGCGCAGCCGCGGTGGGAGCGTTGTATTTTCGGATATCTCCTCGTCCAGCGCGCGGCCCTTGAGCTGCGTGGCCGTCAGCTTGGCGGGAAAGGCCGTCTGCCCCGCATAGGGGTAGCGGTACGACAGCGCAGCAAAATCCACCGGCAGCTCATCCTTCGGCGGCGCGGCATCCACTGGCGCGTCATCGGGCCGCTGCTGCGGCGTCACAAAGCTCAAACCGTCGTGCACGCGCACCGTCCACGGCGTTTCATCGACAAAGAAGCGTCCCTCGCCGCTCTGTCCCGCAAGCTCGCGCAGGGACGCCGCTTCGCTGCGCTGCAAAAGCGGCAGCATGATCCAGTCGCCCATGCACTTGCCGCTGTCCACAGCCTCGGGCAGCACAGGACAATCGCTCAGCGCCAGAAGGTCGGCGACGCGGCTTTTCGCGTTTGCCTGCGTGTGCACCATGACGAGCTTTTCCTTCGCGCGCGTCATCGCAACGTACAGCACACGCAGCTCCTCGGCCTTCGCCTCGCGCCGCAGCGTTCGCTCGATCGCCTGCCGTGCGACCGTCGGGTACTGGATGTGCCTTTGCGTGTCCACGCACACCGGCCCCAGCCCGAGCTGCGGATGCACGAGCACCGAACTCAAAAAGTCCATATTGCTGAAGCGACGCGCGAGGTCCGAGAGGATCACGACCGGAAATTCGAGGCCCTTTGACTTGTGGATCGACATGATGCGAACGCCCGTAGAGGCGTGCGCGGTCTGCATCGTCCCCGCCTCGCCTTCGGCAAGCTGCTCGCGCAGCGTGCGCACAAAGTCGAAAAGGCCTTGCCGCCCCGAGCGCGCGTAGTCCTCGCTGAGCTCCAAAAACGCGAGCAGATTTTCCTTGCGCTCCGCCCCGCGGCGCATCGCGCCGAAGATACCGAGCACATTGCACCGGCGGTAGATTTCGCTCAGCAGCTCGCGCACGCTCAGGTGCGCCGCGCTATTGCGCAAAGCGTCCAACGTACTGAGGAATTCTACGCTGTGGATGTCCTCGCTCAAAAGCAGCGCATCGTAGAAGTCACCCGTGCGCTGCCGCGCGCGGATCGCCGCGAGCTCATCGGGTGTAAAGCCGAAGAGCGGAGAGCGCAGCACGGCAATGAGCGGCACGTCCTGCCGCGGATTGTCGATGACCTGCAAGAGCGCGAACAGCACTGCGATCTCCATCGAGGCAAAAAAGTCCTCGCCCGCGTCAGCGGCGCAGTGGAGGCCGCGCGCCTCCAGCGCGCGGCGATAGTCCAAAAGGCGCGTGCTCGGCGAGCGCATCAATATGACGATGTCCTCCTCGCACACGGGCCGCAGCTCTTTTGTTTTGTCATCCTGTATAGGAAATTCACTTGTCAGCATATTGCTGATATAGTCCGCGACGAACGCGGCCTCAGCCTCGCTCGCGCGCACGCGCTGCTCGCCCGTCTGCGTCGGCAGATCGAGCAGATGGAACTCCGCGCCGCACGCGCTCGATTCGACATAATTCGCGCCGAGGCGCAGCATTTCATCCGCACCGTAGTCGAGCTCACCCATTTCCTCGGAAAGAATATTGCAGAAGATAAAATTCGTCGCGTCCAGCACTTCTTTGCGCGAACGGAAGTTGCGCGAGAGCAGCAGCTTCGCGCTGTCGTGCTCCTCTGCGTCCTCAAGCGGCGGCCAGGTGTTATAATGCTGCAAAAAAATACGCGGGTCGGCTAGGCGGAAGCGATAGATGCTCTGCTTGACATCGCCAACAGTGAAAAGGTTTTCTCCTTTACAAGAAATTGCGTCAAAAATGCGGTTCTGCACCTCGTTGGTGTCCTGATACTCGTCCACCATGATCTCGCGGTAGCGCGCGCTGACGATGCGCGCAAGCTCTGTCGGCGCGCCGTCCTCTCCGATGAGAAGGCGGATGGCCTCGTGCTCCTGATCGGAGAAGTCAGCAGAATTCCGCCGCCGTTTTTCCTCGTTGTACTGGCGGGAAAAGTCCGCCGTCAGGTCGATGAGCGCGAGCATTGCGCTCGCCATCGTGCGCAGGTCCTCCACCGCCTCGTCGGACGAGGCGGAAAAAATCTCGGCAAAGCCCTTGACGGTCTCCTTGCAGTTGTCCCACAGGCTTTTCATGCGCGCTTTCATCTCGCCGCCGTCGCTGTCCTTCACCGCGGCGAGGCGCGGAAATGCGATGGTCACGCCGCGCGCGGCGTCCCAGCCCTCTGCGGTCTTCCCCTCCAGCGCTTCAAGCTGGTAGGACGCGTCGAGGAACGCGGGCGCATACTTCTGGTTCAGCGCGTCATTCGCGCACATCTCCTGCGCCGCGCGCTGCAAAAGGTTTTTGCAGTGGCGCGCCTTGCGCCGCACCTCATTGAGCAGGATTTTTCCATAGGGCGTGTCCTCGATCTTATCCGGCACGGTGCGCCAAAACGCGCGCTGCGCCTCGAGCCATTTGTCCTCATACGGCTGCGCCTGCAATTTTGCGTGCAGCTCGAGCACTAAGTCCTCAAGCGCGCTGTCGTCGCGCCCCGCGCCGAGCGTGTCGGCGAGCAGTGTGCCTCCGGGCGTCAGACAGTCGTAAAAATCGTCCAGCGTGCGCGCGAGCACGCGCTCGCGCAGCACTTGCGCCTCGTTCTCGTCCAGCACGCGGAAATCGGGCCGCAGCGCGTGCCCGCGCGCGTCCTCGCCGAGCAGATGGCAGTTTTCGCGCAGAAGCGCGGTGCAGAACGCGTCCACCGTCTTGATGTCCGCACGGTAGACGCGCAGCATTTGCTGCCGCAGGTGGTAGTTGCCGGGGTCGCGCTCCATGCGCTCGGTGAGCGCCTTCGCGATCTTGCCGCGCAGCTCGCTCGCCGCGGCGCGCGTGTAGGTAATGATGAGGAAATCGTCGAGATTCGCCCCTTCGCGCTCCACGTAGGAAAAGAGCCTCTCGACGAGCACCTTTGTCTTGCCCGAGCCCGCCGCCGCGGAGACGAGCAGACTGCGCTCGCGGCTGTCCACCGCCGCTTGCTGTTCGTTTGTCAGCTTTTCAGCCATTTTCGTGCGCCCCCTCTCCGTTCACCTCGTCGATGTACTGCCAGAATTCGTCGTTTTTCGTCGCCTTGATGTATTCCATACGGTCACTGCCGCAGCCGTTTTCAAAGTGGCACGCGCTCGCGAACTCGCAGTAGGTGCAGGCCGACTGCTGCGGCGTGCGCGCGTAGGGGTCGGCGTCGATGTTGCCCGCGAAGACCTCCTGCGTGATTTCATGTAAAATATGGTCGACGTATTTCGAGAGCTTTCCGAGCTGCTCGGCAGAAGCAAGGCTTCCCGTCACCGCGCCGTCCCTTTTCACCGCGATGGGCAGGTAGCACGGCGATTCGAGCGCGCTGTGCTCCATCGCCTGCAGGACCGCCGGGTCCTCGAGCACCATGCCGCTGCGGCGCAGCTCCTTTTTGAGTGCTTTTTCGATCTTTTCGGGCTCCGTGTCGCGCGCGCAGCGCAGCATCGGCTCGCGCGCGGGCGTGTAGAGAACTCCCGCGGGAACGATCTCGTGTCCGCCGAAAAGCATCTGTCCCTCTTCTTTAAGCGTAAAGAGGTAGAGCAGCATTTGGAGCCCCAGCCCATAGCGCAGCTCGGCGAGGTCGAAGCTCTTCTTGCCCGTCTTGTAGTCCACGACGCGCAAATATAGCTTGCCGTCGTGCAGCCAGCCGTCCACACGGTCGACCTTGCCGACAACGCGCGCCGTGCCGTTTTCCTCGCGGATCGTGATGGCGGGCAGCTGCCCGTCCGCACCAAATTCCAGCTCAAATGCCAGCGGCTCAAAGTCGGAGCTTTGCAGCTCCTCGCTCACCTCGTCCATGATGCGCTCGACCGTCGCACACAGGCGGTTGAACAGATAGCGGAAGCGCGCGCTTTTTTCGCACAAGTCCGGCAGCACGCGGTCGATGTATTCCTCGATCGACGCGCGCACGAGCGCGTGCTGCTTGTCCTTCGATAGCGTATGCAGTCCGCCGCACTCCTTCGCCTGCCGCAGCGTATGCTCCATCACATCGTGCACGAACGTGCCGATCTGCGGCGCGTCAAATCCCGCGCCCGTGCGCTCCCTGGCTTTCAGGCCGTAGCGCATGAAATAGGCAAAGTGACATGAGCGCGCCATGTCCATGCGCGAGGCGGACAGTGTCACCGCGCCGCCGTAGAGCGCGTGCACCGCGTCGCGCGACAGATGCCCGCGCGTATAGCGCGAAGCGTCCTTCATCGCGGCAAGCGCACGCTCCGCGTCGCCCTGTCCTTCAAAATACTGCCACAGCGCGCCGCCGATATGCTCGCCCGCATACTCGAGCGCCGTCGACTTTGCTGACAGGCGATATTCCTTGTCAGCGCTCTCTGTTTCGACGCTGATCGACGGCAGCAGACGCGCGATGCGCCCGATGACAAACGATGGCCGCTTCTCCGCGCCCTTTCCGTCCGAAACGGGATAGGACACCGTCAGCTTTTCCGTCGGCTGGGCCAGCGCGGCGTAAAGATTCTGAATTTCCAGATGAAACTGCTCCATCCCGTGCGGCGCGAGGAAGATTTGCTGCCTCTCGAGCGCCTCGCGGTCCTCGTCGCGCAGCACGCCGCCGCGGTTCTCCGCCGCAGGCAGCACGCCGTCGTTCGCGCCGAGCAGGAACAGCGCGCGCACCGTGTGGCGGTCGTTTCGCGTCATTTCGCACAGGTTCACCGCGTCGAGCGTCACGGGGATCGTGCCCACGCTGTACTGCGTCAGCACAAGGCGCATCAGACTCGCAAACTCCTCGGCGTCGAGGATCGCGTCGCCCAGGATTTCCACAAACTGGTCGAGCACACCGCAAAGAATGCCCCACAGCTGTGCCGTTTCCTCGGCGCGCTGGGCCTCGCCCGCGGCGAAAAGCTGCTCGGTCTGCGTCTGCAAGACCTCCGGCAGTTTGATCTCCTCCAAATAGCCGTACAGCGCGCGCACCTTCTGCTCGGCCTCGCCGCTGCCGCCCACGCCTTTTTTTAGGCGCGCAAACGGCCCCTGCACGCGCTCGCGCAGTGCGTTGACCGTCTTGAGCCGCGCCCTTGCCTCGTCCGTCCAGTCTTCGCCGTAGCCGTCGGGATGCGCCGACCAGGGCGTCTCGCGCGTCCACATCGCGCCGCGGATCTCCCACTTGAGCGCGTAATTTTCCAGAATGTCGCACTCCGCCATGCTGAGGCCGGCGAGGCCGGTCTTGAGACAGCGGAACACATCCTCGTACTCAAAGCCGCCGCTCGCGGCGTCGAGCGCGCCGAGCAGCAGCGTCAGCACGGGACTTTTCAAAATATCGCTGCGGTGGGCATAATAAAGCGGAATACCGTAGCGGGCAAACACGTTTTCGATTGCGCCCGCGTAGGAGTCGAGATCGCGCGCCGTGACGGTGATCTCGCGGTAGCGGTAGCCCTGCTTGCGCACGAGCTGTAAAATCTGCGACGCGACCCACTCGCACTCGCTGTACGCGCTGCCCGCCTCATAGAGCGCGACGGTGTCGGTCGGCTGGGTAAATTCGTCCGCCGCGCCGAAAAAGCAGCGCTCGATATGGTCGAGCGCGCCGCGCACCTCGCCCTGCAGAAGAATTTTCTCCTCGCATGCGACGCCGGCATCGCGCGCGAGCGCGTACAGCCGCTCGCGCACGCGCAGGCTCTCGGAAAAGAGCTCGCGGTCCTGCGTGTCGCCAAGGAGCGTGACGGTCACGCTCTTCGCGCGCCGCAGCAGGATACGCAGAATGCGCAGCTCACGCCCCGTAAAATACGAAAAACCGTCGAGGAAAATGTCTTTATTGTCAATATATCCCGACGCTTCGAGGTTTTCCTCCAGCTTTTCAAGCACATCGCGCGCGTCGTGCCCCGGTGCGTGGAGCTTGCTGAGGTAAATGCCGTAGATGAGCGAAAGGTCGCGCAGCTTGTCGCCGCTCTCGCCCTCGATCTGCGCTACGCTCTCGGATAGCTGCTCGGGCGATACGGCGTAGGCCTGCAATTCCTCCATCACGGCGAGCAGGCTCTCCAAAAATGCCGCGCGCTGCGACGGGCGCTTGTAGACCTTGAGCACCGGCGCAAGCTCCGTGAGCGTACGCTGGAGCGTCAGGAGCTTTCCGCCCGAATCGAGCGTCACGTCCGCGCTGCCGCCGCAGATGCTCAGCACGCGCGAGGCGAGCAGCTTGAACGTCAAGGCCTCGGCATGGCGCGACGCGGTGTCGCCGCAAACACGGCACAGGTCCATCTCCGCCACATGCGAGGCGTGCTCCGGCACGAGCAGGATTTGCTGCGACGAGTCCCCCAGTGCGGCGATCCTTTGCAGCACGCGCTCGGATTTGCCCGTGCGCGCGCGTCCCATCAGTATGTGCAGCAAGCGTCCTTCCCCCTTTTTCTCTCTTAAAGTTATCAATATTTTATCCTAATTTTATCATAGTTTTCTTTTTCGGGCAACGCAGAAAACGCCGTACGCATATTTTCGCCCATCACGGGAAGACTACCGAAGACCAAACCATCTTTTTAAGGAGGGAACTTCATGGTCATCGACAAGATCGCGCTGACGCTTGCTATCATCGGCGCGCTCAACTGGGGCAGCGTGGGCCTTTTCGGCTTTGACTGCGTCGCCTTTCTCTTCGGCGGACAGATCGGCATGCTCAGCCGCGTGATCTACACGCTCGTCGGCCTTGCCGGCATCTGGTGTATCACGATGCTGTTCCGCGAGAAAGAGCCGATGGAAAGCGGCGGCCAGGTGTAAAAAATAAAAGGAGAGGGAGTTCCCTCTCCTTTTATTTTTGCGTTAAAAATTTTCTTTACCGCTCCCCAGTCGCTTCCGCACCTTCCAACTCGCGCATTGAGCGGCGGAACTGGCGATAGAATGTGAAGCTCGTCAGCGCCACCGCGCCGAAGTCCGCCACGGGCTCGGCCAGGAACACCGCGAACGCCTTGTCCGCGAAAAAGTGCGGCAGAATATAGATGAGCGGGATGAGCAGGATGATCTTGCGCCACACGGCGAGGAAGAGCGACGTCTTCGCGTTGCCGAGCGCCACAAACGTCTGCTGGCAGGCGATCTGGATGCCGAAAATACCGCTGCACCCCATGTAGATGCGCACGGCCCACGCCGCGTATTCGACCAGCGCGGGGTCATTATTGAAAATCAGGATGAACGCGCGCGGGAAGAACTCGACCAGAAGCCAGATGGCCATTGAATAAGTAAAGCACGCGCGCAGCAGGCAGAAATAGGCGTCGCGCACGCGCTTGGCGTTCTTTGCGCCGAAGTTGTAGCTCACGATGGGCTGTGCGCCCTGTGTCAAGCCCTGAAGCGGCATGTTCGAAAACTGCATGATGCTCGTCAGCACTGTCATCGTGCCGACGGCCATGTCGCCGCCGTAGCGCAGGAGAGATGAGTTGAAGCAGATGGCGATGAGGCTCTCCGTCGACTGCATCACAAACGGGGAAAGTCCCAGCGCGATACACGGCAACACGATCTTCGCGTCCACGTGCAGGTTCTCGCGCTTTAAGTACCAGCGCGTCTTCTTTCCCGTGAGGAACGTTATCACCAACACGGCCGACACTGCCTGCGAGATCACCGTCGCCAGCGCCGCGCCCATGACGCCCCAGCCGAACACCGCAATGAACACGACGTCCAGCACAATGTTGACGAGCGACGCCGCGATCAGAAAGTACAGCGGGCGCTTGGAATCGCCGATGGCACGCAGGATATTGGTGCCCATGTTGTAGAGCATCTGCGGGATCATGCCCAGAAAGTAGATGCGCAGATACAGCGCTGCGTCGGGCAAAATCTCGTCCGGCGTGCCCAGCAGACGCATTATCGGCGCGGCGGTCACAAGGCCCAGCACGGTCAGCAGTGCGCCAACGGCAACGCTCAGCACCAGCGCCGTGTGCACCTGCCTGTCCACGGCATCGGGGTCATGTGCGCCCCAGCTCTGGGCAATGACGACGCCCGCGCCGCTGCAAAGCCCGACGAACAGGCCCACCAGCAGGTTGACGAAGGGCCCTGTTGCGCCCACCGCGGCCAGCGCGTTTGTGCCCACAAAGTTACCGACGATCAGGGTGTCCGCCGTGTTGTACAGCTGCTGGAATAGCGTGCCGAACCAGATGGGCAGAAAGAACAGGAGCAGCTGTTTGGGGATGCTGCCCGTCAGAATATCCGTTTGTTTGACGCTTTTCATAGAATTTCTCTCACTTTTCTGTTTCTCGCGTCCCTATTTTATGCTATAATGGCGGTAATGTAAAGGGGGCTTTTTTGTGACGGTTTTCTGGGAGCCATGCGC
>OLFW01001850.1_pt1 | contig 10464 bp, 6 predicted proteins | sample 1605351 | NCBI WGS metagenome assembly OLFW01 (sample SAMEA3888918, study PRJEB22519) | human gut metagenome | biome: human gut; feature: human-associated habitat; material: faeces | place: Denmark | collected 2010 | reverse complement strand
CTTGGCCTTGCTCATCAGGGTGTTGACGTGCATGCGGGCGAAGGAGCTGGTCTTGGCGCGGATGCCCATTTCCAGGGCTTCGGGGCCAAGGTAGGCGCCCCAGGGCCACACGGCGATGATGGTGTGGACCTTGTTGTTGCCGGGGTAGACGCCCATTTCGCCATCACCCACGAAGGACAGGGGACGGATGTAGCCTTCCTTCATCTTGTTGGCCTTCAGGGTGTCCAGGATGCCCTGGCTGATCTCGTCGACGGTGTAGGGAATGTTCAGACGCAGGATCTTCGCGGAATTGAGTAGGCGCTGGCTGTGTTCCTTCAGGCGGAAAACGGCGGAAGTGCCGTCAGCACAGGCATAGGCGCGGATGCCTTCGAAAACGGCGCTGCCGTAATGCAGGGCATGGGTGAGAACGTGAACCTGGGCGTCGGCCCAGGGGACCATTTTGCCGTCAAACCAGATGAAATCGGTCGTTTGCATGATACATTCCTCAATATATTCCGCGATATTGGTCAGGCCGGATCTTCCGCGCGCGGCGGGGCCTGTCCGAAGGGTAAAAATTTACTGGAAAGCGCCGCGTATGGCAAGCGTCCGCGGGCAGGAAGATGCGCTGCCCGCAACGGGAAGGCGAAGGCCCCGCCCGCAATGCGGCGTGTCCGGTCAACGTGTTCCCCGTACGGGGAAGGAGGAAGGCGGACGGAACGGCGCAGGACAGGGCCTGCCCGGGACCGGGGGAGGTCCCCCATGGGCCTCCCGGCGGACACGCCCGGCCGGACTGCGGCCCAGTGCGTTACGGGCGCTCCCCGTCAGCCGCTTCGTCCGCTTCCGGGCGGTCAGGTCCGGCGGCGGGCACACCGGCCGCCAGGGCAGGGGCCGGGCCTTGCTTGTCAGTGGCGGGACGAAAGTTTACAACCCAGCAGACAAACATTTCAGGCAGCGATGCCTGTGGAGGCAGCATGACAGCGCAGACGTTTCTGGGGATCGATGCGGGCGGCACGCATACCGATGCCGTGCTTTGCGGACCGGAAGGCATCCTGGCCGGGGTCAAGGCGCCCACCTGCCACGAAGATCTGCCCTCTTCGGTGCGCGCGGCACTGGCCGCTCTGGAAAAGGCTCTGGAAGAAAAGTTCGGCCCCGAGGGCCCGGCGCGTTTGCGTGCCGCGGACCGGGTGACCGTGGGCACCACCCTGGCCGTCAACGCCCTGGTGCAGGGCCGGGCCGACCGTGTGGCCCTGGCGCTGAGCGCCGGGCCGGGTCTGGCGCCCGCCCGTTTCGCCATCGGGGACGATGTCTGCATCCTGCCCGGCGGTCTGGACCATCGCGGCGTGGAAGTGACGCCGCTGGATACCCGTCCTCTGGCCGAGGCCTGCGCCGCCTGGAAAAAGAAGGGCGTGCGGGCCGTGGCCTGCGTGGGCAAGTTCTCGCCCCGCAATGCCGCGCACGAACTGGCCATGGCCGACGTGGTGCGCGCTGCTGGCCTCACGCCCGTTTGCGGGCACAGCCTGTCCGGCGAACTCAATTTCCCGCGCCGCATCGCCACGGCCTATTACAATGCCGCCGTGGCCCGCATCGTGGACGGCTTTTTGACCGCTGTGGAGCAGAGCCTGCAGGAAGCGGGCATCCGGGCCCCCCTGCGCCTGCTCAAGGCCGATGGCGGGGCCGTCCCGGCGGCCCTGGCCCGGCAGGAGCCCGTGCAGTCCGTCCTGTCCGGCCCGGCGGCCAGCGTCATGGGCATTCTGGCCCTGTGCCCCGCCGTGGCGGAAGATGCCTGCTCCGTGCTGCTGGACGTGGGCGGCACCACCACGGACGTGGCCCTGTTCGCCCAGGGCTCGCCGGTGGTGGACCGTGACGGCATGAGCGTGCGCGGTCGCCGGACTCTGGTGCGGTCGCTGGCGTCCCTGTCCATCGGCGTGGGCGGCGATTCCCTGCTGCGCGTGGAAGGGCAGGGCGCGGAGGCCCGCGTGCACACCGGCCCCCTGCGCGAAGGTCCGGCCATGGCGTTTGGCGGCGCGCGTCCCACGCTGCTGGATGCCCTCAACGTCTGTGACCGGGAACGGCCCGGCAGTCTTTCCGGTGATGCGGCGGCCTCCTGCGCGGCGTGGCGGCCCTGGCCGGGGAGCACGGCATGGAGCCCGAAGACCTGGCCGCCCGGGCCGTGGCCGATGCCCTCGATCAGGTGGCGGCGGCCGTGCGCGAGCTGGTGGACGGCGTCAATGCCCGTCCCGTGTATACGCTGGCGGCCCTGCGCGGCCTGCGCGACATCGCGCCGGAGCGGGTCTGGCTGGTGGGCGGCCCGGCGGAACGTCTGCGCGAGCGTCTGGCCGGACGGCTGGCCCTGCCCGTGGATTGTCCGCCCCACGCAGCGGTGGCCAATGCCGTGGGCGCGGCCCTGACCCTGCCCACCGCCGGTCTGGAAGTCTATGCCGACAGCGGCCGTGCCCTGCTGCGTGTGCCTTCGCTGGAACTGGAAGAAAAATTGCCGCGTGCGGCCACGCTGGAGACCGTGAAGGAACGTGCCGTGGCCCTGCTGGAAGAACGTCTGGCCGCCCATGACGCTGCCGGGGCCCGGGTGGAGGTGGTGGAAGCCGACCTCTTCGCCGTGCTGGACGACAGCGGCCGGGCCTCGCGCGACATGCGCGTGCGCTGTCAGGCCGTGCCGGGCATCACCGGACAGGTGAGGGCGGCGGGCTAGGCCTGTCGCTGGCCCACCATGGCATGCATGTTTTTTAGAGGAGAGGGGCCTGCGCGCTGCCTATGCCCGTCAGGTTGTTCCAGCGGTCCTGGGCCTGCGTTTGGGGGCGCCTCATCTTTGTGCCCCTGTCTGTAACGCTCCCACGTTGCTGACGGGCAGGCCCAGAGGGATGCCATCAGCTCGCTGCGGCGCGCGAAGGGGCTCTGCCTGGACACCTCTTTATCCTCCTGTCGATTACCGTCGTCATAAAAAGGACGCCATCCTATGAAGATCGTGCTGTTCGAGCCGGAGATCCCGCCCAATACCGGCAACATCGCGCGCCTGTGCGCCTCCACGGGCATCCATCTCAACCTCATCGAGCCGCTGGGCTTCAAGCTGGAGGACCGCTACCTCAAGCGCGCCGGGCTGGACTACTGGCCGCATGTGCGCATGGATGTCTGGCCGGACTGGGACAGCTGGCTGGCCGCCGCCACGGCGGAGAACGGCGGTACGCCGCCGCGCTGTGTGATGACCTCGGCCCGGGGCGGGGAGCCTTTGCAGCACTTCGCCTTCGCGCCGGACGACTGCCTGGTCTTCGGGCCCGAGACGCGCGGCCTGCCGCCGGAGATCCTGAAGCGCTCCCCGTACAAGGTCCGCATCCCCATGCTCAAGGACAGCGTGCGCAGCATCAACCTTTCCACGGCCGCGGGCATCGTGCTGTTCACGGCCATGAGTTCCTGCGGGCTCATGGAAGGCCCGGAATGGCAGTGATCCGGCTGCCCGCCTCGCAGCCTGCGGGGTAATCGATTTCCCGGAGCCATAAGGCAGGGTGTCACCCTGCCTTTTTTCATTCCTTTTGCCGGAACGGCTGGGGCGGCGTGCCCTGCCGCGAAAACGTGCGCAGGGTATGCCGCCGGTCGGGGACGTGTAGAGGGATCTATCAGTAAAAATAATCTGTTTCCTTTTTGTGATGCGTTTATGCAACCTGTTTTTGCCTTTTGGGGAGGCTGGGGACGCATCCGCGCAACATCCGCGCCGTATCTTGCCAGCAGGGCCAAAAAGGAGAATAAGGCATAAGAGGTGCGGCCGGTGTGCCGCGTCGATTTTTCCACATCCGGGGGTCGTGATGATCGTTGTTTTGCTGGTATGCCTGCTGGTGGGCTTTCTTGTGGGGCTGGCCGGAGTGGGCGGCATCCTGGTGCCGCCGGTACTCATCCTCATGAGCGGACTGGAGCCGCACACGGCCATGGGGACGGCGCTGGCCTCCTTCATCGGTACGGGCTTCGTGGGCACATGGCTTTATCACAAGAACGGGCACTACCGTTTTATGGAGGCCGTGCCCTTTGCCCTGGGCAGCTTCGTCTGCGCCGCGCCCGGTGCGCTGGTCAACGCCCGTATCGATGCCGGACCGCTGGTCATGATCCTGGCGGTCATCATCGTGTTCGCCGGTGCCTGCACCCTGCGCCCGCCCAAGCCGGGCCGCAAGGGCAGCCCCTTCTGGCTGGGCTGGAAGGGCAGGGCAGTCATCGGCGGCGCCACGGGCTTCATGGCCGGGCTCACCGGCGCGGGCGGCCCTGTGGCCTCCATCCCCTGGATGGTGCTGGTGGGGTATTCGCCCATCCATGCCGTGGCCCTGTCCATGCCCTACCAGATCGCCACCTCGTTTTCCGGCAGCGTGGGCAACATGATGGGCGGCCATGTGGACTGGATGCTGCTGCCCGCCCTGTGCGCCGTGCAGGTGGTGGGCCTGCTGGGCGGCATCGCCATGGCCCAGCGCGTGTCGGCACCGTTTTTGCGCAAGGTCATCGGTGCGTTGTGCATCGGACTGGGGGCCTTCCTCTTCCTGCGCCAGGCGGGCTGTTTTTGATAGAAAAAATTCCCGGCCTGTTTCTGGGGGATAATCCCCTTGAATCTCAAATAAAATAACGTTGCAGACGCAACATTTCGGCGGGCGGGCCATGGGCTCGCCCGCTTGTGTCCTGCGGGACGGGCAGGTATGCTGCAGCGTATGAATATCGCTGCCCTTTTCATCCGCCGACCCGTGGCCACGGCACTCATCATGCTGGGCATGCTCTTTTTCGGGGCTGCCAGTTATGTGAACCTGCCGGTCAACCAGTTGCCCAACGTGGACTTTCCCACCATCCAGGTGAGCGCCGACCTTTCCGGTGCTGACCCGGAGACCATGGCCGCTTCCGTGGCCACGCCGCTGGAAAAGGAATTCTTCACCATCGCGGGCATCGACTCCATCTCGTCCGTCAATGCCACGGGTCGAACACGCATCACGATCCAGTTCGCCCTGGACCGTGATATCGACGCCGCGGCCCTGGACGTGCAGGCCGCCATCGGTCTGGCCCAGCGCCGTCTGCCCACCAACATGACCAACGACCCCAGCTTCCGTAAGGTCAACCCGGCGGACTACCCCATCCTCTATCTGCGCGTGGGGTCTCCCACCCTGCCGCTGTACGAGCTCAACGAATATGCCGATACCCTGGTGGGGCAGCGACTCTCCATGGTCAAAGGGGTGGCCCAGGTGGTCATCTACGGGCAGAAGAAGTATGCCGTGCGCGTGCGTGTGGACCCCGACGCCCTGGCCAGCCGCGGGCTGGGCATCGACGAGGTGGCCGATGCCGTGAGCGGCGCCAACAGCAAGCTGCCCACGGGTTCGCTGGAAGGGGAGCGACGCGCCAGCGCCATCAAGGCCTCGGGCCAGCTGGAGAACGCCGAAGCCTTCCGGGACGTGGTGGCGGCCTACCGCAACGGTGCTCCCGTGCGCCTTTCGGACATCGGCGAAGTGGTGGACAGCGTGGAGCAGGACAAGCAGCTTTCCTGGGCCGATGACGGCAAGCCCTGTATCATGCTGGCCGTGGAACGCCAGCCCGGCGCCAACACCGTGCAGGTGGTGGACGACATCAAGACCCTGCTGCCCGGCCTGACCCGCCAGCTGCCGCCCTCGGTCAAGCTGGAGATCTTCTATGACCGCTCGGAATCCATCCGCGAGTCCGTGGCCGAGGTGAAGTTCACCCTGGTGCTGACGGTCTTCCTGGTGGTGCTGGTCATCTTCCTGTTCCTGCGCAACCTGCCGGCCACCATCATCCCCAGTCTGGCCCTGCCCATGTCGGTCATCTCCACCTTCTCGGTGATGCTGGCCATGGGCTTCAGCCTGGACAACCTTTCGCTCATGGCCCTTACCCTGGCCGTGGGCTTCGTGGTGGACGACGCCATCGTCATGCTGGAGAACATCGTCCGTCACCAGGAGATGGGCAAGGACCCGCTCACGGCGGCTTATGACGGCTCGGGCGAGATCGGTTTCACCATCCTTTCCATGACCGTCTCCCTGGCGGCGGTCTTCATCCCGGTGCTGTTCATGGGCGGCATCGTGGGCCGTCTGTTCTACGAGTTCGCCGTGGTCATCATCACGGCCATCCTGTTCTCGGGCGTGGTCTCCCTGACCCTGACCCCCATGCTTTGCGCCTACTTCCTGCGCCATTCGGGCAGCAAGCACCGCGTGGGCTATGAGGGCATCTACGGCAAGCTGGAGCGCGCCTTCGAATGGCTGGCCGACAAATACGCCCGTTCTCTGGATGTGGTGCTGCGGCACCGCCGCACCACGCTGATCTTCTCGCTCCTGTTGCTGCTGGCCACCGGCTGGCTGGGCGTCATCGTGCCCAAGGGCTTTTTGCCCAGCGAAGACATGGGCTTTGTGGTGGCCACCACCGAGGCGGAGCAGGGCATCTCCTTTGAAGGCATGGTCAAGGCCCAGCACAAGCTGGACGAGGTGCTGCGCAACAACCCGCATGTGGACCGCTTCAATTCCGTGGTGGGCATCGTGGGCAGCAGCCAGAGCATGAGCAACGGCACGCTCATGATCCACCTCAAGCCCCACGGCGAGCGCCCGGACATCCAGACCGTGGTGCAGCGCCTGCGCCGCGAGCTCAACACCTCGCCGGCCATGCAGGTCTTCCTGCGCGTGCCGCCGGCCATCAACATCGGCGGGCGCTCCACCAAGGCCCTGTACCAGTACACCCTTACCGGCACCAACATGCAGGAGCTGTTCGAGTGCGCCCAGAAGGTGGAGGCCGCCCTGCGTCAGGTGCCGGAGATCCAGGACGTCAACAGCGACCTCCAGCTCAAGAATCCCGAGATCCGGGTGACCATCGACCGCAACCGCGCTTCGGCCCTGGGCATCAGCGCCGGGCAGATCGAGCTGGCCCTGCAGACGGCCTACGGCTCGCGCGAAGTCTCCACCATCTACGCGCCCACCAACGACTACACGGTCTTCGTGGAAGTGCGCAAAGACTTCCAGCGCAACCCCGACGCCCTGACGCGCCTGTATGTGCGTTCTTCCAGCGGCGAGCTGGTGCCCCTGTCCACCGTGGCCAAGATGAGCCCCGGCGTGGGCCCCATCGCCGTGAACCATGACGGCCAGTTCCCGGCCGTGACCATCTCGTACAACCTGCGCCCCGGCGTGGCCCTGAGCGAAGGCGTGGCCGCCGTGGAGCGCGTCAGCCTGCCGCTGTTGCCCGACTCGGTGAGCGCCAAGTCCCAGGGCACGGCCCAGGCCTTCCAGGATTCGCTCAAGGGCATGGGCTGGCTGCTCCTGCTGGCCATCGTGGTCATCTATCTGGTGCTGGGCATCCTTTACGAGAGCTTCATCCACCCGCTGACCATCCTTTCCGGCCTGCCGTCGGCGGGCTTCGGGGCCCTGTTCACCCTTTGGATCTTCGGTCAGCCGCTGGACCTTTACGGCTTCGTGGGCGTCATCATGCTGCTGGGCATCGTGAAGAAGAATGCCATCATGATGCTGGACTTCGCTTTGGAAGCCCAGCGCCATGATCCCTCGCGCACGCCGCTGGATGCCATCACCGAAGGCTGTCATGTGCGTTTCCGTCCCATCATGATGACCACCATGGCGGCCCTCATGGGCGCCCTGCCCATCGCCATCGGCATGGGGGCCGGCGCCGAGGCCCGCCGTCCTCTGGGCCTGGCGGTGGTGGGCGGCCTGTGCTTCTCCCAGCTGGTGACCCTGTACATCACGCCTGTGTATTACGCTTATATGGAAGACTTCTCGCGCTGGCTCACCCGCCGCTTCGGACAGCGTTTCGAGGCCAATCGTGCCGCCCGCGCCGAGCATGAGAAGGAGGAGGGCAGCCATGCCGGATAACACGCCGGTCTGCCGCCGTTGCGGCCGTTGCTGTGAGCTGGGCGGGCCCGGCCTGCTGCGGGACGATGCCCCGCTGTTGTCCTCGGGTGCCCTGAGACCGGAGATGCTCGTCTGCCTGCGTCGTGGCCAGTGGGCCCGGCAGGACGGCATGGGCGGCGGCCTGGCCCAGCTGGAGAACGAGATGCTCAAACTGGCCGGGACGGGCAAGGCCCCGCATCCGTGGCAATGTCTGGCCTATGCGCCCGGCACGGGCTGTACCATCTATGACCGGCGTCCCGTGCAGTGCGGCGTGCTGTTCTGCGAGGATACCCGGCCGCTGGAGGCCCTGTTGCGGGACGTGCCGGCTCTGGACCGCCGGGCGGCCATCGCCCTGCTGCCCCTGCCCGACGCGCGGCGCCGTTTGTGGGAGGAGCTGGTGCAGGCCCATGAGGAAGCCTGCGACGTGCGCCAGTATTTCGTCCTGCTGGACATGGGCGACCGCGAGGCCGCCGCGGCCATGGAACGTTACGACGCCGCCTTCCGCCGGCTTTGTGTGGAGCGCGGCGCGCTGGCGGAGGCCGAGCTGCCCTTTTTGCTGGGGCAGCCCCTGCGCGATCTACCACGCAACGAGGGCTAGCCCGGCTGCGGACCGCGGGCCGCCGGATGGCCTTGCCTGCCGCCGGCGCTTTCTGGAGACCGTTCCCGGGCCACGGCCCGGCCCGAAAGCGCGCCCCCCGTTGACAGGACGGCAGAGCGGCCCTACTTTTAGGCACAAACGAAGATAACGCCGTCCCGTACGGCACAAGCCAAGGAATTGACATGCCTCTGTGCAGCACTGAAGAAGCCATTGCCGAGATCCGGCAGGGCAAAATGATCATTCTTGTGGACGATGAGGACAGGGAAAACGAAGGCGACCTGACCATGGCCGCCGAATTCGTGACCCCTGAAGCCATCAATTTCATGGCCAAGTTCGGCCGTGGTCTCATCTGCCTGCCCATGTCCGGCGAAATGGCCGACAAGCTGCAACTGCCCCTGATGGCCAAACATAACGGTTCGCGCTTCGGCACCAACTTCACGGTGTCCATCGAGGCCCGCGAAGGCATCACCACCGGCATCTCCGCCGCCGACCGCGCCACCACCATCAAGGCCGCCGTGGCCGACGGCGCCCGTCCTGACGACCTGGTGACCCCCGGCCATGTCTTCCCCCTGCGTGCCCGTCCCGACGGCGTGCTGGCCCGCGCCGGCCAGACCGAAGGCAGCGTGGACCTGGCCCGTCTGGCCGGTCTCAAGCCCGCCGCCGTCATCTGCGAGATCATGAAGGACGACGGCACCATGGCCCGCATGCCCGACCTGGAAGTCTTTGCCGCCGAACACGGCCTGAAGATCGCCTCCGTGCGTGACCTCATCTGCTACCGCATGCGTCGCGGCCAGGTGTCCGTCAAGTGCGATGCCAAGGCCCACCTGCCCAGCCTGTACGGTGACTTCACGGTCTACGCCTACGAGAGCGACCGCGAGCCCGGCACCCATCTGGCCCTGGTCAAGGGCGACATCACCACGCCCGAACCCGTGCTGGTGCGCGTGCACAGCCAGTGCCTCACCGGTGACGCCCTGGGCTCCCTGCGCTGCGACTGCCGCGGCCAGCTGGCCGCCGCCCTGCGCCAGATCGAGAAGGAAGGCCGCGGCGTGCTGCTGTACATGCGCCAGGAAGGCCGCGGCATCGGCCTGGCCAACAAGATCCGCGCCTATGCCCTGCAGGATCAGGGCTACGACACCGTGGAAGCCAACCGCAAGCTGGGCTTCCCCGATGACCTGCGCGACTACGGCACCGGCGCCCAGATCCTCGTGGACCTCGGCATCACCAAGATCCGCCTGCTGACCAACAACCCCAAGAAGATCGTGGGTCTGTCCGGTTACGGCATGGAGATCGTGGAACGCGTGCCCATCGAGATCGAAGCCTGCCCCGAAAACGAATCCTACCTGCGTACCAAGAAGGAAAAGATGGCCCATCTGCTGACGGGCATCCGCTGCCACTAGGCCGCAGGACAACGCGTCCGCATGGCGGGGAAGAGGACTTGCTCCTCTTCTCCGCTTTTTTTGTGCTCTTGCTCCAGCCCCGGCTGCGGAAGGAACGGGTCAGGCCTTGCCATGGTCGGACCACAGGGAAAAGCGGAGCTGATGACGCGAAGATGTTCGCGTCATCACAGGTGAATGTTTGTAATCGATAGATGAAATTTATAAGATATTTAAAAAAATTTTGTAAGAAAATCATTTCACATGATTGCATAAATGATTTTTTATGAAAGTTGTCTTCTGATAGAGAGCTGGTTTTTGCATATTCTCCATTTATTCCTGCATTGGTATCGCAAAAAATAAACAGGAAAAATCGACGCAGTATGCGGATAGTATGCGGAAGACTGCGTTGGCTGACAGCATTTTCCTGAGAAGGATGATTCCTTTTCACCCCTGCATCCAAACATGGCACAGCGGCGGCGGTCTTGCTGCCGGTCACGCGCATGGCCTTTTGGAATGGCCGCACCCTTCCGGGCGTAGCGGGGGATGGCGTTCCCTTTTTTCTCACAGCAGGCTATGCTCCTGCACTGTCTCGGGATGGCAGGAGGCGGCCTGTGCCGCCCTTGCCGTCAGCCGGGCATGGGCTCGA
>OLFW01001843.1_pt1 | contig 10523 bp, 6 predicted proteins | sample 1605351 | NCBI WGS metagenome assembly OLFW01 (sample SAMEA3888918, study PRJEB22519) | human gut metagenome | biome: human gut; feature: human-associated habitat; material: faeces | place: Denmark | collected 2010 | reverse complement strand
GTTCGGCATGCACCAGACTGGTTGCCAGCAGATAGTCGCCCGTCAGCACGGCTACTTTATTATTAAAGATAGCATTCACCGAGAGTTGTCCACGGCGTTCGGTACTTTCGTCCACTACGTCGTCATGCACCAAACTGGCATTATGAAGAAGTTCCAGAGATACCGCCGCATGAAGAGTGGCAGGAGACACGACGCCATAAAGGCGTGCTACCAACAAGACGAGAATAGGACGCATCATCTTTCCACTGCGCTGGCGTATATGAGCTACTACGCTATCAAGCAGTGTATTCGAACTGGAAAGAGAACTATCATAAAGTTCTTTGAAAGCCTCAAGTTCGCTTTCAATCGGTGTTCTGATAATAGAGATGCTGTCCATTCATGCACAATTTGAGCACAAAAGTAATAATAAAACGCTTAATACGGTATTTTTTTGTACTTTTACCATGAAAAATTAATTAAATCTATGGAGTCAGACAATAAATTATTTCTTTTAGACGCTTATGCACTGATATACCGGGCTTATTATGCCTTTATTAAGAATCCCCGAATCAACTCAAAAGGATTCAACACTTCAGCTATTCTAGGGTTTGTCAATACCCTCGAAGAAGTATTGAAGAAGGAGAATCCCACTCATATAGGAGTAGCCTTCGACCCCTCCGGCCCTACCTTCCGCCACGAGGCTTTCGAACAATATAAAGCACAGCGTGAAGAAACTCCGGAAGCAATCCGTCTTTCCGTACCTATTATAAAAGAAATCATCCGTGCCTACCGTATCCCTATTCTGGAAGTGGCAGGCTACGAGGCTGACGACGTGATAGGAACACTCGCTACCGAAGCCGGACGCCAAGGGATTATTACTTATATGATGACCCCGGACAAAGATTACGGACAATTAGTAAGCGACAAGGTATTCATGTACCGCCCCAAACATACGGGAGGTTTTGAAGTAATGGGTGTCGATGAGGTGAAAGCCAAATTCGATATTCAGTCACCGGCACAAGTCATCGATATGCTCGGCCTAATGGGAGATTCTTCGGACAATATCCCCGGCTGCCCCGGAGTAGGAGAAAAGACAGCTCAAAAACTGATAGCCGAATTCGGAAGCATTGAGAATCTTCTGGAACATACCGACCAACTCAAGGGAGCACTGAAAACAAAAGTGGAAACGAACCGGGAAATGATTACTTTCTCAAAATTCCTCGCGACTATCAAAATCGACGTGCCTATCCAACTCGATATGGATTCGCTCGTTCGTGAGCAGGCAGACGAAGATTCGCTCCGACAGATTTTCGAGGAACTGGAATTCCGGACACTGATCGATCGCGTTCTGAAAAAAGAGAATGCCGGAAACGGAATAACAACTCCAACCGGAAACAAAACGGCAGCAGAAAAAAGTAACCTCGCCCCTCTCCCACTTTTTCCCGAGGAAGGCGGAGCCGTGCAAGGCGATTTATTTGCGAATTTTACGGGCAACGAGCCGGGCGAAGCTAAAAATTCAAATCTAGCGACGTTAGAAACGCTCAATTGCGACTACCAACTTATTGATACAGAAGAGAAAAGAGAAGAAATTATTCAAAAGTTACTTACATCAAAAATTCTTTCGCTAGATACGGAAACTACCGGAACCGAACCAATGGACGCCGAATTGGTCGGAATGAGTTTTTCGATTGCCGAAAATGAAGCTTTTTATGTCCCGGTCCCCGCCGATCAGGAAGAAGCGTTAAAAATCGTCAATGAGTTCCGCCCGGTATTTGAAAATGAAAACTCATTGAAGGTCGGACAGAATATCAAGTATGATATGATCGTTCTCCAAAATTATGGAGTGCAAGTAAAAGGCCCGTTGTTCGATACAATGATCGCCCATTATGTTCTTCAACCTGAACTCCGTCACGGAATGGATTATCTTGCCGAAATCTATCTACGTTATCAGACAATCCATATTGATGAACTGATTGGTCCGAAAGGGAAGAACCAGAAAAATATGCGCGACCTCGCCCCGAAAGACGTTTATCGTTACGCCTGCGAAGATGCGGACGTAACCCTGAAACTGAAAAACGTTCTGGAAAAGGAATTAAAGGAGAATGACGCCGAGCGGCTGTTCTATGATATAGAAATGCCGCTTGTTCCGGTACTGGTTAATATCGAACGCAACGGTGTGCTGCTGGATACGGAAGCGCTGAAACAATCTTCCGCTCACTTTACGGCACAAATGGAGAATATCGAAAAGGAAATTTACGAACTGGCAGGTGAAACGTTCAATATTGCTTCACCGAAGCAAGTCGGTGAGGTGCTGTTTGATAAATTAAGAATTGTAGAGAAGGCAAAAAAGACTAAAACCGGGCAATACGTCACTTCGGAAGAGGTGCTCGAAAGCCTTCGCCACAAACATCCTGTGGTAGAAAAGATATTAGAACACCGGGGACTGAAAAAGTTATTGGGAACATACATCGATGCACTCCCCCAACTCATCAATCCGCGTACAGGACGGGTACATACTTCTTTCAACCAAACCGTTACCGCCACGGGACGTCTTAGTTCAAGCAATCCGAACCTACAAAATATCCCGATCCGCGACGAGAACGGAAAAGAAATCCGCAAAGCATTCATCCCCGATGAAGGCTGCCTTTTCTTCTCTGCGGACTACTCACAGATTGAATTGCGCATCATGGCGCATCTGAGCGAGGATAAGAACATGATCGACGCTTTCCTCAGCAACCATGACATCCACGCTGCCACCGCCGCAAAGATTTATAAGATTGACTTGCAAGATGTAGGCTCCGATATGCGTCGCAAAGCCAAAACTGCCAATTTCGGCATTATCTATGGTATATCCGTATTCGGCCTCGCCGAACGGATGAACGTAGAGCGGAAAGAAGCCAAAGAACTTATCGACGGCTATTTCGAAACCTATCCGGGAGTGAAGGCTTATATGGATAAAAGTATCCGGGTTGCACAAGAAAAAGGCTATGTGGAGACTATTTTCCACCGGAAACGCTTCTTGCCGGACATCAACTCACGAAACGCCGTTGTACGCGGATATGCGGAACGGAATGCCATTAACGCACCTATCCAGGGAAGTGCGGCAGATATTATCAAGGTGGCTATGGCACGTATCTATCAACGTTTCCAAACGGAAGGAATACAAGCCAAAATGATCCTGCAAGTACATGACGAATTGAACTTCAGTGTTCCCGTTGAAGAAAAAGAACGTGTAGAAGAAATTGTTATCGAAGAAATGGAACACGCATACCGTATGCATGTACCTCTGAAAGCTGATTGCGGGTGGGGCAAGAACTGGCTCGAAGCTCACTAACATTATTTAACTCGCTATCCGAAAGCTAGAAAAAAGATTTCTTTTTAAACGAAGTGATTCGTTCTATATCCGGCAGATTGACTGCCGGATATTTTTTTGTCACTAATCTTGGCAAAAAGCAAACTACTACCAGCACCCATACTTGACAATTTGATAATATTTCACTCCCCAAAATGCATAAATATCAAATTAATATGTAAGTTTGCAGCGTAAAACTGATACATCAGTAGACAAATGAAAGTATAACTTAAAACTAAAATAGCCATGAAAGCAAAAGTATCCTTAAAAATGTTCGTTTTATCCGCTGCTCTTCTTATTGCATCTTTCACCGCTTCCGCACGTAACAACGACGGTCAGTTGATTTACAATCCGATAGAAGAAAATGGCATGACAGTAGGCCAGACCGTTTACAAAATGGACGGAAATACACTTGCCAACTATATGAAGTACAATTATAAGTACGACGACAATAAACGCATGACCGAAAGCGAAGCCCTCAAATGGGACAGCAACAAGGACGAATGGGTAAAGAATTTGCGTATCAACTATATTTATGAAGGCAAGACCGTCACTACCAATTACTATAAATGGAACGCTAAAAAGCGTGCTTATGTACTGGTACCCGAGATGACTGTAACAATGGATAATACAAATATGTAACAAAAACTCTCTCTCATTCTAATATTCTAACAAAAGAGAACGCCGCTCCTGATGAAGAAGAGGCGTTTTCACTTTATATAACCGTAGGCTGTATCACAAGACATAAAACCGTTCCTGCAATTCTTTCAGATAGCTTCTGGAAATGACCAGATCACCTTTATCGTGGAAAGGCGGATAAAGTTGGCAACACTTTCCATCGATCATAGCCAGATAATTTACATTCACAATGGCCGACTGGCTGATTTGCACGAAAGCCTGCGAATAACTGACGATATCCTCCGCTTTCGTGTTCCGTTTCAGGTTCAACCGGGTTTGATTAAACAGAACCACCTGCCATTGACGTTTATCTTTCAAATATTCAAAAAATCCGATTTCTTCCAGCCGTAAGAGCTTGAATCCTGTCACCGTGCTAATCATAAACATTCCCTGTTGCGGCATCAGAGCTATAATAGAAGAAGCAAAAGAGGGAGGCGCCACTACAGCAGAACGCACCGCTTTCCGATAACGGTCTATGACAACTTTCAAGTCTTCCGCGCTAAAAGGTTTCAACAAGAAATCGAAAGCCGACTCACGCAAAGCCTGAAGCAGATATTTATCATAGGACGTATAGAACACAACCTTCATATCCCACAATACATCATCCTTTATCTCACTTAGCAAATTAAGGCCCAATATATCCGGAAGCTCCACATCAAGAAAGAGTAAATCCGGATGTAACTCCATAATCATCTTTTTCCCTTTTGCACCACTGCTTGCAATTCCCTTTATCTCAAATTCACGATAAGGCTCCAGTTCACGGCGCAAAGCGTCACTTGCAGAACGTTCGTCATCAATGATGACCACTTTGTACTTTTCTTCTGTATCCATCATAAATCATAAGAAAAACGAAACGGGATATATACCGAAACTAATGTACCGGTCTGTCCACTGTTTCTATTGGTTATTTCAAAACGTATTTTGTCACTCTTGTTTTTCGTATTCAGCAGTTGAATGGTCTGATACAACACCTTCAGTCCGGTACCCGTTCCCCGTGTTGCCGAAGTTGCGTGCGGAAGATACCCGCGGCCGTTATCACAAATCGTAATACAGATACCATTCTTTTCATGAGAGACATGTACCGTCAACTCCTTTTCACCATCTTTCCCAACCAGTCCATGCTTGATTGCATTCTCAACCGGGATTTGTATAATCATCGAAGGAATCATCACACGACTTGCATCCAGTCCTTCTTCCACTGTAACCGTTGCCGTAAAATCTTCGCCGACGCGTCCTCTTTCGAGATTAATATACGAACGTACAAAATCCAGCTCGTCTTGTAAGGAAACACTTAGTTTTTCCGTCAGTTCAAGACTGCGTCGGAGATATTTAACCAGCTCCAACAGGTTATTCTTCACATCTTCCGACCCCGTGAACTGATTAATCTCACGTCCCAATACATTGAAAGTGAAATGGGGGGAAATCCGGCTCCGCAGGTTCTCCATGCGGACACGGTTGATTTGCCGGAAAAAGCGTTCACGAAGAAATTCTCTTTTCTTCCGCATATACCAGATGATACCGCCTGTTCCTGCAACTAGCAGCACACAAACAAGTACCCATATATAAACGCTCAACTTCAAAGCTTTCACTTCACCTGCCTGCCGTTGAATCTGCATTTCTTTCCGCAATACAATAGTGTCCTGACGATAGCGCATATCCAGTTCTGCGACACGTGTCTGTACCCGTTCGCTACGGATAGAATCATCCAGACGACAGTCACGCTTCAAATATTCATAAGCACGGCGGTAGTCACCGGCACGCTCGAAGTAATGCTGGAGATATTGGTTGCGTATTGTCAGCATATTGGCATCAAGATGTCCCACAGGAGCGGTACGTTCTATCATTTTATGAGCCAGCGCCATATTTCCTTTCTGTAACGCCAGTTCAATCATTTGAGTTTCGATATAGTATACAGCCGAGTTATGCTGAATTTCCGAAAAGAAACGATAACTCTCGTCCAGGCATATCTGTGCTGAATCCAAGTTATTGGTCAACAAGTATAATTCTCCCAGGTTTACTTTGATAAAGTTCTGTTCAAACACCATTTGGGGGTGGGCGGAGACTAAGGCATTGGCTCTGCGCATATAGTTCAATGCTTCCCGATAATCCTTCCTGTAATAATAATGATTTCCGCGATTGTTGAGATAGGTCCAACGTTCTCCCACATTCATTTCGTCAAAGAATTTTCCTGCCAGTTCATAATAATGGTTGGACAAATCGAAGTCGCGCAAGTCCATGTAAGTTTGTCCCAAACCGTAATAGACAGGGAATTTCGTATGTTCGGACAATCCCAGAGAATCGCAGAGAAACAAGGCGCGGCGGTAATAAGAGGCAGTGTGCGCCAAGTCACTGCGATGCAGGCAGGCGTCAGCCATATTGATACAAATGTCGGGAAGAAGGTGCAGGCGCTTTCCTTTCAGACGATATGCATACGCCTTTTGATAATCAAGTATGGCAGAATCGGGACGGTTCAACTGCATCCAAACGTTTCCTTCAACATTATAAACATCGGCCAGGACATCGTTCCAGCGAGGACACTCGGAAACATTGCGGGAGAATTGCTTAACCTGTCGATTGTAATAAAGTATGGAGTCAAAATCAGAAGAAACAAAGAAGGTTTTACCATAAAGGGCGAGCAGACGATAATACACTTGTGAGTCTTGCACTTGCACCAGCGCGTCACGTACCTGCGAACGGGAATAAAGTACATTGGAGAAAAGAGAATCCTGAACGCGGACTTCGAGAGAATCGACAAGTTCCTGCTCACAAAAAGGCTTATGGCGATGCCTGTCAGCACACCCGCAATACAACAATATCAAAAGCCCGAACAAGCCAAACAGCTTCATAGTAGTCCTCCCATTCATCAACCCCTTATTCATGTCATGTTTTGAATGTGACAAAAATACATTATTTATCCTGAATCCCAGCGAATTTTATTATTTTTTTAATACCTTTGTGCCCATATAAATATGAGCAACTGACCTAATGAGTCCACTGAACTTCACCCACATTTTGACACAGGCAGTCGATGAGCTATCGGAAAGCGAATCTTACAAAGGACTGTTTCATCAACACAAAGATGGCGAACCACTGCCCTCTGCTAAAGTCTTGTATGAAATTATCGAGCTTTCACGCTCTATCTTATTTCCCGGATATTACGGAAATTCCACTATCAACAGCCGGACAATCAATTACCACATCGGTGTAAATATTGAGAAGTTATTTGATTTGCTTACCGAGCAAATCCTTGCCGGATTGTGTTTTGGAACCAGTATAGAAGGAAGATGTAATGCCTGCTCCGATTCCAAGAGAGAAGAAGCAGCCCGCCTTGCCGCCAAGTTTATCAGCAAATTGCCTGTCATGCGCAGAGTGCTGGCTACCGACGTAGAAGCCGCCTATAACGGCGACCCTGCCGCCGAAAGTTATGGCGAAGTTATTTTCTGCTATCCCGCTATCAAGGCCATCAGTAACTACCGCATCGCGCATGAGCTACTGGAACTGGGTGTCCCCCTGATTCCGCGTATCATTACGGAAATGGCGCACAGCGAAACAGGTATTGATATTCATCCGGCCGCCAAGATTGGCAGTCACTTCACGATCGACCACGGCACAGGTGTGGTAATCGGCGCAACGAGTATCATCGGAAACAACGTCAAACTCTATCAGGGCGTCACTCTGGGAGCCAAGAGTTTCCCGCTGGATGCGGATGGAAAGCCAATCAAAGGCATCCCGCGCCACCCGATACTGGAAGACAATGTAATCGTTTATTCCAACGCCACTATCCTGGGAAGAATCACTATCGGACGCGATGCAACCGTAGGCGGTAATATCTGGGTGACGGAGAACGTCCCCGCAGGAGCAAGAATCGTACAAACCAAAGCAAAAAAATAAAACCAAATAACTATATATGAGCGAACAATTCGAGATGATTGCCAAGACCTTCCAGGGACTGGAGGAGATACTTGCAGAAGAGCTGACAGCACTAGGAGCCAACGACATTCAAATAGGCCGCCGAATGGTGTCATTCACAGGGGATAAGCGTATGATGTATAAGGCTAATTTCTGCCTCCGTACTGCTATCCGTATTCTTAAACCGATCAAGAACTTTACGGCAAAGGATGCCGACGAAGTTTACAATGAAATACAGGCAATTCCTTGGGAGGAATATCTCGACGTAAACAAGACATTTGCAATAGATGCAGTAGTATTCAGCGAAGAATTCCGCCATTCGAAGTTTGTTTCGTACAAGGTGAAAGATGCAATCGTGGATTATTTCCGTGAAAAGACAGGTAAACGTCCGTCTGTACGCATCAGCAATCCGGACGTATTGTTGAATATCCATATCGCACAAACGACCTGCACCTTGTCTTTGGACTCGTCCGGTGAATCACTTCACCGGCGCGGTTACCGCCAGGAAGCCGTAGAAGCTCCGTTGAACGAGGTATTGGCTGCCGGTATGATTCTGATGACCGGCTGGCGGGGAGAATGTGACTTGATTGATCCGATGTGCGGTTCGGGTACTATTCCAGTGGAAGCTGCATTGATAGCAAGAAACATCGCTCCGGGCGTATTCCGTAAGGGATTTGCATTTGAGAAATGGGTGGATTTCGATGCGGATATGTTCGACGAGCTTTACAATGACGACAGCCAGGAGCGTGAATTTACACATAAAATTTACGGATACGACAACAATCCGAAAGCGAACGAAATAGCAACTCATAACATTAAGGCAGCGGGGGTATCGAAAGATGTCGTACTGAAACTGCAACCGTTCCAGCAATTCGAACAGCCGAAAGAGAAGTCTGTCATCATCACCAACCCTCCTTATGGAGAGCGTATTTCCACCAATGATTTACTCGGACTATACCAAATGATTGGCGAGCGCCTGAAACACGCGTTTGTAGGAAACGAGGCATGGGTTCTCTCCTACCGGGAAGAGTGTTTCGACCAGATTGGTTTGAAAGCCAGCCAAAAGGTTCCTTTGTTCAACGGGCCACTGGAATGTGAATTCCGCAAATATGAAATCTTTGACGGAAAATACAAGGAGTTCAAGAGTCAGGAAGAAGCAGGAGAAGAAAAGAAAGAGACGGAAGGAGAACAAGCGTCTAAGTTCAGGGAAAGAAAAGAATATAAACCTCGTCGGGAAGGAGAATTCAAACCCCGTAGAGAAAGTGAGTTCAGGCCGCGTCGGGAAGGTGACTCCAGCCCTCGCAGAGAAGGAGAATACAAGCCGCGCCGGGAAGAAGGAGAATTCAAGCGGGAAGGAAACAGAGAGAGAAAACCGCAGGGAGAATTCCGTAGCCGAAGAGAGCCGAAAGCTCCGAGAGAGTTCAAAGGAAATCGGGAACCGAGGATTCCGAAGAAGGAAGAGGAGTAAACAAGCGTTAATAGTTAATTGCACATTCACAAGAAATTAGCAACGAAAAGCAATTTAATGGATTATTCAATGCTTTTGCCAAGTTGGGTGCTGCTATTCGGATAAAGAGCACTTCTTTGGACAGAGTAAAAATAAAAGGATTTAAAAACAAATAATAAAGAAAAGAGCAATGAGTAAAGTTGGAAAAAGAGCCTTCCTTTTGTTGTTGGCAATCCCAATTGTAATCAATGTTATGGCACAAGAAACCAAGAAACCGACACTGGAAGACCTGATTCCGGGCGGTGAAAGTTATCGTTATGCAGAAAACCTGTACGGGCTGCAATGGTGGGGCGACGAGTGTATTAAACCCGGCATCGACACCATCTATTCTATCCAGCCGCAAACAGGCAAAGAAACAATGCTCATCACCCGTGAGCAAATCAACAAAGCGCTTGCAGAAGACAAGGCAGGAAAGTTATCCCACTTGTATTCCGCACGTTTCCCATGGGCGGAAAAGCCGCAAATGTTACTGAACATAGCCGGAAAATACATCGTATATGATTTCAAGAACAACCGGATTGTCAGCAGTCGCAAGCCTAAAGCCAAAGCGGAAAACGAAGACTACTGCACCGCCAATGGAAATGTAGCCTATACAATCGGCAACAATCTATACGTAAACGAACAGGCGGTGACGAACGAGCCCGAAGGCATCGTCTGCGGCCAGTCCGTACACCGCAATGAGTTCGGTATCAACAAAGGTACATTCTGGAGCCCGAAAGGTAATCTGCTCGCCTTCTACCGTATGGATGAAAGTATGGTGACTCAATACCCGCTTGTAGACATTACCGCACGTGTGGGCGAAGTGAACAATGTCCGCTATCCAATGGCAGGAATGACCAGCCACCAAGTGAAGGTAGGTATCTACAACCCCGCAACGGGCAAAAGCATTTACCTGGATGCAGGCGACCCTACCGACCGCTACTTTACGAATATCAGTTGGGCACCGGACGAGAAGAGCCTCTACCTGATTGAAGTAAACCGCGACCAGAACCATGCCAAACTTTGCCAATACAACGCAGAAACAGGCAAGCTGACAAAGGTGCTCTACGAAGAAACTCACCCGAAATACGTAGAGCCGCAAAACCCGATTATATTCTT
>OLFW01001829.1_pt1 | contig 10637 bp, 10 predicted proteins | sample 1605351 | NCBI WGS metagenome assembly OLFW01 (sample SAMEA3888918, study PRJEB22519) | human gut metagenome | biome: human gut; feature: human-associated habitat; material: faeces | place: Denmark | collected 2010 | reverse complement strand
CGCAAGTGAGCCGACAATCTCCTGCATACGCATGGCATCTACTGCAGCCGCAACGGCTCCCGCCATACCGGACACGGTTTTGATCACAACAATATTTTCCGCAGCATCCACGGACAAAAATCCTTCCCTGAGAACCCTTGCATATTTTTCCATCATATTGGAATCCGCGTCCGTAATCACCGCATATTTTTGTCTGCCGTTGTCGGTCGAAATCTTTGTCAGCTTCAGTTCACGGATATCACGGGATACGGTTGCCTGGGTAACCTGAAACCCTTCTTTTTCGAGATATGCGGACAATTCTTCCTGTGTTTCCACATCTTTTTTCTGAATCAATTCGAGTATCTTTGCCTGTCGTGTTGTTTTCATATGTCCTCCTTTGCATCCTACGGTCTCATCTTTTTCCTCAGTATTTCCAGGAAACTCTGGTTACTGATTTTGCAGATCCAGATGGTACTTTGTGCCTGTGCAATCCGCACACGGTCTCCCACGTGCAGATGCTCCGGTGTGTCCCCGTCAAAGCTGACACATGCCGTCTCGTCCTTTTGAAACCGTCTGCTTCCCATCTCGATCTCCACAACATCCTCCGCTCCAAACACAATGCTTTTGGAGTTTAAGTCATGTGCATTGATCGGTGTCAGAAGAAGTACCCTTGCTTTCGGGTCCACGATCGGACCTCCGGTGGAAAGATTATACCCTGTGGAACCGGTCGGCGTCGCAACAATCACGCCATCTGCGTGGTAAGTTGTCAGATATTCCCCATTGACATACACATTTAAAAGCAGCATGGACAGATCCCCGGACCAGTGGATCACGACATCATTCAATGCCATATGTGCGCCGTTTCCGCCAATTTTTTCGCCGGTCAGAACAATCCGCTCTTCCATGATGCAAGCATCCTGCATCAGACAGTCGATGGCATGAAATACGGTAGCTTCCTCAAGCTCACACAGATACCCCAGTGTCCCAAGGTTGACACCGATCAGCGGAATCTGCAGCGCCTCCACCTTGGTTGCTGCGCGGATTAACGTGCCGTCTCCGCCGAGAACAAGGATACATTCCGTGTCTGCCGGAATCTCGGAAAGTGCAAAATCTTTCTGGTTATCATCCTCCACATTGCTGACACAGATTGCAGCACTGCCGCCCTTTTGTTGTATGTACGAGACAATTTCGTTTGAGAGTGTCAGATCACGATCTTTGTACCGGTTCGTGATCAGCATAAATTTACGCATCTACTTATCCAATTCTCCGTGTGCTGCTTCCACAACTGCGTGAATATCCACGGATTCCTCCTTTATTGCTTCGTCCGATTTTTCAATATGCACGAGATACTCGATGTTTCCCTCCGGTCCCTTGATCGGTGAGTATTCCAGATGGTGTACCGAAAATCCGTTTTCCAGTGCAAAGGTAATGATCCTCTCGATCACTTCCTCGTGAACGGCCTTATCACGTACCACGCCTTTCTTTCCCACTTTTTCCCGTCCGGCTTCAAACTGTGGTTTGATCAGACATACCATCTGTCCGCCGTCCTTTAACAGTGCATATGCCGCCGGGAGCACTTTGGTCAGGGAAATAAATGAGACATCCACCGAAGCAAAATCGAGCACATCATCGATATCTTCCGGTGTGACATAGCGGATGTTTGTTTTTTCCATACAGACAACCCTTGGGTCCTGGCGCAGTTTCCATGCAAACTGGCCATATCCCACATCGACGGAATACACTTTCTTTGCCCCGTTCTGCAGCATGCAGTCCGTAAACCCGCCCGTCGAAGCACCGATGTCCATGCACACCATGCCATCTAAGGAAATGGAAAAATGTGTCATCGCTTTTTCCAGTTTCAGACCGCCGCGGCTGACATATTTCAATGTATTTCCGTGGATCTCAATCGGAGCATCCTCTGCAAAAGTGCTTCCCGCCTTATCCTCCCGGTTATTGTTGACAAATACATTGCCTTCCATAATCATGGTCTTTGCCTTTTCCCGCGATGGTGCCAGACCACGTTTTACAAGAAGTACATCCAATCGTTCTTTCATAATTCCTCCGGTAATTCTGCTAATATTTTTTCCGTCACGGAATCTGCATCCAGTCCCAGTGCTTTTTTTAATTCGCCAACACTTCCATGTTCCACAAAGCAGTCAGGAATTGCAATCCTGAGGACCTTTGTATGCAGTGCTTCTTCCTCCAGAAATGCAGCCACATGCTCTCCAAATCCCCCGCTTGCCACGTTCTCTTCCATCGTCACAAGAAGCGGATGGGATTCTGCCAGTTTCCGCAGGCAGTTTTTATCCAGTGGCATGGCAAATCTTGCATTTACCACCGTTGTCGGGATTCCTTTTTCTGCCAGTTTTTTTCTTACCTGCCAGGCGGTTTCCACCATCGAACCGATTGCAAAAAGTGCAACCTCTGTACCCTCGGCGAGTACTTCCGCACAGCCTTTTTGAATCGGTGCCCGCTGATCTTTCCAGAGATCGCAGGCTTCTCCGCGCGGATAACGGATCGCCACCGGTTCCTCTGCAGCAATCGCATACTTAAGCATATCGGAAAGCTCCCATTTGTTTTTCGGAGCCATAACCGTCAGGTTCGGAATACTTGACAGATACGACAGGTCAAAAATTCCCTGATGCGTGGCGCCATCCTTTCCGACTAATCCTGCACGGTCTACGGCAAACACAACCGCAAGGTTTTGTGCACACACATCATGCAGCACCTGGTCATAGGCACGCTGTAAAAAGGAAGAATACACCGCAAATACCGGTTTAAGCCCAGCCTTTGCCATGCCGGCCGCAAACGTCACTGCATGCTCCTCTGCAATTCCCACATCAAAAAAACGTTCCGGGAAAAGATTTTTAAATCTCTTTAAACCGGTTCCGTCTGCCATCGCTGCGGTAATCGCAACCACCTTCGGCTCCCGCTCCCCCATTTTTCGCATGACTGTGGAAAACACATCCGTGTAATGCGCTTTTTCCTGATGATACAACGGAACACCGGTGTCAATGTCAAACGGTCCCGTTCCATGGAAGCGCGCCGGATGACGCTCGGCAGGAAGATATCCCTCTCCCTTGATCGTGCGTACATGAACCAGCACCGGACCGCGCACACGCTTTGCCTCCGCAAGCACTTTTCGGATTTCTTTTATGTTGGTGCCATCCACCGGTCCTAAATAGGTGATACCCATATTTTCAAAAAACATTCCCGGAACAAACAGCTGTTTGATACCGCTTTTGGCGTTCCGGATCCGTTTGACCATCCGTTCCCCCACAACCGGAATCCGGTTTAGGGAATTGGTCACACCGTCTTTTAAATCCAGATAGGCATCCGAGGTGCGGAAGGAATTCAGATACTGGTTCATTCCTCCCACATTTTCGGAGATCGACATCTGGTTATCATTTAACACAATAATAAAATTGGTTTTCATGCGGGAGGCATTGTTCATTGCTTCGTATGCCATACCGCCGGTCAGTGCCCCGTCTCCGATCACAGAGACCACATAATAATTGTCACCGGTCAGTTCCCTTGCCTGCGCCATGCCAAGTCCTGCGGAAATGGACGTGGAGCTGTGCCCGGTATTGAATGCATCCGCCGGGTCTTCCTGCGTCTTTGGGAATCCGCTCATCCCGCCATACTGCCGTAAAGTGACAAACCCCAACTTACGCCCGGTTAAAATCTTGTGCGTGTAGGACTGATGTCCGACATCCCAGATAATCCGGTCTCTCGTCAGGTCAAATGACAGATGAAGCGCCATCGTCAGTTCAATCACACCCAGATTCGAGGCCAGATGTCCTCCGGTTTTTGCAATATTTTCCACCAGAAAATCACGGATTTCTTCCTGTAGCTCTGCCAGTTCTTCCTCGTTTAGTTGTTTGATATCATTTACTTTTTTTATCCGATCTAAAACCATGTTGCCCTCGAAAAATTAATGATCCCTGTTGATCAAATAGAAAAACAGGTCATGCAGAAACGTATGCTCTCCTTCAAATTCATCCAGTATCTTTATTGCTTCCCCGGAAAGCCGCTCTACATCCTTTTTTGCCTGCTCCAGCCCCTCAAATGTCACATAGGTTGCCTTCTCATTTTCCGCATCACTGCCGATCGGCTTACCGAGTTTTTCAAAAGATCCCGTGACATCGAGAATATCATCCTGAATCTGAAAGGCAAGTCCCAGCTTTGCTCCAGCTTCCTGCATACGCGCAACCGACACTTCATCCGCGCCTGCCAAAATGGCTCCGATCATAAGCGATGCTTCAATCAGCGCTCCGGTTTTTAACCGGTAGATAAAGTCCAGCCGGTTGCGGTCGATGGTCTGTCCGGTTTTCTCACTCTCCACATCCACCACCTGGCCGCCGATCATTCCGTATATACCCGCTTTTTGTGCCAGCACGGAAAAAGCCCTGACAATTCTCCAGTCTCCTTCGTTTCTGGTCAGTGCTGCTGCCACGGTCTCAAACGCATAATTTAAAAGCGCATCCCCCGCAAGAATTGCCATTGCTTCCCCGTATACCGCGTGGGTTGTCTTTTTCCCACGCCGGTATTCGTCGTTATCCATAGCCGGAAGATCATCATCAGTGAATAGGTGTGGATCATCTCAATCGCCGCCATAAAATCATCAATTGCCGGATTCGTTCCGTCAAACATCTGGTAAGATGCTTCCATCAGCATCGGTCGCAGACGCTTTCCGCCTGCAAAAACACTGTATTCCATGGCATCGAGCACGGTCTGCTGAAACCCCTTTTCCTGTGGCAGAAACGGTGCGATCCGTGCTTCAATGTCTGCCGCCCTGCGTTTTATTTCCTGTCTGATCTCCATCAGAATTCCTCCAATTTTCCATCCTGGTTCAGTACAAGCATTGCCTTTTCTATCGTATCCAAAGACTGGCCGGCTGCTTTGATCTGTTCCAGTCCCTCTTTGTATAGGGCAAACGAACGGTCTAACGTTACGTTTTCGTCTTCCATCGCATCAAGTATGGCATCGATCTTTGCAAACCGTTCCTCCAGTCCCGGTTCTTTTTTTTCTAATTCATCACTCATTTTTTACTCCTTCGGCTGCCTGAATTTCTGTCACTGCTGCCGTCAGTGTGCCATCCAGCAAATGGATCTGCACGGTATCTTTTTTCCTGATCTGGTGGATGCTCCGCAGTGCCTGATGGTTTCCATCCTCCACGAATGCATACCCTCCACTGAGTTTCTTTACCGGGGAATAACTCTCCAGCGTGCCTGCCAGAAGTGCCAGGCGGTGTCTGCGCTCACGCAGCAGTTCCTCCATGCGTCCGGTCAGTTTCTCTTCATACTCTGCCACTCTTCTCCGGTTTTCATTCATCCGCTGCTGTGGGCTGAGATAGTGCAGGCGCATCCTCTGGTGCTCCAGATGGTTTCTTGCCACGGTTACTTTCCTTTGGAGTTCTTTGTCCATCTGCTGCCGCATGCCAAGCAGTTCCTGCATTGCCTGCCGATAATCAAACACCGCCAGCTCCGCTGCTGCAGACGGAGTCGGTGCCCGCAGGTCTGCGACATAATCTGCAATCGTAAAGTCCGTCTGATGACCGACAGCGGAGATCACCGGAATCCGGCAGTCAAAAATGGCCCGTGCCACCATTTCTTCGTTAAATGCCCACAGATCCTCTATCGATCCACCGCCCCGTCCGACAATGATTACATCCACGCCGATCTGTTCAAGTGCATGAATTCCATGGACAATTGATGCTGCCGCACCCTCTCCCTGCACCAGGGCCGGGCAGAGAATCAGCTGCACATACGGGTTCCTGCGCCCTGCAATATTGCGGATATCCTGAATCGCTGCCCCGGTCTCTGCCGTAACAATCCCCACGGTTTTTGCATAGGTAGGAATGGGCTGTTTGTATTCCTCCGCAAACATTCCCATCTCTTCAAGCTCCCGCTTTAACGCTTCAAATTTCAGATACAGATTTCCCTCTCCGTCCCGTTCAATCGTCCGTGCATAGATCTGGTATCTGCCATCTCTTTCATACACTTCCACGGAACCGGTCACAACCACGCGGTCGCCCTCTTTCATCGGGAATTTTAATCCTTCCCTGCGGTTTCCCGCAAACATGATCGCGTTTATCGTTCCGTCTGCATCTTTCATTGTAAAATAAATATGCCCGCTGGAGTGATACTTACAGTTAGATACCTCTCCCTTGATGCTGATATGGTGCAGCATAAAGTCCTGAGCGAACATATTTTTAATGTATTTATTTACCTGCCCTACCGAATATACATGTTTCATCATTCTGCAAACTTTGCAAGAATTCCATTGACAAATGCCGGTGAATCATTGGTTCCGTATTGTTTTGCCAGTTCCACAGCCTCATTGACCGCAACCTTAAACGGAATCTCATCATCGTAGCGGATCTCATATACCGCCAGACGGATCAGTGCCAGATCTACTTTGCCCATACGGGTTGTCTTCCAGCCTTTTGCGACTTCGTTGATTGCCTCGTCAATTTCCGTCAGATGATTGTAGATATCACGATAACGATCAGCGATATATTTGAAATCCTGATCCGTTACATGATCCACTTCCTCGCCAAACAATACCAGCTGTTCTGACAATTCTCCCGCATCAAAAAATTCTACGCGGAAAAGCATCTTAAATACATTTTCTCTTAACTCTCTTCTTGTCATCTTCTCTCCTCGCTCAAAAATAAAGGATGTCTTTCGTTCAGACATCCTTTATTATACCATATTCTGTTTCGAATACAAAGATTTAATTGTCAGTTCCCATATCAACACTTGCGATACGGACATTGACAACAGCGACTGTCAGACCTGTCATATTCTCAATGGCAGCCTTTACTTTATCCTGTACCTTGGCAGAGACATCCGGGATGCTGTAACCATATGCAATATTGATGGCAACATCAACCTTTACTTCATTGTCCATAATTTCAATCATGATTCCCTTAGAAAGGTTCTTCATGCCAAGCTTGCTGACAATTTCGTTTGTGATGTTTCCCGCCATGGAACTGACGCCATCTACTTCTGTTGCTGCAAGTCCTGCAATGATCGCAACGACTTCATCTGCGATACGGACATCCCCGACAGGATCTGATTTTATCTGAACTGTTTTTCTGCTATCAGCCATAATACAATTGCCTCCTCAGTATTTTATCTTTGCTTATTATAACAGACTCTGTATTATTTGGAAAGCATAAAATTATACGACCTGCCCCTTGGATACATATACCTGATACGACTCATTTCCGGTCAGTGACTTGCCCTCTGTGACACGTACATTCTTGTCGGTAATCACGTATTCCACGCTTGCATTATCTTCCACTACGGTATCCTGCATCAGTACACAGTTTTTCACTTTTGCGCCTTTTCCAACGTGAACGCCTCGAAACAGGACGCTGTTTTCGACTTCTCCCTCGATCACACAGCCATCGGCAACCATAACATTCTTTGCTTTGGAACCGTTGATATAACGGGTCGGGTTATCGTCACGGATCTTGGTGTAAATCTGATTTGGAGAAAACAGTGCATTTAAGTTTTCTTCCTGTAACAGACGCATATTTTCTTCAAAATAACTCTGGGTATCATGGATATTGACCACATAGCCATCGTAGCAGAACCCGCGGATATCCAGCCGGTCAATCTGCTTGTCCAAAAGGTCACGTACAAAGTAAGTATGCCCATGTACATACGCATCATCTATCATACGGATCAAAAACTCGCGTTCTACCACATAAACATTCATGCTGAAATTCATCTCCCCCTCTTCGGTCGGGTTGATGTAAATCTTGCTGACGCGGTCTCCGTTCATGCCGAGTGCATAGTACAGATCCATGCGGTCCCTGCTCTGACGGATAAATGCCTTCGGAATTTCCTGCTTGCGGTACATCATGGTCACATCCGCACCACTCTTGATATGCGCATCTAAAAGTTCATTAAAATCAAAATTGATGGCAATATTTGCATCGGTCATAATGACATATTTCTGTGGCTGCTTTAACAGATATCCGCGCAGACTCTCAAGTGCCTCGATGCGTCCCTCGAATACCTTTACCTGTTTCTGTGCGAACGGAGGAACAATATTCAAGCCTCCGTTTTTGCGGACCAGATCCCACTCACGGCCGGCGCCGAGATGATCCAGCAGGGAATGGTAATTTTTTCTTACGATAATGGAAATATTGTCAATTCCGCTGTGTACCATGCTGGAAAGAATAAAATCGCACATGCGGTATCTGCTGGCAAATGGAATGGATGCCATGAGGCGCTCCGAAACCAGATCCGGCACCATTGCATCATAGCTGTTCGGGAAAATAATTCCCAATGCCTCTGTCTTTGAATTTAACATTGCTCCTCACCCTCCTTCACATCTTCATAAATCATAGCGCTCGGACCAATTTTTGCTCCTTTTCCGATCGTTACATCCGCTGCAATTGTGGCAACTTCTCCAATTCCTTCCCCTTTTGGTTTTGCTCCCACAACCGCATCTTCTTCGATGGTCGCATTTTCTGCAATGATACAGTGTCTGACAACCGCACCTGCCTTGATCGTGGAGTGTCCCATGACAACGGCATCTTCTACAATGGCGCCTTCTTCCACCGTGACACCGGAAAACAGGATGGAATGTCTGACGGTACCCTTGATGTTACATCCATCGGTAATCAGACAGTTATCCAGCACGGCATTCTCTCCAATCCGGTGACCGGTCATACCACTGTTTCTGCTGTAAATTTTCCAGTTTTCATCAAACAGGTTGATGCCGCTATGTTCCGGATCAAGCACTTCCATGTTTGCTTCCCACAGAGACGGAATCGTTCCTACATCCTTCCAGTATCCGTTGAAATGATAGGCATACATCTTTCTTCCGTCACGCAGAAGATTTGGAATAATATTGTTTCCAAAATCATTCTCGGAAGTCGGGTCAGCCTCATCCTCGATCAGATATTTCTTTAAAATATCCCAGTGAAATATGTAAATTCCCATGGATGCAAGATTGGACTTCGGTTCCTTTGGCTTCTCCTGGAACTCGGTAATCTTGTCATCCTCGTCTGCTACCATCAGGCCGAAACGGGAAGCATCCTCCCACGGCACTTCCATGACTGCGACAGAAAATTCTGCCCCTTTCTGCTTGTGGAACTCAAGGAAATCACTGTAATCCTGTTTGCAGATCTGGTCTCCGGAAAGAATAATCACATACTGCGGATCATAGCGCTCAATAAAAGCAATATTCTGATAAATGGCATTTGCCGTACCCTTGTACCAGTCAGACCCCGATGCTTTCTGGTACGGTGGAAGTACATGCACGCCTCCGTAAAGACGATCCAGATCCCACGGCTGGCCATTTCCAATATACTCGTTTAATACAAACGGCTGATACTGGGTCAAAATACCCACCGTATCAATTCCTGAATTTACGCAGTTCGACAGTGGAAAATCAATGATACGGTACTTTCCCCCAAACGGAACTGCAGGCTTTGCAAGCTTCTGTGTCAGTGCATATAATCTGGACCCCTGGCCTCCGGCAAGCAACATCGCAACTAGTTCTTTTGCCATATAAGTATCCCCCTTCTGTTCATAATAATTGCACTTATTATGGTAACATAAAAGGGGGATAATTCCTAGTACTTTTGGCTCTTTTCGTTTATTTTAGTGCAAAGATTTCTGTGCCGTATACAGTTTGTAATATCTGCCTTTCTTTTTCATCAGTTCTTCATGCGTTCCCGCCTCTGCGATTCCTCCGTCATCAATATACATGATCTTGTCACAGCCACGGATCGTGGAGAGCCGGTGCGCAATAATGAAGGATGTCCTGCCCTTAAGCATACGGTTTAATCCGGTCTGCAATGCTTTTTCCGTCTGCACATCAATGCTGGAAGTTGCCTCATCCAAAATCAGAATTGCCGGGTCACAAAGCAGTGTTCTCGCAAAAGAAATCAGCTGTTTCTGTCCCTGGGAAAGCATGGACCCACGCTCCCGCACCTGTGTTTCATATCCTTTCGGCATTTCCCGGATAAACGGATCGGCACAGACAATTTTTCCCGCTTTTTCAATTTCCTCCTGTGTGGCATCCAATTTTCCGTACCGGATATTATCTGCAATTGTTCCCGAAAAAATAAAACTGTCCTGCATCATAATCCCCATCTGCGCACGGAGAGAATGAATGGTCACATCTGCGATATCCTGATCATCGATCAGTACCTTTCCGTCATTGACATTGTAGAACCGTGAAATCAGATTGACGATGGTACTTTTTCCGGCCCCGGTCGGTCCTACAAGTGCAACACTCTCCCCGGGATTTACCGTAAAGGATACGTCTTTTAATATCGTTTTTGTCTCATCATATGCAAAGGTCACATGGTCAAACGTAACTTTCCCCCGGATCTTTGGCATCTTGATCGCATGCTCTGCATCTTTTACGGTAACCGGCTCATCGATGGTTTCAAAGATCCGTTCCAGATAAGCGATATTATTGATAAAATTGTTGAATATATTTCCAAGGTTCATGATCGGCTGCCAGAAATACGAAGCATAACTGGAAATCGCCACGATCGTTCCCAGCGACTTATTTTCCTGCCCGAAAATGACAAGGCCAAACAAAAAGATGGCAGCACGAACAAACACCGAAATGGTATCAATGCCCGGCCATACAAGGTTTGAGTAGCGCACAGCGGTATT
>OLFW01001817.1_pt1 | contig 10724 bp, 7 predicted proteins | sample 1605351 | NCBI WGS metagenome assembly OLFW01 (sample SAMEA3888918, study PRJEB22519) | human gut metagenome | biome: human gut; feature: human-associated habitat; material: faeces | place: Denmark | collected 2010 | reverse complement strand
CCATCCTGAACGTGCAGCAGGCACTTGCCGACTCCATCAAGATGCTCAATGAGGCCAACCCCAACGAGCAGGTCATCAAGATCAAGGCGCTCGAATCGTTCGAAAAAGCCGCCGACGGTCAGGCGACGAAGATCATCGTCCCGAGCGAGATTCAGAGCCTCGCCGGTCTCGCCGCGAGCTTCAAGGGGCTGCTTGAAGACGAGAAGAAGTAATTTCAAAAAAGAGGCTCTGCCTCTTTTTTGAGAAAGCCGCACTCCGCTTCGTGCCTTGCCGCCCTTGGCGGCTGCGACACAAGCTCCGCGAGAGGAGTAAATCGCCACGCGCCGGTCGCGGCGATTTACAACCTCAATTTTTTCCGCGTCTGCGGACGGCAAAGTCTGCGACGCTTTTGTGGCAAGTCAAAAAAGGAAGAGGTTCCCATCGGGAACCTCTTCCTTTTTGATGTAAGGTGTTGCGAACTCAGCCCTCGGAATCCGTGCGGTTTCTCCAGGAGATCTCCTGCTCGAGCTCGTAGCGCAGCTTCTTGTTCTCCTCGACAAGCTCGTCGTAGTGCTCGCCCTGCACGTAATACTTGACGAACGTGAACGTTGCCTCGTCAAGCTCCTCTTCCGTGTAGGACGGGAGAAGCGAGCCGTTCTTGCGCTGAAGGCCGGAGATATTCACGACCACCAGGCGGCGGTGCTGCTCGGAGAGCTGGAAGAGCTGGAGCTTTGCGGGAATTTCAAGCCCTAAGTCATAGGTGCTGTTCACGCGCTCCATGATGTTGCGGTACTCGGGCTTGGCCGAGACGATGACGCCGTGCTGCATAAACAGTTTCTTGAGGTAGTCCACAGAAACGTCCTCGCGGGTGATCGTGCCCTTGCCGAGACCTGTGAGCATCGTGTTAGACAGATTCAGGCTGACGTAAACTTCTTCGCCGGTCTTGGGATAGCTCATAATTTGCCTCCATTAAAGTCTGCGCCGCAAGCGCGGCTGGGATTGATATGACATTTTTATGGTAGCATGGCGGAGCGGAAAATACAAGCGGCAGGTTGTATGAACTGTCGCTTACAAATTTGTCGGAATCGCCGCCGCGGCGGGATTTTCCTTGACAAGAGCGCGCGCCGCTGATACACTTTCCTTGTCTATTACGGGTGCGCACCTACCGGCAGTCAGGCGGAAGTCTGGCTGCCGTTTTGCATCCGGCATTTGAATAGGAGGGAATATTTATGGCTTACTTCTGGCCGCTCATTCTCGTTGTGGCGTCGAACAGCGTGTATCACATCTGCGCCAAATCGCTGCCCGAGAGCGTTGATCCGCTCGCGTCGCTCACGGTCACGTATCTGATCGGCTCAATCTTTTCGGGCATCCTGTATTTTGTGACGAACCGCGGCGGGGCGAACCTTCTGCACGAATACAGCCAGATGAACTGGGCGCCGTACCTGCTCGGTCTCGCGGTCGTCGGTTTGGAAGCTGGCAGCATGCACGCCTACAAGGCGGGCTGGCCGGTCAGCGCGTTTCAGGTGTCGTCTGCGGCGGGCATCGCGACGATTTTGGTGTTCATTGGGTATCTTGTCTACCACGAGGCCATCACGGTCAACAAGCTCGTGGGCCTTGCGCTGTGCCTTGTCGGGCTGTTTTTCCTCAACAAATGAGTTGTGCCGCGGCTTTTGCCGTGGTATGATGGGGAAAACTTGTTTTAAAGAAGGAATTTTGATCTATGAAAGCTGCACGCGACTATCCGATCCTGACCGTCACCGCCAAGGGCACGCGCTGGCTCGAGAGCGGCCACCCCTGGGTGTACGACTCCGACGTCGCCCGCGAGCCGGACGAGAGCGAGTGCGAAAACGGTGCGCTCGTCGACGTGGTGTCGGAAAAGGGCAAATATCTCGGCACGGGCTTTTTGAGCAGACTCAGTAAGCTCCGCGTGCGCATTGTCTCGCGCAACGCGAACGACCGCTTTGATGAAAATTTCTGGCGGCGGCGCGTGCGCTACGCCTGGGACTACCGCAAGGCGGTCATGGATGGGCAGACCGGCTGCTGCCGCCTGATCTTCGGCGAGGCGGACGCCTTCCCCGGCCTGACGGTCGACCGGTTTGAAAATCTTCTCGTCACGCAGACGCTCTCGCTCGGCATGGAAAAGATCAAGGACATGCTCTTCCCCCTCATTGTCGAGGTGCTGGAGCAGGACGGCGAGACGATCGACGGCCTTTTTGAGCGCAACGATGTCGTGCTTCGCGAAAAGGAGGGCCTGACGCAGAACAAGGGTTGGTTTCCCCTCCCCGGCAAAAAAACGCCCGAGAGCCCCATCACTGAAATTTGCGAGAACGGCGTTTTCTACCGTGTGGATGTCGAAAACGGGCAGAAGACGGGCTTTTTCCTCGACCAGAAGTTCAATCGCCTCGCCGTCGCGCACCTCGCGCACGGCAAGCGCGTGCTCGACTGCTTCACGCACACGGGCTCGTTCGCGCTCAACGCCGCCAAAGGCGGCGCAGAGCACGTGACGGCGGTGGACGTGTCCGAGAGCGCCATCGAAATGGCGCGCGCGAACGCGGCGCGCAACGGCCTTGAGGACAAAATGAACTTTCTCGCCGCCGACGTCTTCGACCTGCTCCCGCAGCTCGAGGCCGCGCACGAAAAGCCCTATGACTTCATCATCCTCGATCCCCCGGCATTCACAAAGTCTCGCCGCACGGCGAATAACGCCGAAAAGGGGTACAAGGAGATCAACCTGCGCGCGATGCGCCTGCTGCCGCGCGGCGGCTACCTTGCGACCGCGTCGTGCAGCCACTTCATGCCCGCCGAACGCTTTGAGCGGATGCTGCGCTCCGCCGCCGCGGACGCGGGCGTCGAGCTGCGGCAGATCGAAGCGCGCACGCAGAGCTGTGACCACCCCATCCTCTGGAACGTGCCGGAGACGGATTACCTCAAGTTCTACTTATTCCAAGTGGTATAAATTGATATAAAAAATCCCCGCTGTAAAAACAGCGGGGATTTTTTGGTTGTTTATTTGTTTTCGTCAGTGTTTTCCGCGGAAGTATCCGGCGTTTCGGGCTCAGTCGAGGGCTTGTCCTCAGTCTGAGCATCTTCGCCCTTGTCCTCCGGCGGCATTTCGATCTTTTCGCTCGTCATCGAAATGTGCTTGGCGGGCGCTTCGATCACGCTCGGCTGCGAGGGGCGGAAGCCGTCCTCGCTCTTGCGCGTGGAAGCGTAGGCCTCTTCGACGGCCGAGGGATCGCGGCCTTCGAGGATAGCGACCATTTCACCGCCCGTGATGGTCTCCTTTTCAAGGAGGTAGGCGACGACCTTGTCCATATCCTCGCGGTTGTCGCGGATGACCTGTACGGCGTCCTTGTAGCACTCGTCGAGAATGCGCTTGACCTCGCGGTCCATGATGGCGGCGGTATCCTGCGCGCAGTCGAGGCCGTAGCCGCCGTCAAGGTACTGATTGCGCACCGACCCGAGCGCGACCATACCGACCGCGTCGCTCATACCGTACATGGCGACCATGTTGCGCGCGATGCTCGTCGCCTCCTGAATATCCTGCGAGGCGCCGTTGGTCATCGTGTTCATCACGACCTCTTCGGCCGCGCGGCCGCCCATCGAGACGGCGATCTTCGCCATCAGCTCATCGCGCGTGCGCAGGTTCGTCTTGTCCTCTTCAGGCATCAGGAGCGTGTAGCCAAGGCTTCCCTCGGTGTGCGGGACGATCGTGATCTTCTGCACGGGCTCGGCGTTTTTCTGCTTGTAGGCGACCATCGCGTGGCCGACCTCGTGATAGGCGACGAGCTTCTTTTCAAACTCGGTGAGGACGCTGCCTTTCTTCTCGCTGCCCGCGATGACGAACTCGAACGCCGCGAGCATGTCCTCCTGCGTAACGAGCTTGCGTCCCTTGCGCACGGCGCGGAGCGCCGCCTCGTTGGCGAGGTTTGCAAGGTCCGCGCCCACGCAGCCCGCGGTCGCGAGCGCGACCTTCTTGAGATCCACGTCCTCGGCGAGCTTGATGCCGCGCGTGTGGACCTGCAGCGTTGCTAAGCGGCCGGCGAGGTTAGGGCGGTCGACGGTGATGCGGCGGTCGAAGCGGCCGGGGCGCAGCAGCGCCTTGTCGAGCACCTCCGGGCGGTTCGTCGCGGCAAGCACGATGACGCCCTTGCTCGGGTCAAAGCCGTCCATTTCGGCGAGCAGCTGGTTGAGCGTCTGCTCGCGCTCGTCGTTGCCGCCGCCGTAGCGCCCGCCGTCGCGGGATTTGCCGATGGTGTCGATCTCGTCGATGAAGATGATGCAGGGGGCGACCTTCGACGCCTCGGCGAAGAGGTCGCGCACGCGGCTCGCGCCGACGCCGACGAACATTTCGACAAAGTCAGAGCCGGAGATCGAGAAGAACGGCACCTTCGCCTCGCCCGCAACGGCCTTGGCCAGCAGCGTTTTACCGGTACCGGGAGAGCCGACGAGCAGCGCGCCCTTGGGGATCTTCGCGCCGATGGCGGTGTATTTTTCGGGGTTGTGCAGAAAGTCGATGATCTCGACGAGCGATTCCTTCGCCTCGTCCTGACCGGCGACGTCCGCAAACGTCACGCCGGTGGATTTTTCCATGTAGACCTTGGCGTTCGCCTTGCCGACATTGCCGATGCCGCCGATCCCGCCCATGCCGCCGGACTTTTTCGCGATGAAGTTCATCAGCAGCATGAACGCGCCGACCATCAGCACCGTGGGCAGAATATAGCTCACCATGAACGTGAGAATCGGCGAAACGGGCGGCTGATAGGGCTTGGTGTAGGTCACGCCGTGCTCATCGCACAGGGTGATCAGCTTTTCCGTCGCGTCGGGAATGATGGTGGTGAAGAGCGTATAGTTCTGATCATAGCTCTTGCCGTCGTCATCCGTGTAGGTAAAGCCGTCGACCGGCGTGATGGTGAAGACCGTGTCGCCGAATTCGATGGACTTGACCTTCCCCTCCTCCACGAGTTCGACAAGCTCGCTGTATGCGATCTCGCACGAAGACTCGGCGGTGCGGGCCTGATCGAGCATGACGGAGAGGTAGTTCACACCGATCGTCAGCAGCAGCGCCCATAGGACGATCGACCACATGCCCCCGCCGCGCCGGCGGTTCTTGTCGCCGCGATTGCGGTTGTTTCTGTTGTTTGGCTCCATGTTGTTCCTCCTGTCGGGAGACAGAAAAATGCGAAGATGCGCACTTTTTGAATTAGTGATTTCAACTATACCATATATAAGAAAATCGCACAAGTTTTCTACGGTGAATTTTCGATGAACTTTTGTTTTGCGCCCTCTTTATCTTGCCCTTGTTCTGTGTTATAGTTGCAATGGAGTATTCTATAAAAATTTGTCACAAGGAGAAATTTCTTTTATGGATAAGGAACGCAAGGAAAAGACCGCGCGCGTACAGGACGCGGAGGCCGACGGCATCATCGAGGGCCGCAACGCCGTGATCGAAGCGCTGCGCGCGGGCACGACCATCGACAAAATTTTCATCCAGAAGGGCGAGACCGATAAGACGCTCGGCCACATCGCCTCGACCGCCCGCGCCGCGGGCGTGGTCGTCGTGGACGCGGACAAGCGCAAGCTCGACTTCATGTCCCGCACGCACGCCCATCAGGGCGTCATCGCGCTCACGAGCGTGCGCGAATATGTCAGTGTTGAGGATATTTTGAACATCGCGCGCGAAAAAGGCGAAAACCCCTTGATCGTCGTCTGCGACGAGATCTCCGACCCGCATAACCTTGGCGCGATCATCCGCACGGCGGAGTGCGCGGGCGCGCATGGCGTCGTCATTCCCAAGCGCCGCAGCGCGGGCCTCACGAGCATTGTCGCCAAGACGAGCGCGGGTGCGGTGAGCTATGTGCCCGTCGCGCGCGTGCCGAACATCCCCGCGCTTTTGGAGCAGCTGCAAAAAGAAGGCGTCTGGGTCTTCGGCACGGCGGCCGAGGGCACGAGCGACCTCTACTCCGCGGACCTCAAGGGCCCCGCGGCCATCGTCATCGGCAGCGAGGGCGACGGCATGACGAGACTGGTGCGCGAAAAGTGCGACTTCCTCGTCAGCATCCCGATGAAGGGTAAAATTTCGTCGCTCAACGCCTCCGCGGCGGCGGCCATCCTCCTCTACGAGTCGGTGCGCCAGCGCCTGGGGCAGTGACGGTAAAGAAGGAACGATATGGACCCCAAAGACCTTGAATTTGAAGAAACGCTCGCCGACTCCGAGCTGCTGCTGAAAAACACGGCCCGCAGCATGGACGAGGACGCGGAATTCACGCTCGAGAGCATTCTGGCCGAGTACGGCAGCGGCACGCCCGCCGAGCCCGAACCGGAAGAAAAAGAACCCGAGCCGCCGGCGGAAAAGAAACCGCCGGCAAAGGTCGTCCCCCTGCCGAAAAAGGCGGAGACGGCGAAAAAAACGGTGGATGAAACGGCGGATGAGACCGCCCGCATCCCCGTCATCCCCTTCCCCGGTGCGAGAAAGGCCGAAGAGCCGATAGAAGCCGAACCGGAAGAGGAAACGGACGCGGAAACCGAAGAAGAACCGCCGCAGGACGACGAGCCCAAGTCCATGAGCTTGCAGGACATCCTGGCCCAGACCGTGCAGGAGGCGCTCTCCGAGCGCGAGGACACGATCATCGAGGAGGAGCCGCCGCGCCGCGGTTTGTTCTCCCGCCGCAAGATGCGCGACACCGAGCAGCTCTACGACGACGCGGAGGAGGAAGAGGACGAGGAAGAAGAGTTCGAAGAGCCTGAACCCGAGCTCCCCGAGCCGCCGCTGACCGAAACGCTCTCCGACTACCGCGCCCAGCTTTCGGGCGCGACGAAGGCGCGCCGTGGGGCGGGTATTTTCACGCTTTTGCTGTGCGTCATGGCGGTGCTGGAGCATTTTTCCATCCTGCCGGAGGCGTACACCGCTGATCCGATGATCCGCGCGCTGCCGCCGCTGGCCGTCGAGGCCATCGTCTGCGCCATCGGCTGGCGCATTTTTGCGGGCGCGCTGCGCTCGCTCAAACAGGGAAAAGTCACATCGGGCTTTTTGACGATGCTTCTATGCCTTGTCACGCTGCTCGATACGGCACTCTATGCTTTTCTTCCCGCGCGCGCGGCGCTGTCGCTGCCGCTGCCGGTGCTGGGGGCGATGTCGGTCTACTGCGCGCTGCTGGGCGAAAGTCTGCGTCTGCACGGCATGTATGACACGTTCCGCATCGCGGCCATCGGCAATGCGCCGTATATCGTCACCGTGACGGCAGGGGGCGCGGCCAAGCGCGTGGGCCTGCCGGACGGATTTTCGAATTCCGCGCGCGCAAACGACCCGTATTCCCGCTGGCAGAGCGTGCTGCTGCCGGTCTTCCTCGCGGCGGCGGTCGTGTTCGGCATGCTCTCGACGCTCGAGACGAAGCAGAACGCGCTGCTTGCGTGGAACCTCTCGGTGATGCTCGCGAGCGCAAATCTGCTCGCGTTCCCGATGGTGTGTGCGCTGCCGCTCAAGCGCATTGCCGCGCGGCTTGCCAAAAGCGGCAGCGCCGTGGCGGGCTTTTCCGGCGCGGACGCCATCCGCCGGAGCAACTGCGTCATTCTGACCGACGGCGACCTGTTCCCGCCCGGAACGGTCACGCTCGGCGGGCTCAAGGTTTTCGGCGAGGAGAGCGGCAAGGTCATCTCCTACGCCGCGACGATGGCCCACGCGTCCGAAAGCGGCCTGAGCCGCCTTTTTGACAATCTTCTCGCCAGAGACGGCGGCTTCCGCGAGCAGGTCGAGGACGTCGACTTTTACGAAGAGGGCGGCGTCGGCGGCCGCATCCACGGCGAAACGGTGCTCTTCGGCACGGCGGGCTTTATGAGAAAACGCGGCGTGAACCTGCCGCGCAACTTAGGCCTCAAGACCGGCGTGTTCCTCTCGGTCGACGGCACGCTCATCGCGGTGTTCGCCGTGAAGTACATGCCCGCGGAAAATGTCGACTGGGCGCTCCACGCCCTGCACCACAGCCGCATCACCCCCGTGCTCGCCGTGCGCGACGGCAACATCACCCCCGCGCTCTTAAAGCGCAAGTTCGGCACCGACGCGCGCGCGGTCTACCCCAAGCTCTCGACGCGCCTGGCGCTCTCCGAGCGCGGCGGCGGGCGGCCGTATGCGCTGCTCATGCGCGAGGGCCTCATGCCGTATGCCGAGGTCGTGCTCGGCAGCAAGCGGCTCTGCGCGTCCGCCAAGCGGTGCACGGTGCTTGCATTTTTAGCCGCCACAGCCTCGACGCTCCTTGCATTTTATTTAACTTTTGTCGGCGCATACAGCGTGCTCACGCCGTTTTCTCTGCTCATTTACGTACTTTTGTGGTCGCTCAGCGCGCTGGTCGACGCGATGCTCAGCGACCGTTATTGACACTTCGAACGAAGAAAACGAAAATTTGCGGAAAAATATGGTTGTAATGGCGAGAAAAACATGATATCATTTCTGCATTGAGTATTATCCCACCTTATGGCGCGAGCCGATCTGGGATTTACGATTTTCGGAAGGAGACTGACCCATTATGAGTGCAAAAGACATCCGCAATATCGTGCTGCTTGGCCACAGCGGCAGCGGCAAGACCACCCTCGCTGAGAGCATGCTGTATCTCACCGGCGGCACGGACCGTCTGGGCAGAATTGCCGACGGCAACACCGTTTGTGACTACGATCCCGAAGAGATCCGCCGCCAGATCTCCATTTCTCTGGCCGTGGCTCCCGTGGAATACGACAGCTGCAAGATCAACGTGCTCGACGTGCCCGGCGGCTTCGACTTCGCCGGTGAGGTCGCGGAGGCCGTTCAGGCTGCCGACGCTGCCGTCATCGTCTGCTCGGCCAAGGCCGGCATGAGCGTCGGCGCGGAAAAGGCGTGGAAATATTGCGAGAAGAACTCTCTCCCCCGTCTGCTCTACATCTCCAAGACCGACGAGGAGAACTCCGACTACAACGCCGCGTTCAACACGCTGCGCGAGCGCTTCGGCAAGAACATCGCCCCCGTCGTCGCCCCCATCTGGGACGAGAGCAAGAAGGTCATCGGCATCATCGACGTGCTGCATAAGCGCGCATTCGAGTTCGGCCCCGGCGGCGGCCGCGTCGAGATCGAAGTGCCTGAGAACAAAAAGCCCGTGCTCGATGAGCTCTACGACGCGCTCAAGGAGTCCGTCGCCGAGACGAGCGAGGAATTTATGGAAAAGTTCTTCGCCGGTGAAGACTTCACCTATGCCGAGATGATCCATGGCCTGCGCCAGGGCGTTAAGGACCTGTCTCTCTTCCCTGTCGTGTGCGGCTCCGCCATTCAGGGCATGGGCACGCGCATCCTGATGGATACCATCGTCGAGCTTCTTCCCCAGCCGCAGGACGCCCGCGCCCTGATGGCCGAGAATGAGGACGGCGAGTCCTCCGAATTCGTCGTCGCGCCCGGCGCACTGCCGACCGCGTTCGTCTTCAAGACCATTTCCGACCAGTACGGCAAGTATTCCTACGTCAAGGTGCTCTCCGGCTCCATCAAGCCCGATATGCCCATGGTCAACGCCCGCACCGGCGAGACCGAGAAGCTCGGCCGCCTGTACATCCCCAAGGGCAAGAAGTATACCGAGGTCAAGGAGCTCACCTGCGGCGACATCGGCGCCATCGCCAAGATGGACAAGGTCAAGACCGGCGATACGCTCTGCGAGCCGCGCAAGGTCGTCAAGATCGAGCCCATCCCGTTCGATGAGCCCTGCTACAGCGTCGCCATCGCGCCCAAGACCCGCGGCCAGGAGGATAAGATGGCCCAGGGCCTCAACCGCCTGAACGAGGAAGATCCGTCCTTCCGCGTCGTCAACAACGCCGAAACGCACCAGATGGTCGTCTCCGGCGTGGGCGACATCCAGATCGACGTGCTCGTCAACAAGCTCAAGAGCCGCTTCGGCGTCGAGGTCGTGCTCGACACGCCGCGCGTGCCCTACCGTGAAAAGATCCGCAAGACGGTCTCCAAGCAGGGCCGTCATAAGAAGCAGACCGGCGGCAGCGGCCAGTTCGGTGACGTTTGGATCCGCTTCGAGCCCAACGAGGAGAGCGAAGAGATGGTCTTCGCCGAGGAAGTCTTCGGCGGCAGCGTCCCCAAGAACTTCTTCCCGGCTGTCGAAAAGGGTGTCCGCCTTGCCGCCGAAAAGGGCGTGCTGGCCGGTTATCCCGTCGTGGGCCTGAAAGCCACCCTGCTGGACGGCAGCTACCACCCCGTGGACAGCTCCGAGATGGCCTTTATCATGGCTGCAAAGCTGGCCTATAAGGCTGCAATGCCCGAGGCAGGCCCCGTCATTCTGGAGCCCATCCATACCCTGAAGGCCCATGTCCCCAACGACAACACCGGCGATATCATGGGCGATGTGACCAAGCGCCGCGGCCGCGTGCTGGGCATGGAGCCCGACGAGGACGGCCTGCAGACCATCATCGCCGAAGTGCCGCTGGCAGAGCTTGCAAACTTTACCACCTTCATCCGGCAGACCACCCAGGGCCGCGGCTGGTTCACCACCGAGTTTGCCCGCTACGAGATCCTGCCCGAGATGCTGGTGCCTGCCGTGGTGGAGCAGGCCAAGAAGCTGGGCAACCTGGATGAGGGTGCGGAGGATTAAACCTCTCCGTCTCGCATCCGCTCGACAGCTCTCCTGATAGGAGAACCAAGTTAAGTTCATATTGACATTACCGGAGCCCTGCTGGCAATTCCCTCTGCCGGCGGGGCTTTTTGTTGTTGGGGGAAGGGAACAAAACAG
>OLFW01001816.1_pt1 | contig 10730 bp, 9 predicted proteins | sample 1605351 | NCBI WGS metagenome assembly OLFW01 (sample SAMEA3888918, study PRJEB22519) | human gut metagenome | biome: human gut; feature: human-associated habitat; material: faeces | place: Denmark | collected 2010 | reverse complement strand
CCTCATGGAGAGCCGAGAGAATGGAGATCAGCACATAGGGGTCATGCTCAATATCATCCAGATCGAAGTGGTATTCATCGTAGTTGTGAGTGCTTTCGTAGGTGTCGAGATAGCGTTGCAGCTCCTGCTCCATTTGGCAATACTGTGCCTCCGCGCCAAGCATCGCGTCATCCTCGCTGAGATAAGAGGACGCAATGACCGACGAGCCGGTAGAGGTGAGCATCGAACACGAGCTGATTCCGGCACCGAGCAAAACGAGAAGGGCAATTCCGACGCCGATCCAGATGAAGACCTTCTTGTTCTTCTCAAAGAACTCCTTGATCTTGTCGGACGCCTTCTCACCGAGCTTCTTGCCGGTATTCTTTGTGGCAGTCCCGGCGGTCTGAGAACCGGCATTTCGAGCGGCGGCATATTCCTTCTTGATGCTCTGCTTCTGGTAGTGCTTGTTCATGTTCTGCTTCTTCATCTCAGGATGCTCCTGCTGATTTCTCTCATATTGGAGCTTGGCATCAGCTACATCCGCCTTGTGTTCCAGCTTGGAAACCTTCTCATAAGGCTTGTTGACGCTGCTTTCCCGATGATGACGGAAATGCCTCGCAGCGGTCTCAACGGCAATCTCTGTTTTATGCGCCGCCTCAACCGCCGAGTTTTCCTGCTCGACCTCATGGATTTTGCCGTGAATGCCGGAAGCGAGGGTGTCACCGACCTTGCGGACGGTTTTATCTGCCTCAAATTGCAGCTTGCCTTTGCCCTTGGGCTTTTTCAGCTCATCCTCAAAATGAAGGCGGGTTTTGCCCTTGCCGGTCTCTTCATCAAAAACGCGCTCCTTCTTGAGAACCTTGTGCGTGGGTAGCTTCTCGCGAGCAGCGTCCAGACGCTCATGCGCCTTTTCTGACTTTCTTTCGAGCTTCTGCATCCGCTTCGCGGGCGGGACGGCATCGTCCGAGAGCGGCTTTGCAGAGGCAGTCTCCGCCGCTTGAGTGAGAACGGCATCTGCATCAACGGCTTCAACCGCAGAGGTCTTGCGCAGCTTGTGGGTGACAACCGTTTCGGCAATCACCGTGCCGGTATGCGATGAAACGCCGTGCTGCTCCAAAACAGGGGGCTTGAACGGCGTTTCCGAGGGCAGCGGTTCAGGTGCATTCTGGGGTGGATTTTCTGCCCTTTTCTCTTCTGTGACGGACGTTTCCGAGGGCGGCTGAGTGTTATTATCCTCAGCGTGTTCCGCCTGAAACTGATGCTGCTGACGGCGCATCTGCACCTTTTTCTGTTCCTCCGGTGAAAGTGCCTCGGAAGGCTCGGCTGTCTCAGCGGGCTTCACCAGCTCTGCATCTTCCGGACGTTTGGACACGCGCTGCTCGGTGCCAGCCGTCAGGTTTTCCTCAACCGCGCCCTCCCGCTTCATCCGCAGAACAACCTTGTCGCGGGCTTTGAGTTCCGGTTCCTTGCACATCAGATTTCACCTCCAATCCGCTTGTAGGCAAGCTCGGTGTATTCAGGGTTCAGCTCGATGCCCACGAAATGACGCCCCATCTGTGAGGCAACCATGCCGGTTGTGCCGCTTCCCATGAAGGGATCAAGCACAATGCCGCCTTCGGGACAACCGGCGAGAAGACAGGTCTCAACCAGCTTCGGAGGGTAGGCGGCATAGTGACCGCCCTTGAAGGGGACGGTGTTGATCTTCCAGACATCGCGCTTATTGCGAAGCGGATTGATGTCTGCGTCCTTGATCTCGCCATGCTCACGGGGGCGGTTGATGGACTGCGGCTGAGGCTGACCGGGAACGGGCTTGCCGTATTTGTTGCCGCCCTTCATGCCGCGCTTGAGGCGTTCTGCCGTTGCGGGGGCAATCGGCTCGGAGATTGCCTTGTAGTCAAAGAAATACTTCTTGGACTTTGAGAACAGGAAAATATGCTCATAGCAGCGGGCGCAGCGGTCTTTGACGCTCTCCGGCATGGGGTTATCCTTCATCCAGATGATGTCGTTGCGCAGATACCAGCCGGTATCGCGGAGGGCAAAAGCAAGCATCCACGGAATACCGATCATGTCCTTCGGCTTGCAGCCCTCAACCTTGTTGTTGAGAGCCACAGCCTGACCGTTTCTGCCGTTGGGGTTCTTTGGGTCAATGAAATCGCCCTGATTGCCCTTTCCGGCGTAGGTGTCCGAGATGTTCAGCCAGAGCGTTCCATCCGGACGCAAAACGCGCCTGACTTCGGTAAACACTTCCGTCAGGCGCGAGATATATTCCTTCGGCGTTGTCTCTCTGCCGATCTGAGCCTCCATGCCGTAATCGCGGAGCGCGTAATACGGAGGGGACGTCACACAGCAATGAACGCTGTCATCGGGCAGAGTTTTCAGGATTTCAAGGCAATCGCCGGTATGAATGATGTCAAGTTGTATGGTGGTGTACCTCCTGTTCTGTTGGATTTGTGTTTCCATTGAAATGTTGGCTGTGAAACCCGACAACATTTCAATGGGCATCAGTCGGAGTAATACTCGTCCGGCTCGTAGTCCTCATCTTCCATGAAGTCCTCGTCGAGATCGTCAATCTCGTCCGCCCAACGGTCGAAGATTTCCTCGGCTTCCTTCGCCGCCTCACGATAGAGGCTCAGGCGGTTCTTCTCAAAGGCGGCAAAGGCGGGGACGAACTTGCCGAACTCGCGGATTGCCTTCACATCCTGCGTGCGCATATCTGCGACGCACTGAATGATTTCGGACATCGTGAGCAGATCGTCGATCATCAGCTCATACTTGTCCTTGGGGATAGATACGGCTTCATCATCCGCCGCGTCAGCGAACGGGGTATTCTCGTCGCTGTTGCTGCTTTCGGGAACATCAACCTTGAAATAGAAACCGATCATATCCACAGATACCTTGGTCATAATCTGACGCGCCTCCTTGACCTTTTCGTCGATGTCCTCCCTCACATGGAGGTAGGCGCGGTGATGCTTCTTGAGGTCGCTTTCCAGTCGGATCAGATCGGTCAGCTCCCACAGAGCCTTAAACAGCGCGGAGGTGTTCTCTCCGTATTCGATAGCGTCCGCGTAGGGAATGGTAATCATCTTGTTGTTCATATTCAAAAATCCTCCTTAGTTCTGTACGGTTTCTTCTAAACGGGTGGTCATGATGCGGTAGAGCTGGGTGTCCTTCGGGAAATCGTCCTTGAAGGGAACGATGGTCGAGCCATAGAAGATCAGCCCCTCACCGGCATTGGAATTGGTGATGTAGTTCTGCTGGCTGGGCGAGATGTTCAGCGCCTTCGAGAGAATCTGCCGGTCGCCGGATGCCTGATTCAGAAGGTAGACAAAATCCGAGTTTTATAGTGATAGGTAAGCCCCTGATATCATCTCAGGCTTTTCCCCCACTTCACACCGTGCATGCGACTTTCACCGCACACGGCGTTCCATCGAATTCAGTTGCACAGGGCTTGCAATACAACTTACACACTTCGTAGCTTGAACAAGAAAAGATTTTTAATCAATCAAAGGCATTTCTGCCATCTCACGAAACTTATTCAGCTTTAAAATTTGCGTACTATCGAGATTGAGAAGGTTCAGGTAAAACTTTATGGTAGCCATGTCAGAAGCATGGATAAGTTTGTGGACGGGAGCCGATATAAGAACGAGGTTTCCGTATTCATCTGTGCCGCCCTTCGCAGCAGGCCTCTTGTGGTGGCAGTGGATATCATGGGCTTCCATGATTGAACCCGTCACTGCACATTTTCCATGCTGCGCTGCATACAGAGAAATTCGATTATCTGCGTATTCTATCGACCTGCCCTGCACAGGATTTCGCATCAGCCAAAGCATCGTCTTAGTGTCGATGTTCAGATTCTTGTGAATCAGTTCCCGACCTTCTGGCGTATACTTGTTGACCGACTTCCTTTTGTGCTGGGCATTTCTGCTCTGAACATATCCAATAGGAACTACTGGCCGTCCATGCAGAAATCGCAGTTGACTGCTTTTTCCATACTTTTCTTTGATATAGCCTTTTTTCAGTTCGCCTTTGCGTGTCAGGTCATTCCGCAGACGATTGTGCATCTGCTTTTTGACCCCATAAGCCAGCTTTCCAAAGTCCTCAGAAGCAGCCGTTGCAATGCAGTAATACTGGTGTATTCCTGCCACCACAGCATTGTAGGTCATCAGCTGCATGAACTGAGCCTTATCATCTGCCGAGTGTTCCAGCTTTTTCACTTCTTCTGTGAGCTTCTTTTGAACTTTCTTGTACGCTTTATCGCACATATGCGATTTTACAACGTACTTGTTGCTGCGCTTTTGCACTTTCAGTTTAAAACCAAGGAATTCTGAATACTGCCGTTTCAGATTGACAATTCTCGACTTTTCCGGGCTGATATCCAGTCCCAATCGGTCTTTTAACCATTTGGCTGTTGCATGATATGCCTTTACTGCATCCGTATGGGATGAGCAAAAAATCTTGAAATCGTCCGCATACCGAACCGAGTGCATTTCTTTCAGATTACTGCGCCGCAATGCCCGGTAGACATGGCTTTTTATTTCTGCACCTGCACGATTCTGCCGTATCGTGAATTCCGTTCTGGTCGGCATATTCTCCCACTGGGATGCAATCCACCAGTCCAGTTCGTTCAACACGATATTAGCCAGCAGTGGAGAAAGAATTCCGCCCTGCGGCGTACCCTTGGTTGGGTAAATCTTTTCACCATTTGGCAGGATAACAGGGGCTTTTAGCATCTGTTTTATAATGCACAGCAGTTTCTTATCCCGAATACCAAGTGACCATATTTGCCGTATCAGCTTTGTGTGATTGATATTGTCGAAGAAGCCTTTAATGTCAAGGTCTACTACATGGTACAGGTGTTGTACCTGAATCAACCTGCAACACTGTGCAATGGCAGTTTCGGCGGAGCGATTTGGGCGAAATCCGTTAGAATTTTCACTGAACTTCGCTTCGCAGATTGGCTCCATGACTTGCAATATACATTGCTGCACGATACGGTCTGAGATTGCCGGAATCCCCAGTGGTCTGGTTTTCCCATTATCCTTTGGTATTTCCTCACGCCTTACTGGGCGAGGATGGTAATTACTGAATTTCTTCTTTACAAGGCGGACATACTCATCCTCGTTTAATTTTGCGAGATTTCGTATTGTCTTCTTATCTACACCCGGCGTTTTACTTCCATGGTTCCTTTTGATAGTTCGGTATGCCAGTTTAATGTTTTCTTCACTCTCAATGATTGCCATGAGGTGATTGAATGTTTTGCCATTCCTGCTTTCCGCATACAACGTATCAAAGATGGATTCCATGCCGTAGTATTCCGAGTTTCGGATTTTTCCTTGCTTCTTTTCTCGCCGCTCCGAAGTCAACACAGGCATCCTCTCCTTTCGGGTTGGATTTTCTTAGTCTTACTCGAAGCTGTGTTTGTTGTATCTTGATGTTACTTTCACTGAATTCGACTTGTGGCCTTCCCTCCACCGCTTACTTTTTCACGGTTTCACAGGTACTACGCCACTACTTTCACTGAAACAAAGAATGGTTATTGCCCTCTCACGAAGGTATTCCCATCCACCATCTCACAGCCTTGCAACAGGCTAAATGTTTTCAGCTTCCTGCGTTCCGATATTTCTATCATGGGCCACCTTTAGGTTCTTCCTCTAAGCCTGTATTCAATTCTTTCCGAATCGTGCCGCCTGTAACGGCACATGGACTTTCATAACAACCATTCTTACTCATCCACGAATACCTCCATATAAGGAGTACCACCATTTCGATGGTATCAACGTTTAGACTTGTACATTCAGAAGTTCGTCAGTATTTCCATACATACTAACCATGGGCGGCTGACACCCGGCATATCCGATGCACCGTCCACCTCTGGACAGCTTTCGGCTCTGACCTTGCGGCCAGAACTACGACATCTTTCTGCCGACTTCACCGAGCTTCTGACAATCGGCGGTTGCGCGCCTATGCCAGTCGGAGTATCAGTGCGGACGCTTCGGGGCGTTACTCCCTCATTTCATCCATCGAAATATCAGTTCTCCAAGATTCTGGACTTCTTTAGTCCTTCAACTTGTGCCTGACCTTTTCAGTCAGGAACGCATCGCACGGTTGTCGTTGCCGTAGCCTTCCATGAGGTTGACAACACCCCACACTGCGAGACCGGCACCGAGGGCGATAACGAGCGTCTGAAGAACCGTGACAGCCTGATTGATGAAAGCCATAGATTTTCCTCCTTGATTTGAAAAAGATTGGTTGTGTATTTTTGAAAATGGGCATAAAAAAAGAAGCCCCGTCGCTGTTCTGCTTTGGGAGCCATCAGGCTTTACCCACTGCGCAGTGCAGCGACGGGGCTTTAATCCGCTTCGACCTCGCCCATATCATAGAGGTCGAATGTGTCATCGGGCTTGACTACCAGCTTGTGCTGCCGGTACTTCTCGATGTCAAAGGCGTTCCGCTTGTCATAGTCGGAGAGCTGCCGGTACTTTGGATGCTTCGTAATGTCGTATTTGTTACTGAGAAAAGGTCTCACGCCTCGAAGCTGCAAAATACACTTGGCTCCGTCCATGACGGCGATCTCATCCTGAGACATCAGTTCCTTGCCGGTTTTCTGGTAATTCAAGCCGTAGGAGTTGTTGCTGGAACGGGTTTCTGAGGTGTTGTAAAGGTCGATTGTCTCCTTGCCCAGCACCTCGCTGATTTCCTTGAGGGTGGATTTCTCCTTGCCGCCGAGGAAAAGTGTGCAGTCACAGTTGCCCGTGATGGTGTCAGCCGCATCCTTGTAGATGGTCTTGAGCTGAGACTGGGACTGCAAGATGATTGACGCCGAGATTTCCCGGCTTCGGATGGTGGCGATGAGCTTATCAAACTTCGGGATTTGACCGATGTTCGCAAACTCATCGAGCAGACAGCGCACATGAACGGGAAGCCGTCCGTTGTAAACGTCATCTGCTTTGTCGCACAAAAGGTTGAAGAGCTGGGAATACATGATTGCCACGACAAAATTGAAGGTGTCATCGGTGTCGGAAATGATGACGAACAGTGCCGTCTTCCGGTCTCCGATGGTGTCCAGCTCCATCTCATCGTAGCTCATCAGCTCCCGCAGCTCTGCGATGTCGAAGGGCGCAAGCCTTGCACCGCAGGAAATCAGGATCGACTTCGCGGTTTTGCCAGCCGCCAGCTTGTATTTGCGGTATTGCTTGACCGCAAAGTGGTCAGGATCGCGGGCTTCCAGCTCATCGAACATGACATCCACGGGGTTCTTGAAGGTCTCATCGTCCTCTCTGGCTTCTGAGGCATTGATCATTTCGAGCAGGGTAGTAAAGTTTTTCTCGTGGTCGGGTGCCTCGTACCAGATGTAGCCGATGAGAGCTGTGTAGTAGAGCTTTTCCGCCTTTACCCAAAAATCTTCGCCGGACTTATCGCCATCTCCCTTCGTGTTGACGATGATCGTATTGACCAGCTTGAGGATGTCCTTCTCGCTGCGGATGTAGCTAAAAGGGTTGTAGTGCATGGATTTCCGGAAATTGATGGTGTTCAGCGACTTGATGACATAGCCGCCCTTTTCGAGCATCTTGCCGCACTCCACCAGCACCGTACCCTTCGGGTCAGTCACAACATAGCTGCTGTGCATCTGCATCAGGTTCGGCTTCACGAAAAAGCGTGTCTTACCTGAGCCGGAACCGCCGATGACAAGGATATTTTTGTTGCGGGCGTATTTCGGCTGCTTCGGGCGGCTGTTCATGGTCAGGAACTCCGTCTGCGTCAGAATGACGTTGTTGGAGAACTCCGGGTCCATGTACGGCTTGATGTCCTCCGGCTTGCCCCAGCGGGCAGATCCGTATTCTTCGCCCTGCCGGAACTTCTTGCGGTTTTTGCCCTTGACGTAGACTGCCAGCTTGAGCAGCACGCCAGCCGACAGACCGATGAGAAGATCGACGGGATGAAAGCTGGGCAGCGGATTTGCGAAGGCTGAGCCGAACACGGCAAAACCGTTTGTCAGCTTGTCGATGAACTCTGTGCCGGGTGCGAGGCGGAACACGGCGGCGATCTTATCTGCAAAGTAGAAGGCGAAGACATACGGAAGGTTCAGAAGAATGAGCTTCTTCACATCGGGTTTGTTCACAGCTCCACACCCCGATCCTTGGTTTTGACCTTGACCTTCTCCTTGTGCTGCGCCTTGCTCTGGGCTTTCTCCTGATCCAGCTTGTGCCGGATGGACGGCTGTTCCTTCTGCTTGACGGTTTTGGCGGAGAACTCCTTGAACGCGGCGGTCATCACATCAACGTCCCGTCCCTTGAAGAAGACAAGATAGCTGGGCGGCTCAACGGAAACGTCCTTCTTGAGCGCAAAGTCCAGACCGTATTTGCTGGCAGTCCGCTCAAAGGACTTGATGTTGCCGTCCGTCACTTCGATGTTGGAGATGGCGGCATTCTGGCTCATCAGATGCTTGATGGACTGCTTGCCGCGATAGGTTTTGGGCTGCTGCATCTGCTTCTGCGCCTTCTCAATCTCCTGCACGAACTTGTCCAGTGCCTTTTTCAGCACCTCGGCTGAGATTTTGCCGCCCTTGATCATGATTGCAACAACTTTGGTGTTGACTTCATCCTGCATTGCAGTGATACCTCCTTTCCTTGGAATGATTATGGGGACTGCTGCCGAAACTAAGGCGGCACAATCCGGCGATAGATGATTTTCATTTACACTGTCCTCCTTTCCGAGCATTGCTCACGATGGTATTCATTAAAGAGTGTCTTCACAAAGGCTATAATCGTAGGTCTTCGGCTTCTTTGACCCTGCCGATCTGTCCTGCCCGTAGAAATCATGATTGACGAGCGCGGAGTAGTAATTGTCTATCGTCAGAGAGGCGTTATACAGAGCGGTCAACAGGTACGCCCGGATATTACGGATGTCTGACGGGTTCTTGTTCATTGCTTCCAGAACGTACTCAATGTGGCTGCTATTCAGCTTGAGAAAGCGGGACTTAACCACTTGCTGCGGCATATCCTCGCCATTGATACGGATGGTCGGAGCGGTAGAGCAGACGGCATCCAGCATGATGTCCATGATCTCCCGGAAGCGGTCTTTATCGAACTTCGGATCCTGACAGAGAATGTCGTAATCAAGATTCTCTTTGATAATCTCTTCATACTCGCTTCGCTCATCCATCCTGTCCATCCCATCAAGATTGATGGATTGATAGTTCTTTGAGAGAGTATTTCTTTCTTGGGTAATTACTTGATCAGTATTTATTTGTGCGGACTTATCCCCGCGTGGATTATCCACATCTGGCTTCTCCACACATGGATTTTCCGTGTGTGGCATTTCCCGTTCTGGCGTGGACTCCTGCGGCTCTTCGTATATCTCAAAGATTGTGCTGCTCATCCTGCCTTTACCGTCTCTCTGCCGGTGCCGGACAAGGTAGCCGTGCTTTTCAAGCTCACGGAGCGCGGAGAGAATGGCATCCGGACCTTCCTTGCAGATTGCAGAAAGTCCCTTGGTTGAGAACTTCCAGCCATCATTGAACGAGAGCATCTTTGAGAGAAGACCGACTGCCTTGAGTGACAGGCTCTTGTCTCGAAGGTGGAAGTTCGCCATGACCGTATAGCCACGATTCTTGTTTACGCGATAGACTGCCACGAAAATCACCTTGCCATCTTGGGAAGCAGCTCTTCGGCACACTTTTTCTGGAACTTCATTCGGATGACCTCCTTGCCCTTCGGCGTGAAGTAGGTCTGAGAACCGGTGTAGCAGTACGTCACAAAATCGCGGACGATGAACAGTCCGGCATTGCTGTCCTTGTTGTAGGGAAGAAGCTGCCCGGAGGGAGAGCGGAACAGGTACTTCTCCCTGAGAAGAAACTGGACGAACTTGCGCTCCGGGATTTTCAGTTCCTTCGCCGTCGTTCGGATATTGGTGCAGTCATCCGGATTGATGAAGGCGTCGTAGTAATCGGCTTTGGGCTTTGCCGTGTTCAGCTCACACTCAAGAGCCTTCACGCGATTCTTTTCCAGAATCAACGCTTGAGCGAACTCTACAATGACCGCTGGTTCCTTCTGAATACGTTCCAGAAGGGAGTCCGTCATGTAGCCGCCGGTCTTGCGGATCATGGGGATGACATCATGTGTGATCCAGCGTTTGAAGGCTTTGGCTTCGGGCTTACGGCTGCTCAGAATAAGCGTGTAAAGTCCAGGTTCGTTCACCACCGTCATGTTGGGATTGCCTCGTTTATTACCCTCATTTGAAATGAGGGTAATCATCTTCTCGTCCGCATCCAGCCGTGAAATGGCTTGTGACGAATTGCCGATCTCCAAAGCCCTGCACACGTCTACCGCCACAAACCACGGCTCGTTTTCGATCAGGGCTGTTCGGATTTCTCCAAACTGTTCATTCTTGAAGACTTCGATTTTGTTATCCATGATTGACTTCCTTTCCGGCAGCAGATGTGCCACTTTGGTTTTTGAGGGTAGAAACGGGATTGCAGCAGTAGGGACACTCTGCAAACACGCAGGACTGATATTTCCAGAAGGGACGATGAAATCGACAGCTTCGGCACTCAGGGAGAATGCCATCCGCGCCGCTGTCAAAATGCTCAAAGCCGGGTGTGGTCTGCATCAGTAATTCGAGTGCTTGCAGATCACCGGCTGTCATGCGTTTCATGCTTAAAAACTCCTTTCCTTCGCCGCATCGCCAGCAAATATTCCGGCTTTTGGGCAACAAAAAAAGAGGGTTTGCTTCTTACTCCAAATTGGAGAAGA
>OLFW01001795.1_pt1 | contig 10912 bp, 10 predicted proteins | sample 1605351 | NCBI WGS metagenome assembly OLFW01 (sample SAMEA3888918, study PRJEB22519) | human gut metagenome | biome: human gut; feature: human-associated habitat; material: faeces | place: Denmark | collected 2010 | reverse complement strand
AAAGAAGTATTTGGAATAGATACTTCTAAAGAAGAAAAAGATACTGAGGTTGAAGAAACTGAAGAAACTGAAGAGGAAACAGAAGTAGAAGAAAAGGAAGTAGAAGTTGAAGAACCTAAAAAGAAAGATAAACAAACTAAAGAAGTAGAAAATGTTGAGGAAACATCTACTGAAGAGGAAGAGTTGGATAATGAAGGTATTCAAGTTAGTGCTTTCTTTGATGCTATTACTGAGGAATTAGGGTTAGACTTTGAAGAGGATGAAGAAGTACAGAAACCTAAAACAGTAGAGGAATTATGTGAATACTTCAAGGATTTAATTGAAGAAAATTCAACTCCAGAGTATTCAAGTGAAGAGGTTGCTAAGATTGATGAATTTGTTCGTAATGGTGGTAAACTAGAAGATTATTTTCAAGTTAGTGCTGCTATTGATTTTGATAACTTTGACACTTCAATTGAGAGTAATCAAAAGCAAATCATTCGTGAATTGTTGTTAGAAAAAGGGTTTAGTGAGAAGAGAATCCAGAGTAAACTAGAGAAGTATGAAGATGCTGGTATTCTAGAAGATGAAGCAGAGGAAGCTCTTGAACTAATGAAGGAGATTACCGAAAAGAAGAAGGAACAGCTATTGATTGATCAGGAAAAGCAAAATGAGGCAAGAATCGAGCGCCAACAAAAATTTGTCGATGACGTTGTCACCAACATTAAATCGCTGAAAGATATCAGAGGTATCGCTATTCCTGAAAAGGATAAAAAAGCTTTATTGAATTATATCTTTAAAGCGGACTCAGATGGTCTTACTCAATATCAGAAAGACTATTCTAAGAGTGTAAAAAATTTAATTGAGTCTGCCTATTTTACTATGAAGGGAGACACTTTGCTAGATACTGCAAAAAAAATTGGAACTAGCTCTGCTATAAAGACCTTGAAACAAAGTTTAAAGACAACAGGTGCTACGAAAGGCACTAAAAGAATTCACACTAGTTCATCAAACTCTATATGGAGTATCGCAGCACGAAGTTTAAACAATAATTAAAGATTATAAATTAATTTATGGATAACGGAATTCTGAATAATTTACAGATCGGTAAAAGTAGATGGTTTTCAGATCTTATTGACGAGAATAAGATTTCAGAAGCAATGTTGTCAAGACCGTATGAAGTAGAACGTATTGTTTCTTACGTATTTGCCGCAAAAGACGGTGCTTATGGTACTTCCATTGATGCTATCACAGGTGGTCTTGGTAACGTAATGACTATTGATCAAAGTACATACGAATGGTATGTTGAAATTGATACCGATAGAGCTGTAACAATTCGCTCTGCAAAATGGCAGGGTACTGAAATTACTGCTGCTAATGCTGACACAATTATGGCTGGTATTGGCAACACACCTATCCAAGTATGGGTAGAAGATAAATGGTTTGGTCCGGGTGCTATTGTAGTACTTGATGACAAAGAATATCAATTACGTATTCAAGGTGCTCCTGTACAGGACGGTAACTTGTGGTGCTATACTATGTTCATCGCTGATGGTCAGTCTAGTTCATACGTTCCGGGTAAGTATTTGTTAGCTGGTCGTGAAATGTCACGTCTTGGTTCTGCTTACGAGGAGTACAGTGAAGAGGCAGATATCCTGAACTACAATACTCAATTCAAGATGCGTAACTACTTATTCACAACTCGTTTGAGTTATGATATTACAGGTACAGCTTATGCAACTGTATTGTGGATTGCATTAAAGGATCCTAAAACAGGTAAGAAATCTTATTTGTGGTCTGACTATCAAGAATGGGTGGCAATGCGTGAATGGAGAAAACGTTGTGAGATGATGATGGTTTACTCTAAGTCAAATCGTAACGCTGATGGTACTTTCTCTTTGAAAGGTACTAATGGTCGTCCGGTTTACTTGCCAGCTGGTTTGCTTGAGCAGATTGCACCGTCTAATAGACGTTATTACACTGAGTTGACAGCAGAGTTGCTTGAGGACTTCTTGTTTGATCTGTCTTACAATATTCTTGGTACTAATGAGCGTAAGTTCGTAGCCTTAACTGGTGAAATGGGTATTCGTGAGTTTGACCGTGTATTGAAGCAAAAAGCTGCTACGATGAATGTAATTGATACTAAGTTTATCAGTGGTAGCGGTCAAGAGTTAACTTTAGGTGGTCAGTTTGTAACATACAAGATGACTAATGGTATTGAGTTGACATTGAAACATTTCCCGTTGTATGATAACACTACATTTAATCGTTTGTTACACCCGCTTTCTGGTAAGCCGCTTGAGTCTTATCGTTTTACATTCTTGGATGTAAGTCGTAGAGATGGCGAAGCAAACATTGTTAAGGTAGTACGTAAGGGTCGTGAATTCATGCAGTGGTATACTGGTGGTTCTATTTCTCCTGCTGGTCCTGCTAAATCTATCAACACTTTGCGTTCTAATGCAAAGGACGGTTACTCTGTTCACTTCCTAGGTGAGATGGGTATCATGTTGAGAGATCCGCGTGGCTGTGGTGAGTTGATCATGGACGCTGAGGGTTAATCCACGTATTTAAACAAGTACGCCAATATTATACAATATAACTTATAGGGGCGTAATAGCCCCTATATTTTTTTATTAACAGGTTTAAAATCTATATTTAATTAAGAATATATGGAAGCAACGTTAAGATTTATTAGAACTAACCCTTGGGTTGGTATTTCAAAGTTTAAAAATTGTGGTGATTATATTGGTCCGTATTGGACTAGATCAGGAAACAGATATACTGGTTTAACAGAGGAAGATGCTCGTAGACTTGAAAAAGCTATTGGTTATCCAGAAGGTCATTTAGCACCATATAGTTCATTCTGGGCTACTTATTCAATTAAGTTAGGTAACAAGGATTTATATATACATACTGAAAAACCAGAGGATGAATTAAAGTACTTATTCTTAAAAAATCATAAAAGAGTAGCATTTGGTACTAGTAATATTACACCAAGTACTGACTACTTGTTAAGTAATTCTCAAGCAGAAGCAGAAGAGAATAATAAGAAATTTAAAGTTAAACGTGAGGCTTATTCAGCATTTACTAAGATGTCTCTTGAAGAGATGCGTAAGTGTCTTAGACTTTATGGTATTAAGTCAGATTCAATTAGTAATGAGTTAGTTGAAAGTAAGCTGAACGAACTTATTGAAAATGATCCACAAAGATATCTGTTGTTGTGGGTAAATAATAAGAATAAAGAAACTCAATACTTGATCGAAGCAGCTATTAGTAAAAATATTATTCGTAAGAATAAGAATATGTATTACTATGGTACTGATGTAATCGGTCGGAGTATGGATGAAGCTGTACTGATGCTTGATGATAAAAAGAATCAAGATATAAGACTAGCTATCATGCAAGAAATAGAATCTAAGTAATATGACAGTATTAGAAGCACATATAGCATTTAAGATTGAAGCAGATAAAAATGCCGTTAATATTGGTATATCTGGCTGTCCATCTTTCTTACCTGAGGAAATTGATTATTGGTTATATACAGCATATCTAAGCAAGATAGCTACTAAAGCTACTGGTAACAATACTCTTAGAATACCATTTGAAGGTAATGTAAAAAGAGTAGCAGACTTAGAAGGTTTAGTAAAAACTGATAAGGGATTGTCTTTACTAAGTGAATCTATAAGTAATAGACTCACTATGAATAATTTCAAATCTAGTATTACTTATGGTGATGATACTCAAGATAAGCGTATGTACTTCTTAGAAGGAATTTTACATTTTGGTAGTAATAAGATAGCTACAGTAAAACTTATTAGTCACGAACAAGCTACTAGATTCTTAGAAACTTATAATAATAAACCTTGGATTGAAGAACCTGTAGCAATACTAGAGGATAATAAGTTAATAGTATTTATAGATAGGGATCTCATGGTAGGTCCCTACACTATAGATATTACTTATTTAGCATACCCAAGAAAGATTAATAATCAAGATATTACGTCTACTCTAGATGAAATTCCAGAGTATATGCAATATGAAGTAGTTAAATTAGCTGCTGACATGGCAATTGAGAATATTGAATCTCCAAGAACTCAAACACATCCACAGTACGTAGCACAATTATCAGAGTAATATGAGTAGTAAGGAAATGCAAATGGAATTCGAGAGACGGATTCAACTTATTAGCCCAGATCTTATTGTAGATGAGAAACCTAACTCTGATCTTATATTTTCAATACTAAATGAAGCTCAAGATAGATATGTAATGATGAATTATGTTGGTGATGACCAAATGGAAACTGAAACTAACATACATACTAGAAATACAGACTCTATTAAAAGTTTATTAGTAGAAAAAGAGTTGACCGCAACAGGTACTACTCTTAATGGTTTCACAAGATACAGATTACCATATGTATCTACTGAAGAATATTTCTTATATGTACATTCTTTTAGTAAAGTAAAAGGTACATATAAACAATACAAGGATTTTGTTAGAGTAGACAATCAATTAGTTAAGTATAGGGATCTTGGTAAGTTTATTAAAACTGCATACAATACACCTATTATTAGGCAACCTGCTGTTGCATTAGTATCAGATCCTACTACTAAATATAATTATATAGAAGTAGCAGTAGATGCATATACTACATTAGGTAATGTTACATTGACTTACTACAGGAAACCATTAAGATTTAATACTACTGATGGAGCTAATAAATGTGAACTACCAGAATCAATTCATAGTGAAATTGTAGATTTAGCAGTTAATATGTTTATTACTGAAGGTAAATATAGATTACAAGTAAAACAACCAAATAATCAACAATAATGAAGTATGTGGATTTTTTAAACGATCCTGTTTGGGAGAATGAGGTCAATGTAATATATAAGTTTACAAATACACTAAATAATAAAATATACATAGGTCAAACTTCTACTTCTTTAAGAAAAAGAGTAATAAACCATTTAACAAAGAGTAGAAAATGGACAAAATCTAGAAAAGGATATTTCCAACATGCTTTATTTAAATATGGTATTGAAAACTTCAATATTGATGTCTTAGAGAGATGCGAAACAAAAGAATTATTGAATGAGCGTGAAAAGTATTGGATAAGTTATTATAATTCTAATAATAAATTATTTGGTTATAATTTAACTCCTGGTGGGGAAGGAAATTCTGATCCTGAATTCTGTAGAAGAAATATAGAACGATTAATACAAGTAAATACAGGTTCCCATAAGAGTGAAGATACAAAGAAATTATTAAGTAACATTCATAAAGAACTGTGGAATAATCAAGATTTTAGAGATAAGCACATAGAAAATGCAAAAATGCTATCTAAAATAACTAGTAAAAAAGTATTACAATTGGATTATAATTATAATATAATTGGTTCATACAACTCAATAAGAGAAGTACAAAAATTATTATATAATAATTTACGTAGTAATCTTGCTAGAAATTTAGCAAATAACTCCACTAGAGGCTTTTATAAAAATGGTTATATCTGGATGAAAGAATCCGATTATTTAAAAAGAAAGTGAGGCGCCTATCAAAAATATTGAATTACAAACAGCATTTGAATTAGAAATAGCTCAGTTAGATAGTAATCTAACAAAACCTACTACTTCAGATATTGAATATTGGTTAACAGCTGGTTTAATTAAGTTTATTAAAACTAGATACTCTGGTATCAATTTTAAGCAAACTGGTTTTGAACAGGATCAAAAGAGAATTGATGATCTTCGTAGTTTGGTTACAAGAAAGTCTTATCAGTTTACAACCTATCCAGAAGAGTATACAGTTACTCTACCAGAAGATTATATGACTACTTTAGGTGAAACAGCTGTGATATTTAGTTATGATCATTGTTGGCCTGTAGGACCAAGTGGCCAACCAAGAACTAAAAATACAGATGTGTTAGAGGCTACTGTAGAAAACATTGATAGACAAAGACAAAATACCTTGTCAGAATATAGATTACATGGTAGATCCGCTAGACCATTAAGACTATATGAAGGTAATACTATTCATTTGTATACAGATGGTAATTACCATATAAGAAATTATATTCTCACTTACTTGAGAATACCCAACAAGATTAGCCTCACTGATGCTCCATTTGAGGAGTACAAGGATATGCCAGCATCAACTCATGATGAGATAGTAAAGTTAGCGGTTGAGTTGTATTTGGAGAATGAGGCTAATCCTAGATATCAATCGTATATTAACGAAGTAAATACGATGGAATAAAGTTTAGTTTACGCGGAAATCTGAAACATGGAAAGTAGAAGACTAAACCAGTTAAACTAAGCGCTTTAAATGTTTAACTAAGTGCTTTATAAAATGGAAAAAGTAAAATACATGTGTAGTGAATGTAAAATGTATAAAAATGCTAATGAATTTTTTCATGTAGCATATAATAAACATAGAAAAGGAATCAGCTATATGTGTAAAGAGTGTAAAAGGAAAGTTAGAAATGAAAAAGTTAAAGAATTGTCAGATGCAGAATCTCTTTTAAATACTATGAAAATTCGTTTAAATGACGCTAGGAATAGAGCAAAGAAAAAGAATTTGTATTTTGATTTAACTTTAGATAATTTAATGAATCTTTGGGCACAACAAAAAGGAAAATGTGCTTTAACCGGATTTGACATGACTTATAAATATGTATGTAATAAGTATAAGTACTCTGTTAGTTTAGACAGAATAGATCCCGAAAAAGGATATACATTAGATAATTTACAATTAGTTTGTCATGCCGCAAATATGATGAAAGGAACTTTTTCTGAAAATGAACTTTTAAAATTTTGTGAAGCTATAATAAAAAATAAAAATTATGCTTAATAAAGTAAATAAAGTACTTATCGCTAAGACAGCTCCGGTTTCTTACACTACTGTGGATGATTTAGTTGACGGTGATATCGCATTGTTCAATGAGAACAAAGTAATTGTTAAATCTGCAACTGAGGCAGAAGCTGCCACTGCACTTTACATTGGTGTTTGTGTTGGTAAAGAAGATGTATACGATCAAGAGGGTACAAAATCTACAAAGTCGGTTATTAACTATAGTATGCCGATTCAGAAAGGTTCTAAACCGTCTATGGTATTCACTAAGTTTGTTGCTAAGGCTGAAGACAAAGTAGTAATTACTGCAACTAATGTTACTCCTGAAGTGGGACATCGTTATGTATTGCGCATTGTTTATAATGACATTCACGAAGCTCCGGGTCAGTTTACTCATACTTATGAGGTAATTGCTAAAACTACTAATGCAACAGATTTGATTACTTCTTTCAAGAATAAGATCAATAACCATAAACAGGCCAGAGTAGTAGCTACTAGTTCTGCTGCAGTATTAACATTAACTGCAAAGGAAATCCCGTATAATCAGGGAATTACTTTAGATGCTGGTTATTGCCAAGTATCTATGGATGTTTTCATGTGGAAAACGATTCCTTCTGGTTTGTTAAGCAATGTAATGTATCCTATTTCTAATTTGACGATTGCTAAGACTCAGGGTACTCCGGGTCGTGGTAATGCTTATATCGTAAGAGATCGTGAGAATTGGAATCTTGGTTACGAAGGTATTCAGTACCGTGCTAATGCTATCTATCCGTATATTGCTCCTGAATTTAGATCAGATTTGAGTGCAGAATATGACACTCTTACTTTAGAGTGGGATAACTTGTATTTGAGCAATGATAATCAGTACATCAAAACTACTCCGCTATCTGCAGAGATTTATGTTAATAAAGATGTAATTTCTGGTTCTGCTTTTGAAACAGCATTAAAAGCATTTGTTGATAAAGCCTAACTTTTAAACTTATTAACTCACAAGGGGGCTTGGGGTATTCCCCCATGCTCCCTTTTTTATTTTAAAAAAATATGGAAGAATCATTATATTTAGCGGAAGTAAAATTACTTACCAGATATTGTCATAATTGCCTTGATAATAAAATGAAAGAGCGTATTATGATGTTCTTATTTAAGAAGGAATTATATGACAATGCCACAAAGTTAGGTCTGACAGAAGATGCTGATATGTATTATAAAGAAATGTTAAACCTACTTGGTATGAGAACCTGTAATTGTACAATAAATTGTAATACTTGTAAAAACTGTAGTAATGGATCATGCACAATATGTAAATAAGGTAGGTAAACAGATTAATGATTCTACCAAAATGAATATTGATATTGATAATACATCTGTTACTAATATAGTACTTATTCCTCATTTAGAAACTATATATAATCAACTTGAGTCTGACTTAAAGAAAAATGATCCAGATTTTCCTTTTACTCAGGAAGATTTGATTAAGATTGGTGGGTACATTAACTGTTTAAAAAAACAAATAAATTTCTATGAAATACAAGACATTGATAATAATTGTATTCTTACAGAAATTGAAGAACATATAATCCAAGAGTAATATGAATAAAAAGATATCACAATTTGAACTAACAACTAAGCTGCAAGAGCAAGACCTCATTACCCTTGTACAAGATGGTAGTAATAAAAATATTACTAGTGGAAGTTTTACTACATCACTATCAGGTACATTTGCTACTAATGAGAGAGTAGATGCTGTAGAAGAAGATGTTGAGATACTAGATACTAAAGTAAATGATAATTATAAAGATCTTAGTAATAAGATAGTAGAAGGAGATACTAGTGTAACTACTAATCTTAATAGTGCTATTACTAGTTACTATGATGTATTGAATAATAAGATCATTACTTTAGATACTAAGCATGACACCGATATGTCAGAGATTGGTGGTACTATGCAAGAGTGGATAGATGATATTGATAATAGATCTACATTACAACAATTACAGGATGCTCTCAATAGACTCACAGTAGCTGAGAATACTATTACAGCATTATCTGAACTTATTGCAAATGGGGGTGGTAGTGGATCTGCTCCGGGTTATCATACTCAAAGTACTGCTACAATATTTCCTTTATCTGGTTATTATAAAGGTAGTAGTGCGGCCCCATTAACTACTACAGATACATTAAATCAAGCATTATCTAAACTTGAAAATCAAGTAGAAGCAGTGGCTAGTAGTTCTGGTTCTTTACCTGTAATCAAGTATGGAGAAAGTACTCCTCCTGCAGATAATTTCTTGTATACTTCTTTAAAGACTGCAGAAGATTATTTAAATAAGCATGGGGATACTGCGGATGGTAAAATAACAATGTTACAAGGTTTACAAGCAGGAAATACATTTCGTTCTGGTTGGGATGGAGTTGGAGCTAGTTTATATCCATTAGGCTCTAAATGGAATATGGAACTAGACAATCTGTTTGTTAGAGGTAATATGACAATAAACGAACTTACAGTAAATGAGATTAAGGCTGTGGGTGGTGATATTCTAGTTACTGTAGCAGATATGAAATGTATCGAAGTAGAAGAATTAGCAGATTCTTATAAATGCTACTTTGATGATCAAGAAGGTACTAAGTATAATCAATTTATAGTTAATGACTTAGCAATATGCCAAAAATTTGATGGTAAAAACGTTAAAAGATATTGGCGTAAAGTAAATGCTACTGGTAGTAATTACATCACGTTGTCTAAAGACGTATGCGAGCCAGGTAGTGGTAAGCCAGAAGCAGATGATGAAATATTACAATTAGGTCATATGTACGAATCTGATCCAGATTACAATTTACAAATGGATGAGAGACGTAACGCAATTTTTATCAGTGCTAAAGGTGATAATGCCCCTAGAATCTCTTACTATAAGAATATTGATACTTTTTCTCTAGCTGATGAGGATGGTGTAGTTCGTGAAAGAGTTGTAATTGGTGGTGATCAAACTAAATTTGTAGGTACGATTTATCAAACTTCTGACACAGGAATCGTTAGAGTACCTGTATATAGAGGTATTTGGGTTTCTGGCAACACTTACTATTATTATGACCAAGTAAGTCATAAAGGTAGTTTATGGATTTGTATGGATCCTAATGGTACCAAAGATGAACCAAATGAGAATGATGATCAATGGCAAAAGCAAGTTTCAAAAGGTGAAGATGGTAAATCAGGGGATGACAAAGCTAAATGGGTAGAAATTGTAGGCGATCGGTTATTTTTATTTGATACTCCCGATTTCTCAGGAACTCCTACTCCAAGAACTATTCATTTAACTGCAAATGTATATGGGATGGAAAATCCTACATATGAATGGAAGATGCTTAATGCAGAAGGAACCAAATTGTCTGCACAAAGTTCTATAGACTTTCCATATACAGCAATGCCGACAGATTCCCGTACATTAAGTATTCGTTGTACTGTTACAAATTCTGATGGTACTACTTACTATGATGATACCCAATTAGCTAAACTATCTAATGGTGCAGAAGGTCTTGATGCATATTATATTGATTTAAGTAATGGTACGGTTGCGGTACCATTTGATGCAGATGGGGTTACACCATTAGTAGATTTGTCTACTATTACTACAGATGTTTACGCATATCATGGTATTAATCCAATTGCTATTAAAAGTATAACATATTCTACTACTTCTGGTGGAGCTACTGTAAGTATAACTGGTTCTAAAGTAACTCTTACTTCAATAAGTCAGAAACAGGCTAGTATAGATTTAAATGTAACATTAGAAGATGGAGTATCTATAGTTAAGACATGGTACGTTAATAAAGTAGCTAATGGTGAAAATGGTTTTAATGGGGAAGATGCAGCGTATGTGTATATGTCTGGAGAACAATTCTTTCACTATAAAACAGGTAAAACTGTTCCAGAAAACACCACAATTACTCTTACTGCAGATTCATTTAATATAATTAATCCATCTTATAAATGGTATTGGGCGATAGCTGGTACATACGATTGGCAATTGTTAGCTAATGAAACAAATAGTACATTAGTAGTTAGTTATAATGGTATCTATTTCA
>OLFW01001792.1_pt1 | contig 10927 bp, 6 predicted proteins | sample 1605351 | NCBI WGS metagenome assembly OLFW01 (sample SAMEA3888918, study PRJEB22519) | human gut metagenome | biome: human gut; feature: human-associated habitat; material: faeces | place: Denmark | collected 2010 | reverse complement strand
CTGCCATGTGGAGGATAGATTTTATATCACCAGCAAGTAGTAATAAGGTAGTAGATAGTGTTGATTTTGTTGTCACTAAATCTAAAGCAGGAGTAAACGGTGATGTAGGCAATAGTCCTATACAAATATTCTGTAATACTTCAAATGCTAGTACTAAACCTAGTAGACCTACATTTACATATAGACCATCTTCTGGTGGTGCAACTTCTGGAGGATATATATGGTATCCAGATCCAAAATACAGTTCATCTCAAACTACTTGGATTAGTTCAGGTAATTATGATCCAAATGCTGGCCAAATGGCTTACGATGAAAGTATAGGTGGGTACTGGACTGATCCATTACCCCATTCTGGTAAAGATGGTGAAAAGGGCGATAGAGGAGATAAAGGGGATAAAGGAAATACTGGAGCACCTGGTTCAGATGGATGGAATGGTCCATCTTTAAGTTATCGTGGAGAATACAGTTCTAGTAAGTATTATGCATGGACAGTTAACCCTGATGTAAGAGATGTCGTTAAATATGGTAGTGTCTATTATATGGTTGCTAATGGAAGAAGAGGTTTATCATCTTTTAAGAATGTAACCCCAGGAAGTAACACATCATATTGGTCTTCATTTGGAGCATCTTTTGAATCTGTAGCTACTGGGCTATTGTTTGCTGAAAAAGCTACTATTGCTGGTATGGATTTTTATAACAATTGTATTGCAGCTAGTAGTGGTAGATTTTTCTTAGATGGTAGATATGAATCTGATATGAACAATGGCTGGCCAATTATGTCGTTTGGTAGCAATGCCGTAACAAATGGAAAACCAAGTTCTACAGCAGCATTAAAGATATTTGGTGGTGGTACACTAACAGTAGGAGATGGTACAGCATCTTCAAATGCTGGTATTACTGGTATTGGTACTGGATCTGATCAAGTTAGATTTTGGGCAGGTAAGCCGTTTGATGATGGTACTGCGCAAGGAAATAGATTCTGGGCTCCTTTTAGAGTATACCAAGATGGCAGACTTGTTGCGAACAGTGCAACCATAGCAGGTAGTATTTCTGCATCCTCCGCTAACTTTACAGGAAACGTATCAGTAGGTTCATTAAGTGGATGGAATATCCCAGGTGTTAAAACTATTTGTCATTATGGTAGTAATTTAAGAGGAACAATTTATTCTCAAGGAGGATGTCAAGTTAGTTCTATAAACAGAAGTGGTACTGGAGAATATATAGTATATCACAATGTTGGTCATACAAATTATGTAGTTTTATGGCAAGGGCAAGCACGAAATAATTCTCCTTATTCAGATTCTGCTGGATTTAGAGGAACTGTGGGAGTAACTTCTACATCTTCTAGTTCATTTAAAATAGTTTGTGTGGATACAGATAATAATAGACATGACGTTGGTGATCGTGATGATGCAATAGATTTAGTAATTATCGGTTATGCTCAATAATATGGAAGAAAAGATATATTTACTTTGTTCAGGTGGAATGATAGAAGCTCCAGAGGATTGGTACAAAGGATTAAAAGAAAGTGAATTTGTAGATTCTTACGAAGGATTACTTCAAGGAGGTTACATGCATCCGTCTAGTGAACAAATAGAATTTAATTTAGCCAATCCTAATCTAGATTTATATAATGCTTTTTATATGATTCCTAGAGATACAGCTGTAGTTAATGAAGAAATAAGAAAGCGTAGAGAGAATTTATATAATACTAGTACAGATAGATTGTATATGGCTTATGTAAAGTACAGAGAATTTGGAGAGGAAGAGAAAGCCGCAGAAGCATATCAAGAATGGAGAGAAGCAGTAGAAAAAATAAAACAAGATAATCCATACTCATTATAATATGATTAAGAATAATGTATATTATGAATGGTTCGCAAGTATAACCGTACCCAATCCAGATCAGGTTGGGTACTGGGTTGACTTGGGAGCAGATTCAAAAGGTAGAATAATTAAAGTTTACAATCGTGATATAGAAAAATGGGTTGTACTCTTTGATGTAAGTAAAGATGACTATGTACCACCATTTATTGGTTCTAATGGCAACTGGTGGGTAGACAATAGAGATACTGGAGTAAAAGCTACTGCAGAGGCTCCATATATAGGTGAGAATGATCATTGGTTTACTTATGATCCTATCAACCAAGTATATGTAGATACAGGTATAGAAGCTCGTGGTCTTAGTGCTTACGATATTGCAGTTAAATTAGGTTTCGAAGGTAGTGAACAAGATTGGATTGATAGTTTAAGTAAAGCATCTGAAGATGCAGCTGTTGCTGCAATAGATGCAGCTAACAAAGCAAATGAAGCTGCAGATAAAGCCAATCAAGCTGTAGAAGAAATTGAAGGTATAGTTGACGATGCCATAGCTGCTACTGATAAAGCTGAAGAGATTGCTAGTAACCCACCAAAGATCGTAGATAATGATTGGTGGATTTATGACTACGATACTAAACAATATGTTAATACTGGTATAGCTGCTATTGGTGATGCTTTCACTTACAAGAAGGAATATCCTTCAGTAGAAGCAATGGAAGCGGATTGGGGTACTGCTGATGTAAAGTTAGGTGAGTATGTACTTATTAATACTAATAATGTAGAAGATCCTGATGATGCTAAAGTCTACTTGAAGACTCAAGAAGGCTGGAAGTTTATTGTTGACTTATCTGGTATGCAAGGTATTCAAGGTTGGTCAGCATATGAAGTTGCAGTAAAACATGGTTTCGTAGGTACTGAAGAAGAGTGGGTTCAGTCATTAAAACAACCTGCATTAGATGCAGCAGCAGAAGCATTGGATGCTAAAGCACAAGTAGAAGCTACTGAAAAAGCTGTTAAAGAAGCAGAAGCATTACGTGTTACTGCGGAACAAGGTAGAGTAAATGCTGAAAATACCAGAGTAAGTAATGAGAATACACGTATATCTAATGAAGACAGTAGGAAAGCAGAAGAGTCTAAAAGGGTAACTGCTGAGAATGAGCGTATTGCTGCAGAGAACTCTAGAAAGTCTGAAGAGGATATTCGTAAAACTAATGAAGCTAATCGTATATCTGCTGAAAGTTCTAGAGCTAGTGCAGAAACATTAAGAGCATCTGCTGAAGTTGAACGCAATGCAAATGAACAGAAAAGAATTGAGGAAGAAACAAAGAGAATCAGTTCTGAAGAGGGAAGAGTCGCAGCTGAAACCAAACGTGTAGATAACGAAGATGCTAGAATAGCAGCTGAAACAGCTCGTGATACAGCAGAACAGGAAAGGGAATCAAATGAAGCCACTAGACAGGCAAATGAGGCGATTAGAGAGACTCAAGAGGCTGCAAGGGAAAAGAATACAGCTGATGCTATAACTGCCGTAAATGAGGCTAAAACAGCTGCACAACAGGCTGCTACAAATGCTACTACTGCTGCAAATAACGCCAATACTCAAGCTGCAAGGGCTAAAGAATATGCAGACAATCCACCCAAAGTAGGAGACGATGGTTATTGGTATCTTTGGGATGAACATAATGATGTGTATGTAAATACAGGTTGGCCATCTTCAGGTATTATTTTAAAAGGTAGTTTAGATAGTCCCGAGGACTTAGATACAATTGTAAATCCACAACTTAGTGATTCTTATATTGTTGGTACAGACTTATACTTCTGGAATGGTACAGAATGGGTTAACATGGGTAGATTCCAAGGACCTCAAGGAGAACCCGGTAAAGATGCTGAACTTAGTAAAGCAGCCATTGAAGCTGTATTAATAGGTGAAGTAACTACTCATACTCATGATACTAGGTATTATACTAAGGATCAAACTGATGCTAACATAAAGGTAGTAGCAGATGACCTTGCTAACAATTACTATAATAAATCCCAAGTAGATAGTAAATTTACTTCTGTATATATTTTCAAAGGATCTGTAGATACGATTGAAGATTTACCTACTGAAGGTAATATTGTTGGTGATGTATGGAATGTTCGTAAAAATGATACCAACTACGCATGGACAAGTGAAGGTTGGGATGCTTTAGGTGGTACTGCTGAATTAGCATCATTGACAGCTAATGGTTTGATGTCTAAAGAAGACTTTGCAAAGTTACAAGGTATTGAAGCAGGTGCACAAGTCAATAAGATTGAAACCATTACCAAAAGGGTACTTCTGAATGCTGTAGATAAGAATGTAACTATACCAGAGGATATTAAGATCTCAGATACTGAACCTACTGAGGAAGAGATCATGTGGTTAGATCCCAGTGAAAACTATGACTTTACATTTGATGGTTATAGTCAAGCACAAGCCGATGAGTTATTTGTAAAGAAGGAAGCAGGTAAAGGTTTATCTACTAAAGACTATACAGCTGAAGATAAAAAGAAAGTAACTAACTTAGGTAGTTATGTGTCTAATGCTACAGGTGCTACTGCTGATGCTAATGCTGTTGCTATTACTCTGGAAAAGAAAGATCCTACAACAGGTACAGCAGATAGTAGTGCAATAACTATTGATAAAGCTACTACTAGTAAAGCTGGTGCAATGTCTGCTGCTGATAAGACTAAACTTGATGGGTTGAGTAATTATGATGATTCTACAATTACTCAGGACATTACCAATATAAAAGCAAACAAACTTGAGACAATTGAAGTAACCGGTACAGGTAATGTAATTACTGCAGCTACAAAGAACGGTACTAAAATTGCATTTGCAAAAGGTATTACTGCAATGACTCAAGATACTAGCGATGCTAGATATGTTAAAAAAGCAGGAGATACCATGACAGGTGCTCTTAATATAACGGCTTCTGGATACAATACCGAAGTTTCCTTAGATGGATTAAAATTAGAGACTTCTAAAACCAGTGCTAATGCAAAAGGTTTATTTTTTAGAAACTTTGATAAAACTGGTTATATTTGTGGAATTGGAATGTTTTCTACTGGAAATGGATCTATATATAGATCTTATAATGCTTATGTAGGATGGGATAATAGTCCTTGGGATAGTGCTAATAATCTTACTGTATCTAAAGATGCATTTACTTATAAGAATAATAAAATATGGCATGCTGGTAATGATGGTTCAGGTAGTGGGTTAGATGCTGATTTGTTAGATGGGTATCATGCTGGATATAAAAATGGTAATCTTGCATTATATATTAATTTTCCAAAAATAACTGATTTAATAAGTCAGGGTTTATTAAGATCAGATTATGAGACAGTTGGCTATCCGACAGAGGACTTTTTGATTGCATTATGTAAATGGGCAATAAACAATTATACGGATGAAACTTCCCATGTATTGCTACAAGGAGAGATTACTCCTGCTGTCTCGGGGTGGTGTGTTTTGAATCTTTATGCTAATGATGGAAAAGATAACACAACAGGATTACCAAAATATTGTTCAGGTCAAGTAAATTTGATTAATAAAAGTTCCATATTATTTGGTTCTTATAATGGAACCTGGTATTATAAAACATTAGTAGATACTTCTAATCTAGAAGATACTCTAGCATACTGGTATGAAAATGATGAAAACAATTCATCTACTACATGTGCAACAGGTGGTAATAGAAATGTAATTGAATCATTAAGAAGTAAATTCAAGAGATGTATTGCTAAACCATATGGAGATGATGCTGCATTGATTAGTTACTTAAATGAAACAGATAGTAATAAATGGCCTGATGGTACAAGTGCTACTTACGAAACCGTTAGAAAGGAGAATTTAATGGTGCACTTCCCTAAATACTATCACAAAACTATAGAAAGAAGCCCAGGTATTTGGAGAACATACATATCAGAACAACAAATTGATAATGACTACATTGAGGAACCAGAATTATTATTAGGTACATTTGAAGGAATAATTTCAGATGAAAATGGAGGAGCGTTGACTAGTACTGAATCTTCTATATCAACAACATCTAAAACTATAGCACAGTTCGTTGCAGCAGCAAAGGTAAATGGTTCAATGTATGGTATTGGTGATTATAGGTCTCATGCTACTATAGCTAGAATGTTTTGTGCTTACTATAAGACTACTAATATTAGTACAAGCAATAGTGCTATTCCTTGTTCAGGAGGTACTAAGAGATATAACTACGGTTGGACTGGTGGAACAAAGGCTTTAGGTAATAGAGATGGGAAAGCAGCTGCAAATAATGATGCTGGATACTACTCAACTAACTTCTTAGGACTTGAAGACTGCTATTACAGTAAGTGGGAGTTTGTACAAGGAATAAACATTTTAAAAGGTAAATACGTTGTATATGATGGAGGTTCATTCCCAGATAAGGATGTAGCAGAGCTTGAAGCAGCAGGTGCTACTAATATCAGAGTTGTAGGATATGAACCTAATCCAGCTGCAACAGGAGCATATAATGGATGGACTAAAGCCATAGCTCAAGGTAAATATGGTGATGTAGTTCCTACAGCACATGGTGGATCTGAAACCACTTACTATTCCGATTATAGCTGGTTTAATCCAACAGCAAATAGAATCTTTCTACGGTCGGGTCATTCGGGTGATGGTTCTCAGTGCGGGGTCTTCGTGGTTAATGCTCATGATGCCTCCTCGCTTGCGTGGGCGCCTGTCGGTGCAAGATTAGCCTTTTATGGTAAGATCGTTGTAGTTGATTCAGATACATTTAAGAAAATGCAGGCATAATTATGATAGAGTTAAGAAAAGTACATGGAGATAATATTCCTGAAGTAATAGAATACTTGGGGATGAATGAATGGGCAGTTAGATGGGATATTGAAGAAGTTAATTCTGAAGATATACATGGTTATGCTTATTATGAATTAAAATTCAATGAAGAACCAACTTATGAGTCTTTCGTAAGTAAGGTTATCAGAACTAGATATAGTGCAGATGAGGAAGCAGCATTAAAATCTAATATGGTTGAACAATTACTTAGTGGTAGTCAACCACTATCTAGGTTTGATGAATGGCAATCTTTTCAAACACTTAGAACAGAAGCTAAAACAATTGGCAAACAAATATTTAATAACTAGTTATGGTAATTAAAGTAAAATATAATGGAGAATGGGTTAAAATACCATACTTAAGTAGTGATCATGGTCAGGAACTAGTAGAAGAAGCACCTAAAGATGGTGAACAATATGCTAGACAAAATGGTGTATGGTCTGTAGTAAATATACCAGAAGTTGACTTTACTGAGGTATATAATGCTATTGATACTAAAGTTGATAAAGTAGAAGGTAAGGGTTTAAGTACTAATGACTATGTTACTGCAGATAAAACTAAAGTTACAAACATCAATGAGGTAATTGAAGCTGCTACTAAGAATATTACAGCAACAGATATCTCTATTACTCTGGATAAAAGGAACTTAGTAACTAATGTAGTAGAAGATATAGAATTGAATATTCCTGCATCTACTACAGCTTTAGCTGGTTTGATGTTACCTTCAGATAAGACAAAGTTGAATGGCATTGCTGCTGGTGCCGAAGTAAATGTTAATGCTGATTGGAATGCTGAATCTGGTGATGCGCAGATATTAAATAAACCAACATTAGCTACAGTTGCTACATCTGGTAGTTACAATGATCTTACTAATAAACCCACCATACCCACTGTGGATGTTAACAAAAAATATGTAGATGATAAATTGGCTACTAAAGCTGATTTAGCGGATTATACGGTATTTGACATCTTCATGAAAGTGGCAAACGACGATACTCCATCTATATCTCAAGAAGACTATAATACATTACTAGAGAAGATTCCAAACGGTTTTGTTAATACACTTCCAATTAGAGATAATAGTGTGTATATATCGAGTTTTTTTGGCGGATATAACACCAATGGTGATAATTCTATTTGGTTTTATGCGCAACAAACTATGGGGGCTAATCATTGTTCTATACAAATGTGGATACGTCAGAATTTAGATGTGAAGACTCAGGTTAATAATAATTATTTAACTCCGGTAACTGATGGTATTTCTGTGCTTACTAGTATTACGGATGATTCTACTGATCCTGATGTTAAGGAAGTAACAATACATACTACAGGTGACGGATCAAAATCTTTAATGAATGATGGCAAGTATAGAAAGCTTCCCGTGTACGGGAGGAACCTGTTGCTGGGATCGGGGAAGGAGGTGAGTAATTCCAAGTATGAGATGGCTGATTATTGGCTAACTGAACCGATATCTAAAGGAACACAAGTAACATTGACTATTTTTGGAGAGTTGGGTGATGATAAGGAAATGTTCACTATATATAACTCTACTGGTGCAGTAGGTTCTATGGCTCAGTTCAGTAAGACTGACTTTGTAAATGGGAAGGCCAGTAAGACTTTTAAATGGATTACTAATATCGGAGATGCAGTAGCTGATAACACACATATGGTTGTATTTAGTTCTCCTAAAACTGGCACATCAACTTCCACCATCCACAAGATCAAGCTTGAGTATGGAGACTTATCCACCGAGTGGGTTCCTGCATGGGAAGATATTCCAGATTTAGAAGAAAGATATGCATACGGAGTTGAATGGGATACTGCATCATCAAGTCCAGATGGTGTTAGAGTAGGTAATCTGCAATTGCATAGAGAACTACCTGTCCAGAGTAAGATGAGAAGGTGTCTTTTGGATAGAGATGGTGAAGTTAAAGAATATTTGGATAATGAGCTTTCATGGTGTGGAAGCTATTTGGATTATGCTGTTATGACAGAGATACCTGAACATTGGTATAAATTGTATTTTAATGGCACTAAATTTAGGATGATGTTGTCCGAAATTCCATTACCTGGGTATAAACATGTAGATAAGTTCTATATCTCAACATATGAAGCCAGAATGTATAGAACCGATAATTTATTATGTTCGGCGGCTGGAGCTAGTAAATTAAGTGATCCTAATTCAATTAATTTTAGAGGTGGTGACAACACCGCTGAATGGGATGATACCTACCGTTCCTTGCTAGGATGCCCTGTTACCAACCTTACCCGAGACCAGTTCCGCCAAGCTGCAAGAAAACGTGGTAGTGGTTGGGAGATGTACACCTATGGAGCACATAAAACCTTATTCTGGTTATTTGCAGTAGAATATGCTACATTAAATAGTCAAAAACCATTTAATGCTCAAAAGGACGCTAACGGTTTCTCCCAAGGCGGCCTAGGTCTGGGACCAACACAAATGACGGATTGGACTAACTTCAATAACACAAATCCGCTTATTCCATGCGGCTATACCAACGAGTTTGGGAACGGCTCGGGAGAGAAGGCATATGTGGTGAAAAACGCTTCCGGCGGTACTCACGCCACGTTGATGGCTAACAGGTATCGTGGTATAGAGAATCCATTTGGTCATATCTGGAAATACACCGACGGGGCAAATATACAGGTCACCACGGGCGATGCGGGATTATCCGTATTATGGACTACCGATGACCCGTCGAATTTCAGCGACACCTCTTACATCGGCTATGACAAGAAGGGTAATATCTGCCGTACAAACGGTTATGCCAAGAGGGTGTTGCTTGGAGAAGATGGTGATATAGTGACCACGGAGATTGGCGGTAGCTCCTCTACCTACTGGCACGACTACTACTACACCTATACATCGATTAACCGCATGCTGATGGTGAGGGTTGGCGGTGATGCGAACCGTGCATTGGATGCGGGCTTCACTTGTGTGGCTGCGAATCTTGCGCCTTCCGATGGGTCTCGTACTAGCAGTTCACGCCTTTGCTTTTTCCCAAAATATAAATCAACTGAAATAACTACAACTACAGAATAATATGAATAGAACACACAGTGATAAAATACCCAGTACAATAGAAAGAGATAGTAATGGTTACTATTTATATAGATGGGATATACAAACGGAACAAAGAAATGAATATATTGGTTATTCCTATTATGAAGTAACTGTATGGCCTACATTAACTGCTAATAAGATATTAGAAACATGTATTAATGAACTATGGGGTACAGATGTTGAAGCAAAGAAATTGAATGACTATAATGCTGCATTACTAGGGATACTAGATGAAAGTTATATAGATATTTACAAAGATTTCTTACAAAAGAGAAAAGAATTGAAGGAACAAGTAGATTCAGATTTTGTTGCTTATGAACAAATGCAAGATGAATTAAATAGTGAACAAATAACCGCTATTACTTAGGATAGTGTCAATTTATATAAGAGAACTTTTAGTAACTAAAGACGTTATAACATCAATTCTCATATCAAAAAATACCAAACGCTAACTGAAGTAAAATTTAGTTAGCGTTTTTGTTTTCCTTTCATATCAATCTATTATGTTAAATAAAATTCATCAATATTTTTTATTGTCCCAAGGAGTATCTAGTATGAACTACTTTAAAGAACTATTCAGTGATGGTCCAGCCAAGTTTATCTCTTGCTTGATAACAGGAGCATTTAGTTGGGTGGCAGGTAGTTTTATACCCTTATGGACAGTTCTATTTATCTTACTACTAATCATATTAGTAGATGCTTATTTAGGAGGTAAGATAGCGTTTAAAAATCAAAAGAAGTTTGAATCAAGAAGACTATGGAAAACCCTACGCAAATTTGGTTGGTGTGGTGCTATTATATGGTTTGCAAATCAAATAGATGCTAATATACTAGTATCTATAGATGCTCACTTAGTAGAATTCTTTGCAGGACTTATTGCTGGAGTAGAACTATGGTCTGTTATAGAAAACTTAGCTACATTATATCCAGATGGACCTTGGAGACTTCTAAATAAGTTCATACGTAAAAAAGGCGAAAAGTATCTTGATATTACTATAGATAGAGAAGATTTGCCTAAGATAAGAAAATTGGTTAAAAAGATTAAATAGTGAATTTTATACATTACATAAAATTAGGTGCTATACTATTGATAGCAGTTTTAGGTTTTGATAATTACAGATTAAATAAAAAGGTAGATAATCTAGATAATGCGTTAGCTAGAA
>OLFW01001791.1_pt1 | contig 10930 bp, 11 predicted proteins | sample 1605351 | NCBI WGS metagenome assembly OLFW01 (sample SAMEA3888918, study PRJEB22519) | human gut metagenome | biome: human gut; feature: human-associated habitat; material: faeces | place: Denmark | collected 2010 | reverse complement strand
TATTGCCTGCCCTTTTCTTGGGAGAAACGGCTTGTCGTAACGGGCGGCGTGACACAAACTTTTCCGGATATAGAGAAACATTCTAGAAAAAGACTGGAAGACAAGCTATTATTGGACTGTATAGCAACAAAATTATATTTTTCTCAATAAAACTAATTATTTTTTTTCTTTTTATGAATATATATGTTATATTTGTAATATGTGAAAGGCCTTTTATTATCTAATATCTGTTAGAGTTTGTTCTACTTCGTATTTAAATAATAAAAGCAATTAAGATGAAGTTTTTTATCAATTCATATTTTGGTGAAAAATTGGTTGCTGTTGATGAACGAAAAATAAACTGTTTTATATTATGAAAAAGAATTGGCAGTTAGATATCTTTCATTCAAGGTATAGCTGTTCATTTTTGGTGATAATCAATCTATTGGTTTATTATCCCACATTAAAAAACGGCTTCCTTACGGGATGGATGATCAATGGATGGTGTTCAGCCATTATACGGAAAGAGGTTGGACTGTCGATAACTTGTGGCATATCTTCACTGATTTTTATGGTGGGCAGTATGCTCCGCTTGCCTTTTTGAGCTATTTGGTGTTATATGCCGGTTTCGGCTATGATCCCTTTTATTTTCATATGTTTAGTTTGTTGTTGCATATCGGTTGTGTCTGTTTGGTTTGGAAATTAATCTCTTCCCTTCTACGTGTGCATGGAGGAGTGAGTGAAAAGCAAATTTTATATGTAAACTTTATTACAACGCTTCTTTTTGCAGTCCATCCGATTAACGTGGAGGCTGTTGCCTGGATCAGTGCGTTGAAAGTGTTGTTATATGCTTTTTTCTATCTCTTGGGGCTACTTTGTTATTTACGTTATATACGAACATCAAAGATTTTTTATTATGTATTAACGATAGGGTGCTTTCTTTGTTCTTTTTGGGGAAAGGAACAGGCTGTTACTTTTCCACTGGCATTGTTGATCGTCGATTGGTTTACGAACCGGAATATGAAAAATCTTGAGGTCTGGAGTGAGAAAATGTCGTTTCTCATTATGGCATTCTTTTTTGGAATTATTACTGTTCTTTCTCAAGGGAAAGGGCCTTATGAAATGATTTTCCCATTATATCAGCGTTTACTTTTTGGATGTTTTGCCTTAGTAGAATATATTACTAAAAGTTTGCTGCCCGTTAATTTGAATTTCTTTTATCCATTTCCTATAGTATTGGGGGAGGAACCGCCCTTACACTATTACCTTTATCCGGTAGTGCTATTGTTTCTTATGGGGTGGATCATAGCTTATCGGAATAATCGATATTTGGTATTCGGTGTATTGCTGTTTCTTGTCAACTTATTGTTCTCAATACATCTTTTTAATATGTCTCGTCATGCCATTGTGGCCGATAGATATATGTATTTGAGTTATGTTGGCATTGCTTTCCTTATAGCAAATGGAATTTGGTGGTTGAGAAAACGATTATCTTATTTTAAAGCTGCTTTGGTCTTTCTTTTCTTCTATTGTTTCTTTTTGTCAGTATATACTTTTCATTATACAAAAAAGTGGGAAAACACAACGATGGTGAAGAAATACACAAAAGAAGTATTAGAAAAAAGGTTGAATGGAAGTAATCATTTATAGACAATTAAAATTTTAAGGTTATGTTAAATGGTAAAAAAATCTTATCAGTTTGTGGAGCAGTCGCTCTGTTGCTGGGTGTGGGAATGAATCTTCGGCATTCGCTGAATGATTACGGTATGGGTACTAATAGTCTAAGTACATTTGCCTTGGCACAGACCAGTTCTTCTTCCGGATCCGGATCCAGTTCATCGGGGAGGGGATGGTTTTGGACATTAAAAGAAACAAAAACGGAATGTTTGTATAATTGATTGATTTTATGATTTATGTGGAAGCCATTTTGGATTTGGTAATGAAAGCATGTTTGTCTTCTTTATGAATTGAAATGGTTCCTTTTAATTGTTTTTTTTGTAATTTAGGCATGAAAAGTAAATATGTACTAATAGCTTTTGTCTTGTTTTGTTGCAGTTGTCAAGAGTTGATTATGAAAAACAGGCCTTTTCCGGCAGTAGATGCAGGTCGTATTGAAATCGTTCCTATATCTGAAGAGAAAGGTGAGATCATAAAAGTAACCAATGAGATTGGAGAAAATATTCCGGCTTCAAAATTGATTGAAGATTTTTTTTATGTACCGTTAGAATCAATTGAAGAATCATTGTTTGCTTATTGTAATCAGATAGAAGTTTTTGAAGATAAAATTTTTGTGTTTGACAGGACTGGGACGGAAAAGCTTTTTATTTTCAGAAAAAATGGTAAGTTTCTGAAATCAATAGGTGAAAAAGGAGGGGCTCCTTTTGAATTTTTTAAACCTCGATCATTTGCTATTGATCGAGAAAAAAAGCAAATTGTTATTTATGACAATCAGAAACGGAAGTGGATGCATTTTTCTTTAGATGGGAATTATATAGATTCTGATGATGTTCCTTTCCGCACTATTTGCAATTTTCAAATATCATCTACAGGCTATTATATAACAGCCACGAGCAAGGGGGATTGGAATAATCATTTGGGTCCTATTGCCGATTATAAACTTTTGTATACAGATAGTTTGGGGAATTTGCAGAAAGCAGCCTGCTATTATCAAGAGAGTGAGCATAATCAATTGGTCTACGACCCTGTAAGAAGGCTGGAAAATGATATTTTATATGTTCCGATGTATTTGAATGAAGTTTATACGGTAACGGATACCACTTTGTCTCTTCGGTATAAATTTGATTACAGCGAGTTTACTCCATTTGAAAAGGAAAAAATTGCTACTTTTGAAAATTATGATGAATTAAGAGATTATCGTTCTTCTCATACCTATTTATCGACTTTTGCAGAGAACTCAACTCATTTGTTTTTTCTTACAAGTGATAATGGAAATGAACGTTTGGTATCGATTTATGACAAGCGTTCTAAAAAATTGTTGCAAGTATCCGGAATACAGTGTGATACTGATTTTATTTTTGATTTTATTGCGGGTATTCATGCTTACGAAGATTACTTTATCGCAATGATCTTGCCTCAGTCCTTGAGGATGTTGAAATCTCAACTTGAAAAAAATCATTATCCGGTCAAAGAGGAAAATATGAGATTATTTGAGAATGTAAAGGAGGATGATAACTTGGTTTTGGTATTCTTTAAAATAAAGGATCTATGAAAATCAGCATGATCAATATAATAGTTTCGGCATTTGTTTTATCAGTTACCGCCGGTTTGTTTTATTTGAATCGGCGTCCTGCTGAGAATATCGATGATGTGACATTGCTTACGTTGTTTAAGAAGTGAAAAAATGAAAAAGTATCGTTTAAAATTAAGGATGAAAGGGACTGATTTTTATTTGCGCTATGTACAAAGAAAAGCATAAAATCTATTGTTGTTGAATGAGAACGGGGAAATTCATTATTGGTATTTTGCTGCTATGCTGTTTTATCCGTATGGTGATCGGGGAGCCATGTACTGTGCCTTCGGGGAGCATGGAGCCGACGTTGCTTTGCGGAGATCGGCTTTGGATTAACAAGCTGGCTTATGGTGGACGATTCCCCTCTCGTTGGGCGGATATCCCGTTGCTGAATGTCTTTACTTGGATACGCCCTCTGCGTCTTGCTGATGAAGAGAATCATTGGGAGTATCGTCGTTTGCCGGGTTACAGCGAACCTAAACAGGGGGATATTGCGGTGTTCAACAGCCCGGTAGATCCGCAATTGTTGTTGGTCAAGCGAATTACCCGGGTGGTAAAAAAAGGAGAGCCTCTTCGGATCGACCGGCGAACGCTTCTTCTTTATCGTTCGTTGATTTTGCGTGACGGAGGGAAAGTGATGGAGAAAGATGGGAAAATATATATCGATGGAAAGAGTAGCTCGCAGTATATACCCAAGCAACGCTTTTATTATATGGAGGGGGATAACAGGATGAACTCGCATGATAGCCGGTCGTTTGGTTTTATTTCGGAAGAGGCAATCATTGGAAAGTTCGATTTTGTTCTTTTCTCTATCGATTCCCAAAAGCAATGGTGGAAAGCAATTCGTTTGCGACGAATGATGATGCGGTTTCCTTAAGGTTTAAAAGATCTTCATGTCGGTATGGGTGGCTTAACCATAATCCTGCAAGAACTGCGGCTCGAATATACATAAATATCTACAACTTTCAATAAAACAAGAATTTAAAGTGAATTAAATCTAATCTTATAGTTCTTTCTGTTATCGGCCTGGGGCGAAAACCTTTTTGCCCCTTGTCAAAAGCCTTTTTGCCCAAGGTCGAAAAGGTTTTCGACTTAGGTCAAAAGCTCTATGATATGATAGTTTAATGATAGAAGTATAGCGGTTATCACTCTATCGGCTTTGGATTTGATCCGTACAATTGGTTTTGTCTTTGTGTTAATCTCCGATGATTATTGGGTGAATCCAGCCTTGTTCGCGCGCAAAAAAGATCGTTGAATGATAGTTGAATGATAGTTGAAAACAACAACTATCATACTATAATGTCTTGTTTTTAAACAATATACGAACCTCAATGATAGTATGATAGTTGTTTCTCTTTTTAACTTTTGTGGGGTTATCCCATATCGTTGGCAATAGGAATTGGCTTTCACAAAGGAATTTTGTCAATCCTGCGCTGATGCCGACCGCCTTCGAACGAGGTGCTCAGAAAGGCTTCGACCGTATGAGTGGCTTCCTCTTGACTGATAAATCTGCCGGGCATTACGAGTATGTTGGCATTATTGTGCTCGCGTGCGAGACGTGCTATCTCTTCTTGCCAGCACAGAGCGGCCCGTATTCCCTGATGTTTATTGAGTGTCATGGCTATTCCGTTTCCGGATCCGCAGATGGCTATTCCGGGATATACTTCGCCGGCTTCTACAGCTTTGGCAAGCGGATGGGCGTAATCGGGATAATCACAACTTTCAGTCGAGTCGGTTCCGAAATCTTTATAGGCCAACCCTTTCGAGTCGAGTATTTGTTTTACGAATTCTTTCAGTTCGTACCCTGCGTGGTCACTACATAAACCTAATGTTTTCATATTTATCTGTTAGAGGAGTTTGGAGATTTATGATTTATAATTTCAGATTTATGATTTACCAACTATTCATAAATCATAAATTATAAATCATAAATCTGAAAATTAATTCAATAATTCTTTTACCTGATTGTATACGTTCTGACCCGTGAAGCCGAGTTTTTCGTCCAATACCTTGTACGGAGCGGAGAAACCGAATGATTCGAGTCCCCACACCTTACCGTTGGCACCCACCAATCCTTCCAGGTTGACCGGCAGACCGGCAGTAAGCCCGAATACCTTGCTTCCTGTTGGAATGACAGATTCCTGATATTCTTTGCTCTGGCTGCGGAATAAGCCTTCAGACGGAACAGAAACGATGCGGACCTTGATGCCATCGGCGCGAAGCAATGCTGCTCCTTCTTCCAGTGTGGAGACTTCTGAACCGGAAGCGACCATGATTACATCAGGGTTTTCGTCACTTTCTACAATATAAGCTCCCTTTTCAGCCTGCAAGGCTTCGTCGTAGCGGTTTCCTTTTGCGGGCAGGTCTGTGATGTTCTGACGGGAGAAAATCAAAGCTGTCGGAGTGGCTGTGTTTTCCATAGCCATCTTCCAGGCAATTGTTGTTTCGGTCACGTCTGCCGGGCGCAGTACCAGCATTGAGTTGTGTCCCTTGTGGTTCTTCAGCTTTTCCATCAGACGAATCTGCACTTCCTGTTCAACCGGTTCGTGTGTCGGTCCGTCTTCGCCTACGCGGAAGGCATCGTGAGACCAGACGAACTTAACCGGCTGTTCCATCAGGGCAGCCATTCGGATAGCGGGTTTCATGTAGTCGGAGAATACGAAGAACGTACCGCAGGCTACGATTACGCCTCCGTGGAGCGACATGCCGATACATACGCAGGCCATCGTCAGTTCGGCTACGCCGGCTTGAAGGAATGCACCGCTGAAATCGCCTTTTACGAATGCATGTGTTTTCTTCAGGAAGCCGTCTGTCTTGTCCGAATTGGAAAGGTCGGCTGAAGAAACGATCATATTTTCTACCTGGGTTGCCAGCACGCCTAAGACGGTTGCCGAGGCCGCACGGGTCGCTTGGTTCGGTTTCTGTTCGATAGCCTTCCAGTCGATGACAGGTGCTTTGCCTGAGAACCACAAATCCATCTTGGCGGCCAGTTCCGGATTAGCTTTCGCCCATTCTGCTTTGGCCGCATAGCGTTCCGCAACGATTGCTTCCAATTCTTTGGCACGTTTGGCATATAGTTCCGCAACTTCGGGGAAGATCTGGAACGGATCGTCCGGGTTTCCTCCTAAGTTCCGGATGGTGTCTGCGATAGAGACGCCGGCTGCCGAAAGAGGTTGTCCGTGTGTAGACACCTTGTTTTCGTAGCTGCTCTTGTCAGCACCCACAGCACCCTTACCCATGATCGTGTTACCGATAATCAGGGTAGGACGGGATGTTTCGGCTTTCGCCTCGGTCAGTGCCCGACGGATTTCCGTTACATCGTTTCCGTTGATTGTGATGACTTTCCAACCCCATGCTTCGTATTTCATGGCTACGTTTTCTGTCGTCACTTCGCCTACGGTTGTGGAAAGCTGGATGTTGTTGGCATCGTAAAACATAATCAGGTTGTCCAGTCCCAGCGTACCGGCAATACGTCCGGCTCCCTGAGAAATCTCTTCCTGGATGCCACCATCGGATATATATGTGTAGATCGTCTGATTCATGACGTCACCCAGGCGTGCTTTCAGGAACTTGGCGGCGATAGCAGCACCTACGGCGTAAGTGTGGCCTTGTCCCAACGGACCGGATGTGTTTTCTATACCACGCATCACGTTGACTTCGGGATGTCCCGGAGTCACACTACCCCACTGGCGGAACTCTTTCAGTTCGTCGATCGTGAATTTGCCTGCGAGGGCGAGTACTGAATAAAGCATCGGCGACATATGCCCCGGGTCCTGGAAATAGCGGTCTCTGCCTTCCCATGCGGGATTCTTGGGATCATACACGAGGAACTCTGAAAACAGTACGTTCACAAAGTCTGCACCACCCATTGCACCACCGGGGTGACCGGATTTCGCTTTTTCTACCATTGACGCAGCCAGGATACGGATGTTGTCCGCTGCTTTGTTCATTAATTTAATATCGTTCATTGTGATGAGTTATTTTTATTTTTTGCAAAGATAGTCAATCTCTTCGTAATGACCATCCTATCGATGAAACAATTCATTTTCTGTAAAGTTTCCTAATTTCCGATATTTCTCATAGAGAGCAAGATACGCCAGATGATTTTTATGATTCGACTGGTATTCTTTTGCAAAACCTTATCCTATAGTCCGCTGTGTGTCTTCGATTTTGGCATATATGCACGGTGCTACGGCTGCGAATATGGAAACATCGAATGCGCAAATCTGTTCCGCTTGGGCTACTTTGTGATCGGAATATCCGGCACATCTGCCAAAGTCAGCATGTTGAATGATGTTTTTTATTATAGGGAGAAATAGAACCCTTGTTCCAGCAGATGGTCGTATTTTTCTTTGTTGAACATATAATAGAAAGCCCCTCTTTTGGAACCTTTCTTGTCTTTTTCATCCAACTTCTCCAGAATATCCATCGCATTTAGTTTTTTGCGGAAATTACGCTTGTCCAGTTGAGTCTGGTAGATGGCTTCATACAGGTTCTGCAATTGCGGTAACGTGAATTTTTCGGGAAGCAGGTTGAATCCGACCGGACGGGTAGCGGCTTTTCTGCGCAGACGGGCTAATGTGTCGGTGATCATTTGGTTATGGTCGAAAATAAGTTGTGGAACTTCGCTGACCTTGGCCCAGACTGCATTATACTCTTCCAGTGTTTCGCTACTGAAATCGTTCATATTGACGAGTGAATAGTATGCTACGGAGATAACCCGCTCTCCGAGATCGCGGGTAATATCTCCGTAAGCACCTACCTGTTCCATAAAAAGATTATCAATGCCGGTACAGTCGGTAAGCACGCGTGAGGCGGCCTCCTCTATACTTTCTCCTGCTTTGATAAAACCGCCCATCAGAGACCATTGTCCCATCATGGGTTCAAACTTACGTTTATAAAGTAATACATTAAGCTCTTTTTGATCGAATCCGAGTATAATACAATCTACTGCAACGTAAAATTTGGTTTCGTTCTGATAAAAAGCGGCTGTCATGATTTTTTTATGGAATTATGATTAATTTATTATGCGAGCTTGCGTGCGCCGTCGCTGATTACTACATTATATAACTTAGGTTCGTGGCCGAATTTAGCAGTGTAAGATTCGAATGCTTCTTTGATGAATGCATCGTATTTTTCTTCTTTCACCAAGTTGATTGTACAACCACCGAAACCGCCACCCATTACGCGTGAGCCGGTTACACCGCATTTCTTGGCAACATCGTTCAGGAAGTCCAATTCTTCGCAGCTGACTTCGTACAATTTGCTCATGCCGTGATGTGTTTCGTACATCTTCTTGCCTACGGTTTCGTAGTCGTCTTTTTCTAAAGCGTCGCAAACGTCGAGTACGCGCTGTACTTCTTCGATCACATATTCAGCACGCATATAATCTTCAGCGCTGATGTCGCCTTTGACTTCGTTTAGCATATCCATTGTCGCATCGCGTAGGAATTCGACTTCCGGATGATTGCGACGGATTGCGGCGGCGGCGTTTTCGCAAGATTGGCGACGTTTGTTGTAAGCCGAAGATGCCAGTCCGTTCGTGCTTAACGACTGAATCCAGTAAAACCAATTTGTAACCGACCGGATGGAACGGGAAATATTTATATTCGAGTGAACGGCAATCCAGACGGATCAAACTGCCTTCTTTTCCGAATACAGAAGCGAACTGGTCCATAATACCGCAGTTTACGCCGCAATAGTTATGCTCCGTTGATTGACCGATCTTAGCTAATTCAAATTTGTCGATGTTCAGGGAGAACAAGTCGTTTAAAGCAAATGCATAGGTACTTTCCAATGCGGCGGAAGAGGACATGCCTGCACCCAGAGGTACATCGCCTGCAAACACGGTATCGAATCCCTGGATCTGTCCGCCACGTTTGATGGTTTCGCGGCAAACACCGAAAATATATCTTGCCCAGCTTGCTTTTGGAGCGTCTTCTTCGTTCAGACCAAATTCGGCGTAGTCGTTCAGGTCGACAGAGAAAGCACGAACTTTACCTGTGCCGTTTGGTTTGATTTCGGCAATCATGCCTTTGTCGATAGCCCCCGGAAATACGAAACCACCGTTATAATCGGTATGTTCGCCAATCAGGTTAATACGGCCCGGAGATGCATATACGCTACCTTTTGTTGAGAATAACTCCTGAAATTTATTTCTGATCTTTTGTTGCATGATATTAATTTTTTAGATGTGTTATAAATAAAGAAATTATCCGGCTTTATTGGTAACCGGATAATTTCATGAATTGGCATATTTATAGTCTTATTCTGATTTTTTTGACGGTTTGGAACCGATAGCTGCGTAGAATAAAATGTAAGCAGCACTGAAAAGCACAACCCAATAGCTGGTCATGTAGTCGGTCATATCGGCAACCCAACCCTGGATAGCAACCATTACGGCGCAACCGAACACCATTGTCATAAAGATACCGCTGGCAATGGCCGTGTATTTACCTAATCCTTCAACCGCCATGTTGAAGATACCACCCCACATTACACTGGTGCAGAGACCAACGAGGAGGAATGCCAGAATACCGACGGGAACTTCCTGCCAGATAACGCTTAATGAAGCCCAATCTATACCGGGAACTTCAACCGTACTCGTTTCTGGTGAAAACATTCCGAAGCTCACTAACAGCAAAGTGGCGCTTGCGACAGTCGTGATCATCGCGCGGCTGGAAATTTTGGCACCGATACTTGCTCCTACGAAACGTCCGATAAGCATCATCAACCAGTAAACAGCTACGATAAGGCCTACAGTACTGGCCGGTATGCCTTTAGATGTCAGATATTGCAAGATATAGGTGGGAGTACCTACTTCTACGCTCATATACAAAAAGATAGCCAAGGCTCCCAATGCAAAATGACGATGGCTTAAAGCTCCTTTAATTAAACTTGTGTCGACCGGAGCCTGTTCGGGCTCTTCGATTTTAGTGAACATGATCACTACAAATGCGATGACAAAAATAGCCAGAGCGATCATCAGAGCAGGGGTGGCATCGGCAATATGTGCCTTGGCTGCATCACCGATAAGAGCTCCCATCAAGATGTAGCAAGCAACGGCTGCGGTACTGTTGAATACACCTCCGAGCTGAATCAGCTGGTTACCCTTGTTTCCGCCACCTCCCAACAAGTTAAGCATCGGGTTGACTACGCAGTTCAAAATACACATGGTGAAACCGCTGGTAAACGCTCCGATCAGATAAACCAAGAAAGCGCTTTCCTTGCCTACGTGACCGCTCAACCATTGGATTAAAATACCGATGATACCTATGGCTAGGCCGATAAGAGCCGTTTTTTTGTAGCCATATTTGGCAATCAGCATACCTGCGGGGATTCCCATTACCAAATAGGCGATGAAGTTACCATAGTTTCCGATTTGGGCAAGGACATTGCTTGCTCCGAAGTCGTTCTTTACAATAATAGCCATTGGTGAACAAAGATTTGTCACGAATGCGATCATAGCAAAAAGTGCAATCATGATGATGATGGCACTCCATTGTTTTTTTTGTTGAGTCATTGATTGATGTTTTTTTTGTTATTATTAATTTGTTACTTGTTATTCGACAGAAAATTTATAAATTGTCTTGCTCTGGAACGTTTCACCCGGGCGTAGGACGGTGGACGGGTACTCCGGTTTGTTCGGGCTGTCGGGATAGTGCTGTGTTTCCAGACAAACAGACGCGCGTTGCGGATAAG
>OLFW01001788.1_pt1 | contig 10939 bp, 8 predicted proteins | sample 1605351 | NCBI WGS metagenome assembly OLFW01 (sample SAMEA3888918, study PRJEB22519) | human gut metagenome | biome: human gut; feature: human-associated habitat; material: faeces | place: Denmark | collected 2010 | reverse complement strand
CATTTGCACCGATTGTCGCCCCTTTCCCTACATGAGTCCCAGCATACCGGGATTTCCGGTTGACGGCACTCCGGGGATTGGTAACATTAGTAAATACACAGGAAGGCCCCAGGAAAACATCGTCTTCACAAGTTACTCCGGTATAAACCGATACATTATTCTGCACTTTCACATTGTTTCCCAAGACGACCTCCGGAGAGATCACTACATTCTGACCGATATTGCAATTCGTCCCGATCACACATCCTGTCATAATATGACTGAAATGCCAGATTTTCGTTCCTTCCCCAATCTGACAATTTTCATCTATAACAGCCGTTTCATGAGCAAAATATTTCTGTTTCATAATCAGGATTTATAAAATTCTTTGATCCGTTCAATGACAAGATCCTGCTGTTCAGGGGTCATTTCAGTATGAATCGGCAGTGACAGTACGGAATAAGCCAACTGCTCAGCCATGTCCAATGATTCGGCAGCCCGTGTAATAGGCTTAAATGCTTCCTGCTGTTGCAAAGGTAATGGATAATAAATCATCGCAGGAACCCCCCCCTCCTCCAGAAACTTCTTCAAAACATCCCGACGGCCATTCAGCACTTTTAAGGTGTATTGATGGTAAACATGAGTGGAATAAGGCATCTCAGCCGGAGTAATTATCCCTTCGATACCACTCAGCCTTCGGGTATAATACTGAGCAGCTTCATAACGTGCAGCACCGTATTCATCCAAATGTTTCAGCTTCACATCCAGAATAGCTGCCTGTAAGGTGTCCAGCCTGGAATTACATCCCAGTACCGAATGATGATATTTTACTTTCTGACCATGATTGGCAATCATCCGGATTTTTTCGGCCAGTTCCATGCCGGACATCTGCGGCATATCAATGTCCAGATATAAAATGTCAAAATCACGGTCTTGCGCCGCCAGATAGACTGCCGCACAGTCGAACTCCTGTACGTTCAGTTCTGTGCCGTTCTCCGCGCCAAACCGCGCCAATGCCTGTTTCAATTGGTCTCTTTCTTGTTTTTCATCGTCCACAATGCCGATTCGGATCATCGTGCGTTCCTCCCTCCGCGCAAGGATCTATACAAATATGATATACCCCCGAACGCAGCCGCGTCAACCTTTTACGAGCGAATCGTCCAATTTTTCCAAGATATTTTCGGAATGCTGCGTGCTGCGCATGGAAGATTCTTGACCACTACGGTGGCAAAGGAATAAAAAAGCAGCAGATACATCGGCAAAATAACAGCACAGCCCCCGCCAGAAACTCATAGATCTTGGCGGGGGCTGTGCTATTTTAATCAGCCAATAGTTAAATCAGGCCCATCAGGCTGGGCAGGCCCAGAGACAGAGCCGGGATGTAGGTGACGGCCAGCAGGGCGGCAACCAGTGCCACAAAGTAGGGGATCAGCTTGGACGTGACCTGCTCGATGGAGACATGGCCGATGCCGCAGCCGACGAACAGAACCGAGCCGACCGGCGGGGTGATGTTGCCCAGGCACATATTGAAGATCAGCATAACGCCGAACTGGATCTCGGTCATGCCAAAGCTGGTGGCGATGGGCAGGAAGATCGGGGTGAAAATCAGGATGGCCGGGGTGATGTCCATGAACATGCCGATGACCAGCAGGATGATGTTCATGAGCAGGAAGATGATGTACTTGTTGTCAGTCAGGCTCATCAGGCCGTTGGAGATGGCTGCCGGGATGCCGGAGTAAGCCATAACAAAGGACATGGCGGAGGAAGCGGAGATCAGGAACAGGATGATACCGGAAGTTTTGGCGGAATCCAGCAGGATCTTCAAGAAGCTCTTGAACGTGATGCTCTTGTAGACGATGGAGAGGATCAGACAGTACAGAACTGCGATGCCAGCGCCCTCGGTAGCGGTGAAGATACCGGAAACGATACCGCCGATAACGATGACGATGAGCAGCAGAGAGGGCACAGCGTCCCAAATGGTCTTGCCGATGCTCTTGCTCTTATCATAACCGGTAGCTTTCATGCCTGCCTTTTTGGCGCCGACAAAGGCAACCAGCATGCAGCACAGGCCCATCAGGATGCCGGGAACGTAACCAGCCATGAACAGGGTGGAGATGGAAACACCGCCAGCAACGGTGGAGTAAACAATGAATGCGGAGGTGGGCGGGATCAGCAGGCCGGTGGGGGCGGAGGCAATGTTGGCGGCGGCGGAGTAGGCGGGATCGTAGCCGTTTTCTTCCTCAATGGGGCTGATGCAGCCGCCCATGGCGGATGCGGCAGCAACGGAGGAGCCGGACAGCGCACCGAACAGCATGTTGCCCAGGATGTTGGCCTGTGCCATGGAGCCGGGGATCCTGCCAACGAACAGCTGGGCAAAGTTGACCAGGCGCTTGGCAATACCGCCGTTGTTCATGATGTTGCCAGCCAGGATGAAGAGGGGCACAGCCAGCAGAGAGAAAGACTCAACGCCGGAGTTCATCTTCTGCATGGTGATAAAGGTGATCTGGTCCCAGGACAGGGTGGACATGGCGGTCACGATAGACGACGCCACAATGCTGATGGAGATTGGCACGCCGAGGAACAGCAGCACGCCGAACACAGCAAAAAGGATAACGGTTGTCAGTGTAATGCTCATTGTTCTGTGCCCTCCTTAGCAGTCAACTTTTTCGCCGGTGATATCTTCATAAATGTTGATGATCTGGGCGATGATGATGAAAATGCCGGAAATCGGAGCGATGGAGTACACCAGACTGCGGGGGATGCCCAGCAGAGCGGAGAATTCACGGCTGGCAGAAACAGCCAGCTTGAAGCCGCCGATGGTGATGACGAAGATCGCCAGCAGCAGGATCAGGCCGTCGATGGCAACCAGCAGAGCGGTGTGGGCTTTGCCGGTGAATTTATCGCGCACCAGCGTCAGGGACATATGCTCGCGGGTGGAGAATGCGTAAGCTGCACCGATAAAGCCGGTCCAGATCAGGCTGTAGCGCACCAGTTCCTCCGTAAAGGCAACGGGGCTGTTGAGGACATAACGGGAGAACACCTGGATGAGAACCAGGATGGTCATGAAAGACAGCAGAACGGCGCAGGCAATGCTGAGGAACTTATCCATCCAGAACTTTACTTTACCCAAAAACTGTTTCATGTTTTATTCCCCCTCTCGTGCAGCTTCAATCGTATCCATCAGGGTCTTAACGCCGGGATACTGTTCTTCGTATGCTTCGATCATGGGCTGGGTTGCTTCGCGGAAAGCTTCCTTGTCTACATCGTAAACAAACTCAACGCCCATGGTTTCCTGTGCTTCTTTTACAGCTTCTTCAATGGCCGTATCCCACATGACCTTATGGGCCTCGGTGGAGTTGTGGGCAGCTTCCAGAATGATCTCCTGATCTTCCGGGGAGATCTGCTTCCATACCTTTTCGCTCATGATCAGAACGTCGGGGATCATGGCGTGCTGGTCAACGGAGTAGACCTTGCACACTTCGCCGTGCTTGCCGGTGGTCAGTGCGGTTTCGTTGTTTTCGGTGCCGTCAATGATGCCGGTCTGCAGGGAGGTATACACATCGCCGTAAGACATGGCAACGGGAATGCCGCCCAGATAGTTCATCATATCGGTCTGGGACTTCATGTCCTGCACGCGGATCTTCAGGCCCTTCAGGTCAGCCGGGGTGCGGATGGCTTTGTCTTTGGTGTAGAAAGAGCGGGCGCCGGAGGTGTAATAGGTCAGCGTGACAAAGCCGTCGTCACCGGTGGAGAGGAAGAAGTCCTGCATCTCCTGCGAGTCCATGACATGGTAGAAGTCATCGGTATCGTTGAAGATATAGGGCAGGCCGAAGGTGTTGAAGGCATCGTTGTAGGTAGCCAGACCGGGTGCGGAAACCTTGGTCATGGCGATAACGCCGGCCTGCAGCTGCTCAAGGTTCTCGTTCTCGCTGCCGAGCTGGCCGTTGGGGAAGATCTTGACCTGGATGCGGCCATCGGTCTTTTCGTTCACTTCCTCAGCAAACTGGGTCATGGCAATGTGGACGGTGTGGGTCTCGGACAGGCCGTGGGCCAGCGTCAGAACCAGTGGGTTTTCTGCGCTGTAGCTGGTGTCAGCCGTGGTGCTGGATGCGCCGCAGCCGGCCATCAGCCCGGCGCACAGCACAGCAGCCGTTGCCAGCGCTGCAATCTTTTTGAACATTTTGTTTCCTCCTTCTATTTTGTATCGCGTTTTACGGCGCGTTACATACCAATCAGATCAAACTGCTCAAACGAGACCATGATCTCATGGTCCTTTTTGGGGTTGGGGTATTTGACCTGCACGCTCTTCAGGCGCTGGCTGTAGTACCAGCCGCTCTCGGCTTCCTCAAACTTGCGGCGGTGCAGGAAGTGCGGCAGCTCCTTGCCGTCCAGCTGCACATAGAACGGGGATTTTTCGCGGTGGATCATATCCAGATACATGCTTTCCACAGCGGTATCGTAATCGCCCTCGTTGGTAAAGTGAACGTAAGTCTTTACGCCTGCGGTCACGGCAATGCGGGTCTTGAGGTAAGCGCCCTTCAGGTACTCATTGGTGCAGCCGTCATCCTCGTACAGAACAAACTCGGAATCCACATCCGGTGCCATCAGGATCTCCAGCTCAGTGGTCTTTTCGGTCATCAGGTTGTGCAGGCGGTTGCCGCTCATGGGCAGGATAGCACCGCTGCGCACAAACAGCGGGATGCTGGAAATATCGACCGGTACCTCGATCGTCTGGCCGGGAGCGTACTCCTCGCGGGTGTAGAAGTTGTAGAAGCGCTCATTTTCGTTCTCGGTCTTGGGCAGGTAGACAGGGCGCACGGTCTGACCCTTTTCCACAACGTTGGCAACCAGCAGAGAATCGCCAAACATGAAGTCAACGCCCTCATCATAGGTGGCGGGGTCGTTCTGGAACACGGCGAAGGTGGGCTGCCAGATCGGCAGGCCGCTTTCGTGGGCGCGCACCATCAGGGAATACAGCATCGGGCTGAGCTTATAGCGGAAGTCAATCGCGTCCTTGATGTACTGCTTTTTGTCGCTGTACATCCACGGCTCGGTGACGGTGTTGTCGGTGTTCGTGGAATGGATGGAGAAGCGCGGCTGGAAGATGCCGTTCTGCACCCAGCGCACGAACAGCTCGGCCTCCGGTGCGGGGCCATAGAAGCCGCCGATATCGCAGCCGTGGTTGGAAACACCGCACAGGGCCATGCCCAGGATGGTGGCAATGTTGTATTTCAGGGTATCCCAGTGGGTCAGGTTGTCACCGGCCCAGACCTGCGCATAGCGCTGGATGCCCGCATGACCGGAACGGCAGACCGAGAACGGGCGGCAGTCGGGGTCATACTCCTCGATGGCCTCGTTGGACAGCTGGCACATCAGGTTGCTCATCACCGGCTTCATCGTGCCAATCGTGCTGCCCTTGCCCTCAAAGTAAACCTTTGCGTCCTTGTCAACGAGGGAGTCATACTCGCAGTTGTCGTTCCAGATGGAACGGCAGCCGTATTTCAGCAGCGCGTCCTTGATGTACTGCTTCCAGTGCAGGCGGGTGGATTCCTTCGTGTAGTCCACAAACAGGCCGGGGCCGCCCCACCAGGTGCCCACCGCCAGGCCGTCCACACCGGCGTTGTCATCGGATGCGGGCAGGAACATATCCTTTGCCTTCATCTCTTCCAACAGGGGGTGAACCAGCAGCATGCCGGGTTTGATGTTGGGCGAAACGATAATGCCGCGCTTGACCATCTGGGCAAACCAGTCAGCGGGGTCCTTAAAGCGCTTGTTGTTCCAGGTGAAGGTGCAGCGCTTGATGCCCTGCTCGGTTTCCACGGCGCAGTAGCCGGAGGAAAGCTGGAAGCCGTCCACGGGGATGTCCTCCTCATGGGTGGTATCAATGAATTCCAGCACAGCGTCATCGCTGTTTTCCGGCAATTCGGGGTAGTACATGGAGCTGCCCAGATAGCCCAGCGCTGCTTTGGGCAGCATGACGGACTTGCCGGTCAGATCGGTGTAACGCTCAATGATATCGCGGATGGAGGGGCCTGCGATCAGGAAGAGATCCACATCCCCGGCATCGGTGCGGTAGGTGGAGTAACGATGCCAGTAGTTACGCTTTTCGCGGCCCATATTGAAATCACATTCAGCGGTGTTGTGGTAAAAGTAACCAACTGCCTGTTTGGTACCGCGGTTCAGCTTGATGTAGAACGGAATGTGTTTGTACAGGGAATCGGTCTCCTTGGCATTGTAGCCCATGGCATCGCCGGGAGCCATGTTCATGTACTTTTCAGCCTTGTTGATCTCGCCGGATTTTTCGCCAAAGCCATAGAAGCAGTCGTCGGCTTCGATCTGGGAAGCGTGCATGCGGCGGTGGTTGGAATCCTCACGATAAGCAAGGTCGGGAATGTCTGCATGCAGCAGGCTGCCATCTTTATCGTATACCATGATACGGAAGGGTGCCTTTTCCACAACCACCTTCAGGCGGCTGCCCTGGATCACGGCCTGCTTGTCGCCATCGGTCAGTTCGGCAGCGGCGGTCTGCACGCGCTTGCGGCAGTCCTTCATCAGCTCGTCGGTGCGGGACTCCCATGCGGTCATGGTCAGGCTGTAGGAGGCTTCATCCCAATCGCCGTCAAAGCCCGCGCGGATGCGCAGTATATCGTCTGTCAGGAACCAGATGCGCAGCTCTACAGCGTTGGTGGCTACGGAATAGTAGCTTCCGCAGTCCTTGACAGCGCCGCCGGTGTAGCACACTTTCATAGATTTTCTCCTTTCTATTTTGCGTATAATTGAATGGTGGAACTTGTTATTTGGCAGACAATGTGCATATTGTACAAAATTGTATAATATATTTTGTTCAATCTGCACATTGTGCCCTTCTTCGCCTTTATAATAACAAATCCTTCACAAAATTTCTGCCGTATTTGTAATGCAAATGTCGCAAAATGTGATATAATCGTGGTAAAGACAAAATTTAACAGGAGGCGTCGCTCATGATCCTGCAAAAAATGCCGCATTACGTGGATTCCATTCTGACGCAGGAGGATGCCAGTGCCGCCCTCCAGGACGGTCAGGTTGTCGTGGGCCTGTATACAAACCGGGAGAATGTCCAGTCGGTGGTCCACTCCCACCCGTATTATGAGATGATACTGCCGGTGGCGGGCAGCAGCGTGCGCTACTCCGTCGACGGCAGTGTCTACGATTTGCACCTGGGGGAGCTGATACTGTTTCCGGGCGAGATGTACCACTCCGGCAAGTTCAACATCACGGACACGACCTCGGAGCGGCTCGTCGTGCAGATAGCTCCCGGCATCTGGGAGCGTGCCTGGGCGCAAAGCGGCCTGCCGCGGCATGTCTGGTCGGGCGCTCCTGTCATTCTGGACACTGACGCCGTCACGCAGTGGGACTTCCGCGGTCTGCTGGAGCGGATGGCCCAGACCGTGTATCTCGATGAAAAAATACGTGATACCGTGCAATGCTGCGAGGTCACGGAGCTGATTTTGCTGATCAGTCAAGTTGTGACCCGGCGGCACAATGCCCCGCCGCCCTCGGCCACCAGTCTGCTCGTCGCCAAGGCGGTTGCTTACCTTCAGCCCAACTACACCGACCCGCATCTGACCGTGGCCCAGCTGGCAAAGTACACCTACACCAGCCGGGAGCACCTGTCCCGCGTGTTCAAAGAGTACACGCTGGAAAGTATACACGGGTATCTGACCAACCTGCGTATGCAGCACTGCCGCAACGAGCTCGCCGACGGCACCGGCGTACTGGACGCCTGCACCGCCAGCGGTTTTGCAAATTACAGCAGCTTTTTAAAGAGTTTCCGCGCACTGTACGGCATCACCCCCGCCGAGTACCGCGCCCAACTAAGGCAGAGCCGCAGAACGCCATAAAGAAAACCGCACATTGCGGTGTGCACGCTATTTCAGGTAGATAAGCTGCGCTTCATTTCGGTCATGGCAGACTTTAAGGCGCGGGCAAACCGGCTTTCCCCCTGTTCGGTATCGGCTGCGGTGTCTGTTGCCTTGTAAACCAAAATCGCCGCGATATAAACAAAAATCCGCCGGGGAGCCTTCCCAAAAACGGGAAGGCTCCCCGGCGGTATTGCCTTAGGTCGTCATCGCAGACGATTTTAGAATCGGTATAATTATTCAGGCAGTTGAATCTCCGGCATCAGCTCATCGGAGACGACTTGCAGCATTTCCTCCAATTTAGCCAGGTCATCGGGACCGAAGCGCTGTTTAGCGCGCTCCATGACAAGGTGCAAGTAGGAATAACTGATGTTATAGTAATCAATGTACTTTTGGGTCGGGCGCAGGCGGTATTCCCGCTTGTCGGTGGTGGACTGGATGCGCTCTACATAGCCCTTTTTGACCAGTGAGTTGATCTTATACGCGGCGTTGGGGGTAGAAAGATTCATCATGTGGCTGAACTGCGCAATCGTAGGTTCGCCCAATGCCATGATGACTTCCATGCAGAAAGATTCTACCGTCGTCAGCGTGGCCTCGCGATCCTCGAATCGACTGAAGATCTGCTTATAAAAATGCAGTTTGAATTTGGTATATACCCGTCCGAATGTCTGGTCCAGCATAGCGAGAATCCCCCTGTAGGTTAGTGGATTTATTATAGCACATTCCGCCATGTAAAACCAGCCCTCAGGCATCCGTGAGAACAAACGTCAGCTCGGCGTTGGCCGCGCGCACGCCATCCACCCATGCGGTGGCCTTGCCGATGCCTACCGGGCCATGCTGTTCTATCAGCTCACATTCCAATATCAGCACATCGCCGGGTATGACCTGCCGACGGAAACGGGCGTTTTTTACGCCGCCGAACAGGGCGAGCTTTCCGCGGTTTTCCGGCAGGCTTAACGCGGCTACCGCCCCGGTCTGGGCCAGCGCTTCCAGAATCAGCACACCGGGCATAACGGGGTGTCCCGGAAAGTGCCCCTCAAAAAACGGCTCCGTGCGGGTCACGCATTTGACGCCCCGCGCCCATTGGCCGGGGGTGTAGTCCAGGATCTTATCCACCAAAGCAAACGGGTAACGGTGCGGCAGGATCTCTTCGATCTCTGCCGCGCTCATGGCTCGGGGCGGCTCATTTGGCGTATAGTTCATCCTCATCCCTCCCAGTGTTTGAATACCACGCAGGCGTTATGGCCGCCAAAGCCCAGACTATCGCTCATGGCATACTCCACCTGCGCCGCGCGCCCATGGTTGGGGATATAGTCCAGATCCAGCTCCGGGTCCGGCTCCTGCAAATTGACGGTGGCGGGCAAAAAGGCATCGTGCAGAGCCAGCGCGGTAAATACGCCCTCTACCCCGCCTGCACCGCCCAGCAAATGGCCGGTCATCGACTTGGTGGAAGACACGGCCAGCTTGTACGCATGGCCGCCGAACACCGTTTTGATGGCAGTTGTCTCGCAGCTGTCATTCAGGTGGGTGGACGTCCCGTGGGCGTTGATGTAGCCGATCTGTTCAGGCACTACCCCGCCGTCGGCCAGCGCCAGCCGCATACAGGCCGCACCGCCTGCGCCGTCCGGTGCCGGGGCGGTAAAGTGGTAGGCGTCGCAGTTAGCGCCATAGCCCACGACCTCGGCATAAATTTTGGCACCGCGCGCTTTGGCGGCCTCGAGTTCTTCCAGCAGCAGTACGCCGCTGCCCTCGCCCATCACAAAGCCGCTGCGGCGGGCATCAAAAGGGATCGAGGCCCGGGCCGGGTCGTCCGCCGTGCAAAGGGCTTTCATGCTGGCAAAGCCGCCCACGCCCAGCGGGCTGATGCAGCTTTCGCTGCCGCCGCAGAGCATGCGGTCCTCGTATCCATCGCGGATACGGTGAAACGCATCCCCAATCGCATTGGTACCGCCTGCGCAGGCAGTGGTGGGGCAGCTGCACATACCCTGCAGGCCAAAGCGGATGGCCACCTGCCCCGCCGCCATATTGCCGATGGACATGGGGACAAAATAGGGGCTGACCTTTTCAAAGCCGCGCTGCTGACCGCGGGTGTGTTCTTCCTCGATGGTGGGCAGGCCGCCGATGCCGCTGGAAAGGATCACGCCAAACCGCGTATGGTCGATTTCTTCCAGCGCAAGGCCGCTGTCGCGGACGGCTTCGTCGGCGGCGGCCACGGCGAACTGGGTAAAGCGTGCCATTTTGCGGGCTTCGCGCTTGTCGATGCGCGCGGCGGGGTCAAAGTCCTTGACCTCTGCGGCCAGCTTTACTTTAAAATCAGTCGTATCAAAAGCCGTGATCGGTCCTACTGCGCAGCGGCCAGCCTTAATGTTCGCCCAGCTTTCTGCCACCGTATTGCCGGTAGGATTTACCGTGCCAAGGCCGGTAATAACGACCCGGCGTTTCTTTTTTGTGTCCATTGCACACCTCACATTCCCATTCCGCCGTCAACGCAAAGGACCTGCCCGGTAATATACCCGGCCTGCTCCCCTGCCAGAAAAGCCACCGCCGCCGCAACATCCTCGGCATGGCCGATCTTGCCTGCCGGGATGGCCGCTTCCGCTGCGGCACGAGCCGGTTCTGACAGCACGGCGGTCATATCTGTTGCAATAAAACCGGGAGCCACAACGTTGGCGGTGATATTGCGGGCAGCATACTCTTTGGCAGCGCTTTTCGTCAGGCCGATCAGCCCCGCCTTGCTGGCCGCGTAGTTGGCTTGCCCTGCGTTGCCGTGCAGACCGACAACACTGCTGACGCTGATGATGCGCCCATACCGCTGGTGCATCATAAAGCGGCAGGCCGCTTTGGTGCAGAAAAACGCCCCCTTCAGGTTGGTGGCAAGCACATTGTCAAAATCAGCCTCGGTCATCCGCAGAAGCAATTTGTCGGCGGTAATGCCCGCGTTGTTGACCAGCACATCGATCCGCCCAAAAGCGGCAACGGTATCTTCTACCAGCTTCTGACATGCTTCGGGGCTGCGCACGTCCGCCTGCAGCGTGACAGCCTGCACGCCAAGGGCGCGGCAG
>OLFW01001756.1_pt1 | contig 11118 bp, 14 predicted proteins | sample 1605351 | NCBI WGS metagenome assembly OLFW01 (sample SAMEA3888918, study PRJEB22519) | human gut metagenome | biome: human gut; feature: human-associated habitat; material: faeces | place: Denmark | collected 2010 | reverse complement strand
CGGGTTCGACTCCCGTCAGCTCCACCAAAATAAAAGCACCCGCCGTACCCCGGCGGGTGTTTTTGTTTTGGTGCTCCGTGAGCTGCTGAGGAGTCGAACAGGGCGGCAGTACCGCAGTACCAGCCCGATGACCGATGCGGAACGCGGATGCCGTGCGTTCGTCATCCTCGGTGGAATCACTCTCATTATACCAGTGGTTTGCCCAGTGTTTGAATGCCCTGCGAACAGCCCGCCCGCCCCTCATACAGGGCAGGCATAAAAAAACACGGTGCGTGTGCATCGTGGTTTGCGTATTCAAATAAACGGCGTCATGACTCTATCACTTCAAAGTTTCCCGCAGGGTAAAGGTAATCCTCGCCGGTATCGTCTACAATGCGGTACCAGCCCCGTTCAATGGAAAGTACGCTGTAGATTTTACCGTGGGTCAGTTCCAGCGATACTGTGTCACCGATATACCGTACTTTATCAATCTTCATCGTACAACCACTCCTTTACCTTAAATTTAACTTTTTCACTGCCGTTCTGGAACCAGTGGACTTCAGCCTTAATTTGCTCACCGTTCACATCCAGCCAGCCCTGTGCCTTGCAATGTTGCCAGTCCTCAGGCTTCCCGCCAAACTCGGCAGCTAATCCTTGCGCAACTTCTTCCCGCAGCGGTTTCACTCCGCCTTTTCCGGCAAAAACCTGCGCATTCTGCAAGCGGGTTCCCTCAATAAAATAATATTCTTCCCCGGTCGATTTGTCAACCACAACGTAGTTTTTTGCTTTAGCACCAATAGAACGGCCGATCTCAATGTCATTGAGTTTCCTCGCCGCATACGCCGCCCGTTTCTGGGCGTTGATGCGCTCCTTGTTGGCGGCGTAGTTCACCCGGCGCATTTTGCTGATGCCGCCGCTCGCCGCACGGTACTAGCCAAGCTGCTGTATGATGGCTTTCTCTCGGTCCGAAAGTTCCCATCTGACTGCCGCTGCGCGCTCGCACAAAAGCAGCTCGGACCCATTCGTAAAAATGGGCATAAAAATACCACGGTGCGCAGGCATCGTGGTTCAGCTCTCAATCCAAGAGTATTTTTCTTTCAGCATTTCGTGAATCTTACGGACTTCCGGTGGTGCATCTTCACGAAGTACATAATTTCCGTTTTTGTCAAATGCGTACCACTTCTCAATCGAATCGCTGAGTTTAATGTCCTCATCGGACATCCGAATCATCATAAACTACACCTTCCACTAATTTCAGTAATACGGAATCTTTCGCAACGCCCTTGTCTTTCTGGAGTAATGCGTCTGCAATCAACTCGTTTAGAGAGGCATACCGCTGAAAACCATTTGCAGCATTTCTGCTGACAGTTCCTCTAATATATGCCGGGTCGGATGCTAACTGATTATGAACGTATGCTTCTATTTCCTGCTTAACAATAGCACCGCTTTTGCCTGATGTCAAGGCTTTGGTGCGGATGTAGTCCCAATGTTCTTTATAGAACGGGTAAAAGTTGTGGCGGCAGCACCAGCCGCACAGGCCCGGCCCGGTGCCGTAACCGGTAGCGGCTTCAAAATCCTCGTACCGCTCACCGTCCTGCACCACAGCACCGCCGCGGTGGTAGACCCTGCCCTGCCACACCGCATGGGTGGGGCGGGCACCCTCGTGGGCGGTCACCTCCACAAATTCGCAGTCCATCTCTTCCATGCGGGCCAGTTGCAATATGCGGTCAAAAGCAGGCATAAAAATACCACGGTGCAGAATTTGCATGCGCTGAATACTCTGGGCGGTGATCTCCCTGTATCTCGGGCTGTTTCTTTCGGTGTGGCATTGTTTTTCTCAGATTGCAAGGCACTTGCCACCGCAGCCGTCCGTTTCCCGTTCCGCCGTTTACAAAAATATTTTTGAAATAGGGCTTGCTTTTTCCATCTTATCCTGCTATAATAATCAAGCGCTGTTAAGGCAGAGGCACAAATGAATATGGGAGCTTTCCCGAGTGGCCAATGGGGACAGACTGTAAATCTGCTGCTTAATGCTTCGGTGGTTCGAATCCACCAGCTCCCACCAAAAAGCTGTGGCATAAATGTGTCACAGCTTTTTTTGTTGTATCGCTAAAAAAATGACGAGCTCATCAGCCCCTTTTTTCAAACGTTTTTTACATTGTTGTCCAACAAATAAAAAGGAAAACCACAAATGTGCACTCAAGAATTAAAAATTGGCACAATTCCGGCTGTACTGTACGGCAAACCGGCCCCCAACATCTGGTTGTTCATGCATGGCCAGGGCGGTAATAAAACGGAAGCCGCAGCATTTGCGGCGCTTGCCGCCCCAACCGGCTGGCAGGTGCTGGGCATTGACCTGCCGGAACATGGAGACCGCACGGGGGAAACTGACTTTACTCCCTGGCAGGTGGTGCCGGAGCTGCAAACGGTGCTGGTCTATCTGCAGCAGCACTGGCAGGGGGTTCGGCTGCGGGCCAACAGCATCGGGGCCTATTTTTCCATGCTGGCTTTTGCCGGGGCAGCGATTGAAAAAGCGCTGTTTGTTTCGCCGATTGTGGATATGGAACGGCTGATCTGTGATATGATGCAGTGGGCAAAAGTAACGCCGGAGCAGCTTTGCGAAAAAGGTGAGATCACCACAGAATTTGGGCAGACCCTTTCGTGGCGGTACCTGTGTTGGGTGCGCCAACACCCGCTGGATGGCTGGCAGATCCCCACAGCAATCCTGTACGCCGGGCAGGACACCATGACAAGCCGGGACACGGTGACGACGTTCGCCCAAAAATACCATGCGGAACTGACGGTATACGAACCGGGCGAGCATTGGTTCCACACCCCGGCTCAGCTAGATGCCATGCAAACCTGGGAGCGGGCACACCGGTAAGAGCCGCTCAAGGCTTGAACCATGAGAAAGAGAGAGGAAAGACCATGGCCATTACAATGTTGGCGGGGTACCTGGTTATTATCAACGCGGCGGCGCTGCTGATGATGGCGGAGGACAAACGCCGAGCCAAGCGGCACCGGTGGCGCGTGCCGGAAGCCGCACTGTTTGGCGCAGCCCTGCTGGGCGGCAGCGCCGGGGCATGGGCGGGCATGTATCTGTTCCACCACAAAACCAAGCACTGGTATTTTGTGGTGGGTATGCCGCTGATTCTGGCCGCACAGCTGGCCGCTGGGGTGTGGCTGGCAGGGAACAGCGGCCTGGTTTGAACAATCGGAACGCTCTGCCGGAGCAATAACGGTGCCGCAGCACCGGGACTCCGGCAGAGCATTTGACTTTTTGGGTTAGCCATGATAAACTAATGGTGCCTGATCAAAACAAACAAGGCGTTCCCCAGAAAAATCTGCGACGGTTCGGCAACGCACCGCCGTTTTTATGAGTCAAATGTTAGTTGAATCTAACATTTGCTGACCAAGGAAGTGCAAAAAAGCTCAATGTCAAAACAAACTGATAACAAGCAATTCTGGCAGCGGTGGGCCAGCTGCTATGGCCCGCTGATGCAAAGCAGCGAGCCGCTGTATGCTGCCATTGCGCAGCAGATGCAGCCGCACCTGACGCCGGAAATGAACGTGCTGGAACTGGCCTGCGGGTCCGGCCAGCTCAGCTTCCGGCTTTCCCGCCTGGTGCGGGACTGGGAGGCTACGGATTTTTCGCCCAAAATGATCGCCCAGGCAAAGCTGAAACCCCGCGGGGCGGGGCTGCACTTTTCGGTGCAGGATGCCACCAGCCTGCCCTATGCGGACGAAACCTTTGATGCGGTGCTGATCGCCAACGCCCTGCACATTATGCCCCGGCCGGAAAAGGCTCTGGCAGAAATTTACCGGGTTCTCAAGCCCGGCGGCCAGCTGTTTGCCCCGACCTTTGTGCATGGCGGGGTACCCCGCACCCGGCTGCGCATGCTTGCCATGCGGTGCGCGGGGCTGCAAATCTATAACAGCTGGATGGTGCCGCAATACCTGGCATTTTTGCAGGCGGGCGGCTTTGCCGTGCAGGAACATGCCCTGCTGGGGGATACCCTGGCCCCGCTGTGCTATGCCCGCGCTGTGCCGGACAAAACGCGCGTGACACAGCGCTGAAGCAATCCACCCCAGAACAGAACGATATAATTAAAGGATTATACCATGATCAACAAAAAACTGCTTTCATTTGACCCCGCCGCCATGCGGTATGTGTGGCGGTGCGTACTCTGCCAATGGCTCAGCCTGCTGTGCAATGTGGCCTTTGTGTGGGCGCTGGCCGGGATTGTGGGCGGCGCGCTGGGGGCTGGGCTGGCTGCTGGCGCATGGCCCGCGGCGTTTGCTGTCTGCATGATCAGCATTCCACTGCGCATCGTCTGCACCACGCGGGCTTCCGCGATGAGCGATAAAGCTTCCGCGGGCGTCAAGCGCACACTGCGGGCTAAAATCTACCAGAAAATGCTGGCCCTTGGCACCAACTACAGCGAGACGGTGGCAACCTCCGAAGCCGTTATGCTGGCGTCCGAGGGGGTGGAACAGATCGATTATGAATTTGTAGAGTGTGGTAAGGTGCAGGTCCGGCGTGGTCGGTTGACCACGCCCTACAGAATGGGGGAGACGAAGGTGAATACCAAAATCCCAAGCCCATCCCCCGGCGGCCAGGAGGCTGGCCGCCCTACAGCTTGCCTTCACACTAATATCTCCCCAAAACCAAAAGCCCGGTACAAGCCAAAAAACTTGTACCGGACTTTTATCTTATATTATTGGTATTATATGATTAAAGTTTCTTCGGTTCCTTCTTTTCAAAGAAGGAATAAAACAACCACCGTAAAACCAATCAGATGCGCTCCAAAATGGCGTCACCCATGGCGGTGCAGCCAACCTTGGTGCAGCCGTCGGCCATCATGTCGGCGGTGCGCAGGCCGGCATCCAGCACGGCGTTCACGGCGCTTTCAATGGCGTCAGCCTCAGCGGCCATGCCAAAGCTGTAGCGCAGCATCATGGCGGCGGAAAGGATGCAGGCAATCGGGTTGACCACATCCTGCCCGGCAATGTCCGGGGCAGAACCATGGATGGGCTCGTACAGACCGCAGGTGGTGGCACCCAGGGAAGAGGACGGCACCATGCCAATGCTGCCGGTGATCTCGCTGGCTTCGTCGCTCAGAATATCGCCAAACATGTTCTCGGTCACAATCACGTCAAACTGGCTGGGGTTCTTGCAGATCTGCATGGCGCAGTTGTCCACGAACATCTCGCTGTACTCCACTTCGGGGTACTCGGCCTGCAGGCGATGCATCACGGCACGCCACAGGCGGCTGGTATCCAGCACGTTGGCTTTATCCACACAGGTCAGCTTTTTGCGGCGCTTCATGGCAGTTTCAAAGCCAATGCGGCCAATGCGCTCGATCTCGTGCTCCGAGTAGGGCATGCTGTCAATCGCAACTTTTTCGCCGTTCTGCTCAATGGTTTTGTGCTCGCCAAAATACACGCCGCCAATCAGCTCACGCACCACAATAAAGTCGATGCCTTTGTCCACGATCTCTTTCTTCAGCGGGGAAGCATCCGCCAGCTGGGGCCAGATCCTGGCCGGGCGGTTGTTGGCGTACAGGCCCATACCGGCGCGCAGGCGCAGCAGGCCTTTTTCCGGGCGCTTGTCACCGGCCATGCCCTCCCACTTGGGGCCGCCGACGGCGCCAAGCAGAACGGAATCCGAGGCCAGGCACTTGTCCAGCTCGCTCTGGGGCAGGGGATCGCCAAACTTGTCAATGGCTTCGCCGCCCATGTAAGCGCGGGTGTAGGTAAAGGTGTGGCCAAACTTTTCAGCAACTTTGTCCAGCACGCGCACTGCCTGGGTCACGATCTCCGGGCTGGAGCAGTCGCCATAAATCAGGGCAATGTTTTTCTGCATCTTACTTTCCCTCCTGGATGCTCTTCATCAGGCCGCCGGCCTTGATGATCTTCTGGATAAACGGCGGGAACGGCGCAGCCTGGAAGGTCTGGCCGGTGGTTTCATCAGTGATCACGCCGGTGTCAAAGTTGATGGCAACCACATCGCCCTCGTTGATGGCCTCGCTGGCAGCGGGGCATTCCAGAATGGGCAGGCCGATGTTGATGGCGTTGCGGTAGAAGATACGGGCAAAGCTCTTGGCAATCACGCAGTCAATGCCGGCGGCCTTGATGGCAACGGGGGCATGCTCGCGGGAAGAACCGCAGCCGAAGTTTTCGCCGCCAACCATAATGTCACCGGCCTTTACGCGGGTCACAAAGGTCTTGTCAATGTCCTCCATGCAGTGGGCGGCCAGCTCGGCGGGGCTCTGCGTGTTCAGGTAACGGGCGGGAATGATCACATCGGTGTCAATGTTGTCACCGTACTTAAAAACAGGTCCTTTTGCGTTCATGCTTCTACCTCCCTGGGGTCAGTGATGTGGCCGGTCAGTGCGCTGGCGGCGGCGGTGGCGGGGCTTGCCAGATAAATTTCAGAGGTAACGTGCCCCATGCGGCCGACAAAGTTGCGGTTGGTGGTGGAAACGCAGCGCTCGTACTCGGCCAGAATACCCATGTAGCCGCCCAGGCAGGGGCCGCAGGTGGGGGTGGAAACAATGCAGCCGGCATCAATAAACGCTTCGGTGTAGCCGCGCAGGATGCACTCTTTGTAAACAGCCATCGTGGCGGGAATGATGATGCCGCGCACACCCTTGGCAATGTGCTTGCCTTTCAGCACGTTGTAAGCGGCTTCCATATCCTCAATGCGGCCGTTGGTGCAGGAACCGATCACTACCTGGTCAATCTTGATGTCGGCACCCTCCTTGGCAAGGTGGGTGTTCTCCGGCAGGTGGGGGTAGCTGACGGTAGGCTCCAGGGTATCCAAATCGATCACCACGGTGCGCTCATATTCGGCATCGGGGTCGGCTTCGTATTTGGTCCAGGGACGCTGGCTGCGGCCCTTCAGGTATGCTTCGCAGGCTTCGTCCACCGGGAAGATGCCGTTTTTGGCACCGGCTTCAATGGCCATGTTGCAGATGCACAGGCGGTCCTCCATGGTCAGGCTCTTAACGCCCTCGCCCACAAATTCCAGGCTCTTGTACAGCGCGCCGGAAACGCCGATCTCGCCGATCAGGTGCAGGATCACGTCCTTGCCGCACACAGGGGCGTGGATGGCACCTTTCAGCTCAACCTTGATGGCGGCAGGCACCTTGAACCATGCCATGCCGGTTGCCATACCGGCGGCCATATCGGTGGAGCCAACGCCGGTGGAAAACGCGCCCACCGCACCGTACGTGCAGGTGTGGCTGTCGGCACCAATGATGCAGTCACCGGCGGTCACAATGCCCTTTTCGGGCAGCAGGGCATGTTCAACACCCATCTGGCCGACATCATAAAAGTTGAGGATATCGTATTTGTTGGCAAACTCACGGCACTGCTTGGACTGTTGGGCACTCTTGATATCCTTGTTGGGCACAAAGTGGTCCAGCACAATGTTCACGCGGGTTTTATCAAACACCGAGTTGAACCCGGCTTTCTCGAACTCATTGATGGCAACCGGGGTGGTAATATCGTTGCCAAGCACAATGTCCAACTTGGCATTGATGAGCTGCCCGGCCGTTACCGAAGCTTCGCCGCAATGCGCAGCGAGGATCTTCTGTGTCATGGTCATTCCCATAGATTTCTGCTCCTTTTGCTCTGACGTATATCTTACGAATTAAAGAATAAGTAATAATGAATAAAGAATGAATAAAGAATAATGAATAAAGAATAATGGTGGTGGACCGCGGCGCACAAGCGCCGCTCAAAAACGGGGATAAACGATAACCCGGAGGCAGGCACAGCGGGACGTGTCGCACATCATATCCAAACCGTGCCGCAGGCACACCATCATTTTTAATTATTCTCTATTCTTTTTTATTTGCAACCTTACTGGTTATTGATTGCACTGACCAGCGCGCGGATACCGGCAACGATGATGTCGGTGTGGGTGCCGCAGCCCCAGGTCTCCTTGCCGGATGCCCATTTCAGGCCCACATAGCAGCAGGCGCGGGAGTCGGTATCGTTGTCCAGTGCGTGCTCGCTGTAATGCACCAGGGTGAAGTGCATGCCGGTGGTCTGCTCGATGGCGTTGGCCACAGCATCCAGACGGCCGTTGCCGACAGCATCGCAGGTAACGGGGGCGTTGCTGCCGTTAGCCACGGTAATATGGGCGGTAATGGTGGAATCCGGGTTCTGGGTAAAGTGTGCTTCCGGAACATTCAGCGGGGTCTTGTTGTTCAGGTAAGCGCGCTCGAACACATACAGCACTTCCTGGACGCTCAGCTCTTTGTGCTCGTGGTCGGATACATCCTTTACGCGGTAGCCAAGGTCTTCCCGCATGCGCGGCGGGGGATTGTAGCCGTAATTCTGCTGCAGCAGGAAGCCGATGCCGCCCTTGCCGCTCTGGCTGTTGATGCGGATGACGTCCGCGTCGTAAGTGCGGCCAATGTCATGCGGGTCAATGGGGATGTACGGGCAGGTCCACTCGTGCAGGTTATGCTCCTTGCGCCAGGTCATGCCCTTGGCAATGGCGTCCTGATGGCTGCCGCTGAACGCAGCAAACACCAGGGAACCGGCATACGGGCTGCGCTCGTACACATGCATGCGGGTCACGCGTTCATACGTTTCGCAGATGGCCGGCATGTTGCTGAAGTCGAGGTGCGGGTCCACGCCGTGGCTGTACATATTCATGGCCAGGGTGATGGCATCCACGTTGCCGGTGCGCTCGCCGTTGCCGAACAGGCAGCACTCCACACGCTGGGCACCGGCCAGCACGGCCAGCCCCACGCAAAGGCCGGTCACGCCCGCCGCAGATACGCCGCGGGCGTCCAGCCCATAGAACACGCGCCAGTAGTAGCTGACGACGACGCCCAGCGAGGCGCAGACCGCCAACACGAAAGCCCACCGGGCGGCGGGCTGCTGCACGGTGGGTAGGGACGACTTCTTTTTGGAAACGTTTGACATAAAATCAGATTCCTGTAGGGGCGAGGCATGCCTCGCCCGGCTGTTCGCCGCGCCGCAAGGTATCCGGCTTGGCAAGGTCGGGGGCCGGGCGTACCCGGCCCCTACAGTGCATGAAAAATCTGCGATGTTACAGAATATACTGCCCGACCTTGTACTGATCCAGGTTGCCGCGCAGGAACTCGATGGTCGCAGCCAGGCCCTGCTCAAAGGTGTACTGGGGCGCCCAGCCGGTCAGCTCACGCAGCTTGGTGGAATCGCCCAGCAGGCGGTTGACCTCGCTCTTTTCGGGGCGCAGACGCTCGGCCTCGCAGACGATCTTGGCGGTCGGGTTGATCTGGCCGATCAGCTCGTTGGCCAGATCACCGATGGAATGCTCAACGCCCGTCGCAATGTTCAGCTCCTGGCCGATCGCGGCGTCGCAGTCGGCAATCGTCATAAAGCCGTTGGCCGTGTCCTTGACATAGTTGAAGTCGCGGGTCGGGGTCAGGCTGCCGAGCTTGATCTCGGTCTGACCGGCCAGCAGCTGGGTGATGATGGTCGGGATAATGGCGCGTCCGCTCTGGCGCGGGCCGTAGGTGTTGAACGGGCGCACGATGGTGACAGGCAGGTCAAAGCTGCGGTAGAAGCTCTCGGCCAGGCGGTCCGCGCCGATTTTGGTGGCGGAGTAGGGGCTCTGGCCCTGGAACGGGTGCTTCTCGTCGATGGGCACGTACTGCGCCGTGCCGTAGACCTCGCTGGTGGAGGTGACGAGCACGCGCTGGGTGTCCAGCTCACGCGCGGCGTTCAGCACGTTCAGCGTGCCCTTGATGTTGGTGTCCACGTAGCTGTCCGGGCTGTGGTAGGAGAAGGGGATCGCGATGAGCGCGGCCAGATGGAACACGCGCTCCTGCCCGCGCATGGCGGTGCGCACGCCGTTGGGGTCGCGCACGTCGCCCATGAAGATGTCGATTTCGCTGCGGATCTCCGGCGGCAGGGTGTCGATCCAGCCCAGCGAGCCAAAGGAATTGTACAGACAGAACGCGCGGACCTTTTCGCCGCGCTTGACGAGTTCTTCGGTCAGATGGCTGCCAATAAAGCCGTCTGCGCCGGTGACCATAACGGTGTGTGCCATTGCTTGCTCCTTTTTAAAAAGGGGACAGTGCCCCATATTTCAACTTTATTACAAAACAGTATAACCGATTTCGGGGAAGATTTCAACTGTAAGTTATGAATAGTGAATGGGCGGCTGCACGAACGCGGCCCTCATCCGGCCTCGTCCGCTGACGGATGAGGGCAAACCTCGCCTTACAGCCCGTTTACAGTTTTTGCAAAAAATCCCTATTTTCCTATTGACATACGGTTAATTCCGTGTTATCATACAGTCAACCTACAAATCACATAGGTTTATTACAAAAAGCAAGGAGGTGCAAAGTATATGGCTCACGTTTTCGGTGATCTGCTTCGTCAGAACTTCCGCTGTGGCCGAATGCCTAACTCCCGGGCAAATGCAGTCCGGGCGCGGGGCAATGCTTTGCACTGCCTGTAAAACCTGCGCCGCACTGCATATTCTGCCCGGGAGTTGTACCAAAACGACCCCCGGCTTTTCTTTTAAAATAAAAAAACAGAAAAAAACAGAAATGAGGATTTTATCATGAGCGAGCGTAAACTGCATTTTGAGACCCTTCAGCTGCACGTCGGCCAGGAGCAGGCCGATCCCGTCACCGATTCCCGTGCGGTGCCCATCTACCAGACCACTTCCTATGTGTTCCCCAATTCCCAGAATGCCGCTGACCGCTTTGCCCTGAAGGCCGAGGGCAACATCTACGGCCGCCTGACCAACTCCACCGAGGATGTTTTTGAAAAGCGCATCGCGGCTTTGGAGGGCGGCGTTGCCGCGCTGGCCGTTGCCTCCGGCGCCGCTGCCATCGACTACACCCTTCAGGCACTGGCCCAGAACGGCGGGCACATTGTGGCGCAAAAAACCATCTACGGCGGCACCTCCAACCTGCTGGCCCACACGCTGCCCGCGTTCGGTGTGCAGACGACCTTTGTCAACGCCCATGATCTGGCCGAGGTCGAGGCTGCCATTCAGGACAACACCCGCGCTGTCTATATTGAAACGCTTGGCAACCCCAACGCCGACATCCCCGACATTGACGCCATTGCCGCTATCGCCCACAAGCACAGCATTCCGCTTGTCATCGACAACACCTT
>OLFW01001751.1_pt1 | contig 11150 bp, 10 predicted proteins | sample 1605351 | NCBI WGS metagenome assembly OLFW01 (sample SAMEA3888918, study PRJEB22519) | human gut metagenome | biome: human gut; feature: human-associated habitat; material: faeces | place: Denmark | collected 2010 | reverse complement strand
CGTTTTGCCGCGTTTTGCGCGAGACCTGTTGAAAAATGTCAGAACAGCCAAAGGGAGACGAGGGCGGCCAGCAGCGCGGACAGCAGGCCGTGGGTCAGCTTCCCCAGCAGACAGGGGGCGAGGGGGAGGTCCGTGCCGTCCAGAAGGGCGGCGGTCTGGCAGAGAACGGACAGCCCGCCCCATCCGGCGCACCCGGCGGCCAGCAGGAAGCCGGTGCGGTCACAGGACAGGAGGGGTGTCAGGGAGAACAACTCCCCGCAGCCCACGGTCAGGGCCGCCCATGGGCCGGGGAGGGCCGTCAGGGGCGAGATCAGCACATAGAAGAACGTGACGAAGGCGCAGACGGAGAGCATGGTCCCGGCGCTGTCCCGGACGGATGACACAAAGGCCGCTGGCAGAGAGGGGGCCTGAAAGGAAATGGCGGGGGGAACGGTTTTTCGTCCCCGGCCCAGTCCCCGGAACAGCAGCCCGGTGAGGAGGGCGGCGCAGACGTGGATCAGCCAGAGCCACAGGCCCGCCCGGACGCTGCCGAACACCCCCGCGCCCAGCACACTGATGAGGAACACGGGATTGGAGTTGTTGCAGAAGGTCAGGAGCCGCTCCGCCTCCTGCCGGGTCAGGTCCCCGGAGGCGTACAGCTCCGCCGCCGTGCGGGCGCCGATGGGGTAGCCCCCCACCAGCCCCAGCAGCAGGGCGGCGGCTTCATGTCCAACATGATGGGTGCCGCCGCCGGCGCCGTTGCCGGCTCCATGATCGGCGAAGCCCTTTTCGGCGACGACAAGACCGCCCAGGCCCAGCAGCCGGCCGAAGCCCAGCAGCAGTCCGCCGAGGCTCAGGCCCAGCAACCCGCTCAGCCGGTTCAGCAGCCCGTTGAACCCGCCCAGCAGCAGCCTGCTCCGCAGCCCGCCAAATAAGGCGCACGGCGCAACGCTCCTGACAAGAAGCCCGCAAGGTATGTCCTCGCGGGCTTTTCCATGCTCGGATACAATGGACGGACTGCAAACCCCGGAACTGATAACTGTTTTGTAAAACATGGGTAATCGTGTTAGTATGCGCTCATTATGAGCATATATAAGATCGGTCAATTCGCTAAATTGGTTCGCCGAACACCGGCTACGATCCGCCGGTGGGAGGCTGAGGGAAAGATCACCAGCAAGCGTCTTCCTTCCGGACACAGGTATTTTGATGATTCAGACTTGCGTGCGGTGATGGGCGTCAAAGCTGAGCACCGGGTTACGGTTGTCTATTGCAGAGTCAGCTGCAAGGGTCAGAAGCCGGATTTGGATCGCCAGCTTGAGTCCATGCAGATGTGGGCGGTGGGCAGTGGAATGGTGGTCGATGAGTGGATTACGGAAATCGGCGGTGGCATGAATTTCAAGCGACCTAAGTTTCTGGCTCTTATAGACAGAATTTGCCGTGGTGAAATTAGCCGTCTGATCGTTGCCCATAAGGATCGACTGGTGCGCTTCGGCTTCGAACTCATTCGTCACATTTGTGACGAGCATGACTGCGAGCTCATTGTCGTCAACCAGATCAAACTTTCTCCGGAAAAAGAGATGGTTGACGACATGTTTGCCATTGTTCATACATTCAGCTGCCGACTTTATGGCATGCGCAAGTACGAAAAGAACCTAAAGGAAGATTACCCCGACGCAATCAAGACAACCGTTGAACTGGATTGATTTCTCATGAGCACCACCGTCACCATTACCCGCATCGTCTACGCAACAGCGACATCGAAGGAAGATTTCGATGCCCTTGCTCGTCATGCCAAAGCCGTCGGCTGGCTTAGAAAGGACTTGTGGCATCGTTTCGGCGGGAAGGCGATCATGCAGTTCCCTTTCAAGGATATCCGCTGCAAAACCACGCGCTTGTATGAAAATCTGAGTGAGATGGGCTTTGGAAAGATCGACGGCACTGTGCGCAATGAGTCGATCAAGGACATCCTCAACGACATCAAGGCCTGCAAGGCCGCGGCGATTGAAATGATGAAGGGGAGGATTTCGGCCCGTCTGGTTTCCGAAGGCATACCTGAGAAGAAGCGGAAGACTGAACTCTCCAAGAGGATGCGCTTGATTCGAACGGGAAGCTACGAGAAGGATCCATTTCTGCATCGTACGGTCAGGAACTGTTTCAAGCATGGTCAAGGACATGCCGACAATCAATTCGTTGTCCGCTCCGACAAGCACATTGAAGAAATCCGGATGATCAACGGCAGGAATGTGTTGGTCATCAAGTTTCGGCTCTGTGGTAAATATCTGGAATTGCACTGCAATTTCAACGGAACGAATGTGAATCTTGCAAACACGAATCTTCGCATCATTCTTGATCACGATCGAGTTTGCGTTCATTATGCGGCCACTAAAACATGTTCTCGTCCGTGCGGCACCAAGGAAGCCGGCATCGACAAGGGATATACGGAAGCGGTCGTTGACAGCAACAAGAAGCATTACGGAACGAATTTCGGAAAGATCCTGACGGAGTATTTCGATCGAAACGATCGGATCATGCGAAACCGCAACAAACTCTTCGCGCTCGCCCAAAAGCATGAGGCCAACGGCAATCATGAGAAGGCTCAACGGATTCGCGCCAACAATTTAGGGAAAATCAAAATTGAGGGAATGCGAGCGAGGTTTCGCAATCGCATCAAGGACATGGCATTCAAAACGGCTCATGCCCTGGCAGATGAATACGGGCATATCGTGTCGGAAGATCTGACATGGGGCATGTCGCCGAACAAATGGAGAAGTAAAGGAAAAACCTACAATCGCCGCATGAGCGGCTGGGCGAAGGGCTCCCTGACGGGGGCTCTGAAAACTGTTTTCCTGCAGCGCGGTGTTTATCACGATGAGGTGAACGCTGCGTACACATCGCAAATTGATAGTCGGACCAAGCGTCTTGAAGGCACGAGGAAAGGCGATCGTTTTACCGGCGTTGACGGGGTTGTGTTGCAGGCCGACGAGAATGCTGCTCTGAACATCCTGGACAGATTCTACGATACTCAAATTTCAAGGTACGCCACGAAAGAAGAGGTGAAGAGAATCCTGCTCGGACGTCTCTCCGGTGCAACTGAGCATCAATAGGCTCTAGTTGGGACATCGGCAGTGACTAACCTCACCGCCGATGCCGTCAACAGAGTGCAGATAAATCTAAATTAAGATGTGTGCTTTTGAACAACTTTTTTAGAACAGGATCCTCCGCCATGCTCTCCCCTTTCACCGTTCCCGCTCTTGAAGGCACCGCAGGTCCCGTGACGCTCAACGATCCGGTCTTCATCTCCGACCTGCACCTGAGCCACTCCGAGCCCGACACGATAAACGCCTTCCTGCGCTTTCTCGAACACGAGGCGGCCGAACATGCCGAGCTCCTCATCCTCGGGGACTTCTTCGACTACTGGATCGGCGACGACGCCTCCTACACGATGGCGGCCGTGGCCGATGCGCTTCGCGCCTACTCGGCCTCGCACGGGCTATACATCATGCACGGCAACCGCGACTTCATGATGGGCGAGCGCTTCGCGCGCGAGATCGGCGCGACGCTCCTCAGGGACCCCGCCGTCGGCGTGCTGCGCGGCGAGCGCATCCTTCTCTCCCACGGCGACCTCTGGTGCACGTTCGACGCCGACTACCAGAAGGTCCGACGCCGCGTACGCAGCGTCTGGTGGCAGTGGATCATGCTCAGGCTTCCCCTGAAAAAACGCCTGCAGGTGGCCGAGGACGCCCGCGCCCGCAGCCGCACCCGCAAGTCCGTCAAGGCCGCCTACATCACCGACGTCGACGAACGCGCCCTCGACGAGGCCGCCCGAAACCTCGAGGCCGCCGTCGTCATCCACGGACACACCCACCGTCCCGGCATCACCACGACCGCAGGCGGCGTCATCCGCGCCGTCCTCCCCGACTGGCACTTCGAGGAGGCGAACTGCATCCGCGGCGGCTGGATCGGCATCGAGGCCAATCGCCCCGTTCTACACCCCATGAAGTGACAGCTCTCACAGAACGCCCTGTCGTGCAGGCGTTCTTATGCACACCGATCGCGCAAACCGCTCACGGCTCATGAAAATCATCACCAAGACGGATCAACTGCATGCGATTTGCCTTCATGCGGAGTAGAATGAACGGGCATTCACCCGCAAAACACCTCCCCTGGAGCCGCATGTCCACATTTCTTTCGCTCTCCGACGACGACATCGAGCTGCTCAACCGGCAGTTCGGCCTGAAGCTCACCCGCGAGGAATGGAACAGAAGGCTCACCACCACGCCCACCTTCGCCTCGCTCGTGCGCTCCTACTTCGACTGGCACATCTCCGAACTCGCGGCGCTCGCCGCCGGGGACGATCGTCTGCCCGCCGGGATCAACGCAATCGACGCGCCCTTCCCGCCTACCGCACGGGGCGCATCTGAACCCGATGCCCGCCTTCGCGCCGCACGCTTCATGCTCGAGACGATCCGCCCGATCCCCGAGGACGGCGAAGCACGCGAAAAGCGCATCTCCCTTCTCACCGAGCCCCTTCATTCGGGTGCGCTTCCCGACGCCGCCTTCGTGCGACGCGTCCTCTATCTCGCCGGCCGCTGGTACCACCGCCCCGACCAAATGGATGCCGAGGGCGCCCTAATGCTTCGGAAGTACCTCCTTCGCGTCTGGCCCGAGTACGCGGGCGAACCCGTCACCACCAAGCTCATCCGCCTCTGGCGCACCTCCGAATACGTGATCGGTACCGTCACGGTCAACTCCACGCTCAACTGACGTTCTGCCGAAATCCTTCCGACAGAGCGCTCGCCCCGTTGCATATTGGATACATGGCCGTCCTCGCCGCCAACAATTCCGTCTTCATAGGACACTCCTCGCGGCTCTTCGTGCGATAATGGGCCGATCAAGAATTTCGGCATGATTTTCCACCGTTCGATGCCGAAGATATATAGCACGATATAACGTGCACGATCCAAGACTCAATTGACGCGTACGTTACCTCTTCTGTCGGAAACGTACGGATTTTCAGGCCCTCACTATGACTTCCACTGCTGAAGAAATGTTTGACGAAGCGAAGGCGCGGCTCAGGCGCCTCGAAGCCTCCCACGGCATCAGGATCCTCTATGCCTGCGAGGCGGGCAGCCGAAGCTGGGGCTTTCCGTCCCCGAGCTCGGACTACGACATCCGCTTCATCTACGTGCGTCCGCTCAAGAACTATCTGAAGCTCACGCCCCCGGCCGACACGATCACACTCGATCAGGACGGCGTGTGGGACATTTCGGGCTGGGATCTCAAGAAGTGCCTGATGCTCCTCAAGAAGGGCAACGTCTCGATCGTGCAGAGCCTCTACTCGCAGATCGTCTACCGCAATCATCCGCTCTTCCTCGCCGAGATGAGGAAGCTTCTGGACTACGGCGCCCCGCTGCCGCGCCTCTACTGGGCCTACCGCTCGATGGCGCAGTCCCATGTCTCGCACTTCCTGCTCGGCCACGAGACGATCGCCTACAAGCGCTTCCTCTACATCGTGCAGGGGCTCCTCGCCATGCGCTGGGTCGAGACCCGCAAGAGCATGCCGCCCGTGGTCTTCGAGCAACTCGCCGACGCGCTCGTCACGGACGAGGGCCTTCGCGCGGAGATCGAGACGCTTCTCAACATTCAGCGAAGCGCAGGCGCCCTTGAGGAAACGGGTCCCAAGACGCTCTTCCCCGGTGTGCTGAGCTTCATCGAGACGACGCTCGCACAGACGCAGCCGCCCGCCGACCAGGCGATCGACATCAACGAGGAAGTGCTCGACGACTTCTATCTCAAGTGGCTCGGCGTTCCGGGACTTTCGCACCCCGGCGCCTGATCCCGTCACCACACAAAACAGGAGGGCGCCTTGACCAAGGGCGCCCTTCTTCTCTTTCAACGGAGCAGTACATGCCGCGCAAATCCTCCACTTTGGATGAAGCCGTGATGCTCATCCAGATCCTCACCCGCATTCCAAAGGGCCGCCTCATCACGGCACAGCAGCTCAAGCAGGAGCTCGACGCCGCGGGCATTCCGATCCGGATCCGCACCCTGCAGCGCTATCTCAAGACCATGGCCTCGACGGACGTCTTCGGCATCGACTGCGACATGCGCTCCCGCCCCTACGGCTACAAGCAGAGCACGGCGGGCGGCACGCTCCTCTCGCAGCAGATGTCCGTGCACGAATGCCTGCTCCTGAGGCTCGCCCAGGAGCACATGCGCTTCATGATCCCGACGACGCTCTCGAAGTCCCTCTCGCCCCTGTTCGACATGGCCTCGCAGAAGTTCAACGAGACTCTCTCCGCCGCCCCGCGCAATGAGAAGGCCTGGCTCAAGAAGATCGCCGTCGTGGGAAGCTCCCTGCCGATGATGCCGCCGAAGATCTCCCGCACGATCTTCGAGGCCGTGAGCGAGGCGCTCTTTCGTGAACTCAAGCTCGAGATCGAGTACGACAGTGCTTCAGGCAAGCAGGTCAAAAGCCTCATCACCCCGCTCGGCCTCGTGCAGCAGGACGTTCGCCTCTACCTCGTCTGCATGTTCGACCGCTATGAGAACGTGCGCCACCTCGCGCTTCACCGCCTCACGAAGGCCCGCGTCACCGAATTTCAGGCCGAGCGTCCGAAGGACTTTTCGCTCGACTCCTACGTCAACTCGTGCCACTTCAACTACTCGGACGGCTCGGGCCGCAAGGTCGAGCTCTCCTTCCGCTTCACGAACGCCGTGACGGCCCTCAACCTCAACGAGACGCCCTTCAACAGGACGCAAAGGCTCGAGAAGCTCCCCGACGGAAGCTTCCACCTGAGCGTCATTCTGACCGACTCCCCCCTCATCGACGGCTGGATCGCCGTCTGGAAGGACAAGGCGGGCATCTCCGAGCTGACCCGAACGCCCGTCATGGGCACACCACAGGAAAACTGACGTCAATAACCCCCGCCTAAAGGCGGAGGCTTGAAAAAGCCTTTATTGACTAGTCTCAGCAAACCTCCTCGGGGAGGCGAGCTACGTTGGTTGGGAATGTACAGGCACCGTGGGATGTTCATCCTAGTCCCACGCTCTGCGGTCAGTGGTTAAAAGTTCTGATAGCTATGGACAGAAGAACGCTTCTCGGCGCCCTCGGCCTTGCACTTGCGGCGCCTCTTGGCAGCGCAAGCGCCGCCGAGCCTCCGAAGTACACGAGGCCCGGCCGCGTCTACAACCAGAACGGCGCCTACGAGGGCCGCATGGACTCGAGCGGACGCATGTACGACCAATCGGGCCGCTACGTCGGACGCGAGGATTCGAGCGGACGACGCTACGACGCCTCAGGCCGCTATCAGGGCCGAACTGACGCCGACGGGCGCCGCTACGACAACTCCGGACGCTATCAGGGACGCCAGAACTCAAGCGGACGCTGGTACGACCAGTCCGGCCGCTACCAGGGACGCGAGTCCCGCGACGGCAGCCGCTACGACAGCTCCGGACGTTATCAGGGCAAGACCCTCTGACGGCCACTCGCCTGCCCAAAACTCACGCACCTCGAAAAGCCGCTATTCAATAGCAGAATAACAGCTTTGTTGTCTTGACGCCCGTCAATGAGAGTGGTTTTCTTTGCGCATTTGGTTCGCGCCCGCCTGCTCCCCGACGTCTATTCTTGAATGATGTACATGGTCCGCCTTCAGCAGGAGGACCTTTTCACAAAAGAAGAAGGAGTCAGACATGACAGACATCTCTCGCCGCAGGCTCTTTGGCGCAGCAGCAGCCACGGGCCTCGCCGCCGCCGTTCCCGCACATGCCGCCCGCGTTGACGCGGACGAAGAGCTTCTGAAGAAGGACTATCCCGCCGGCCGCAGGAGCGCGGCCCTCGGCCAGCCCGATCCGATGCCCGAACCCGAAGCGAGGCTCTCCGGCACGTACGACCTCGGTGCGTCCACGGTCAACGAAGGCGAAGTGATCAACGCCTCCCGTTGGGGCGTCGTCTACGCGCATGTTCAGGGCGGCAAGATGACGCATCTGCGTCCGTTCGAATTCGACTATGCGCCGAGTCCCAATCTCAACGGTCTCTGCCATCTTCCGTACTCGCCGTCGCGCATCCGTCAGCCGATGGTTCGCGAAGGCTGGCTCAAGAACGGCCCGAAGAGCCGTCGCAGCCGCGGCGAAGAGAAATTCGTGCCCGTCTCCTGGGAAAAAGCCCTTGACCTAGTCGCAGGTGAAATGAAGCGCGTCTACAAGGACTACGGTCCGAGCGCCGTCTTCGGCCGCTCCTACGGCTGGATGAGCACGGGCCGCGTCAACGCCGCCATCAACCTGCAGCAGCGTCTCCTCAACCTCTGCGGCGGCTTCATCCAGTGCGAAAACTCCTACTCGACGGCCGCCATCAGCAAGATTCTTCCGTACGTCGTCGGCACGGGTGATCCGCGCTCCACGTCTTGGGACGTCGTGATCGGGCACAGCGAGCGCGTGGTCTTCTGGGGATGCGATCCGCTGGTGACGAACGACATCGACTGGCACACGACGATTCACAATGCCACGGGCTACATTCGTGCGCTGCGCGACAAGGGCGTGACGACCATCTCGATCAATCCCATCCAGACCGACACGGCCGAATACCTCGGCAGCGAATGGATCGCGCCGCGTCCCGGCACGGACTGCGCCATGATGCTCGGCATGATGCACGAGCTCGAGGCCACGGGCAAGGCCGACCACGCCTTCCTTGAGAAGTGCTGCAGCGGCTGGAAGGAACTTCGCGCCTACATCATGGGCGATGAGGACGGCGTCGCCAAGACGCCCGAATGGGCCGCCGAAAAGACGGGAGTGCCCGCCGAGCGAATCCGCAAGCTTGCGCACGACCTGCATGAGCACCGCACGATGCTCATGGTCGGTTGGGGCATTCAGCGCATTCAGTACGGCGAACAGCCTCACTGGATGGCCTTTGCGCTCGCGAGCGTTCTGGGCCAGATCGGCCTGCCGGGCGGCGGCATCGGCACGAACTACCAGTATTCGAACGGTGGCGCTCCGATGGCAAAGGGGCCGTTCCTTGCGGGCGTTCCCGCCAAGGTGAAGCCTGCACTTCCCTTCAACGAAAACTGGAAGGGTTCAACCACGATTCCGGTCGCGCGCTTCGTCGAATGCTTCCTCAATCCGGGCAAGACCATCGACTTCAACGGCCGCAAGGTCACGTATCCTGAAGTCAAGCTTGTGATGTGGGCGGGCGGCAATCCCTTCGCGCACCAGCCCGACACGATGAAGCTCGAGCGTGCCTGGAAGGAGCCCGAAACGGTCGTCGTCACCGACACGGTCTGGACCGCTACGGCCCGCCACGCCGACATCGTGCTTCCCGCCTGCACGACCTTCGAGCACAACGACATCACGAGCATCGGCACCTACACGAACGACGGCTTCGTCGCCATGAAGCAGGCCATCGAACCGCGCTTCGAGTCCCGCTCCGACTACTGGATCTTCACCGAGCTCGCCAAGCGTCTCGGCGTCGAGTCCCAGTACACGGAAGGACTCGACGAAATGGGCTGGATCCGCCGCCTCTACGAAGGCGCCATGAAGATGGGCAGGGCCGGCAAGATCGCCATGCCCGACTTCGACGAATTCTGGAAGAAGGGCTACGTCATGTTCGACGTCGCCGACAAGGACCGCAACTACGTCGCCTTCGAGGCCTTCCGCAAGGACCCGAAGGCCAATGCACTCTCGACCGAAAGCGGTCTCATCCAGCTCTACTCGCCGAAGATCGCGAGCTACGGCTATGACGACTGCAAGGGGCATCCGTGCTTCTTCGAGCCGACCGAAGGCGTCTCCAGAGCCACCAAGGACGCGCCTCTCGCCCTCATGGCCTGCAAGAGCCGCTACCGCATGCACAGCCAGCTCGACGGCACGGTGAGCCACGACTTCGCCAACATCGAGGACCGCGAGCCGCTCTGGATCCATCCCGATGACGCCGCCGCACGCGGCATCAGGAACGGCGACATCGTGCTCGTCTCCAACAAGCGCGGCGCAGCGCTTGCGGGCGCCTATGTGACGGAGCGCATCCTCAAGGGCGTCGTCGTCCTCCACCACGGCGCCTGGTTCGATCCGCAGGACGTCAAGGGCCGCCGCATCGACGTGCACGGCAACTCCAACACGCTCACGATGGACGAGCCCACCTCGAAGCTCGCTTGCGGCAACATCGCCTCGACGGCCAACGTCGAAGTGTCCAAGTGGACGGGCGAGCTGCCCGACGTCAGCGTCTACCGCGAACCGCGCATCGTGCGTTGATGCTTCGACTTGACTGACGCATGAGAAAAAACGCCGGATTCTCCTTCGGGGGATCCGGCGCTTTATTTTGGCCCGCAGCCCAATCGAACCGGGCGGCATGCACAAAACGATGAAAGGGAAAAAACCCGCGGCATGCAGGCCTGCGGGGCTTTTTCATTTATGAACGGGAAATCGACCGCGCGCGATGAGATGTTTCGTCAGAATTCCTCACCGTCGGCAGCGAATTCAATTTCCTTCAATTGAGCGAATCTCAATCTTCCTTGTTGACGAGGAAGTCACTGCGATTGCCGCCATTGGCCTCGTGCTCCTTGATCCAGTTGGGCGTGCGGCCGTGGCCGGTCCAGGTCTTGTCGCCGAAGGCGTACATGACGGGGCCGGCGGAGCGCTTGGCGCGAGGCTTGGCACCGGGTTCGGGGAAGCGCACGTCGGATGCCGTGATGTTGAAGAGATTGATGAGAGTCTGGACCTCGGCGATGGCTTCCTTGACAGCGGCGGCACGGGTCTCCTCGAGCTCACGCTCCATGGACTGGATCTGAGCAACCTTTTCCTTGATGGACATGTCTGAACTCCTGATTGCGCCGGCAGATTCCGGCGCGGGAAAGGCCTTTGAGAAGGCCCGATTGATTTAATTTGAATTCAGTATAAATAAATTCGGGGGACTTTGCAAATACTCAAAACATCCCGGTCAATGCAATTCATTCCGCAAAAGGCGAGGTTTTTCGCCATATTCCCGTTCGAAAGCTGCGATTTGCGTCCCTCATCACCCGCTTGCTGTCCGAATGATGTCCGCATGGGCCGGACGAATCGATTGCTTCTGTGACTGCTCCCCGTCCGATTTGTAACAAATCGGGCGAGGCTTCCTGCTTCTTCAACACAGCCCGGACGATCGTTCGGGTCTTACATGTCTCCACAGGCTTCGGCTCGTGACGTTACGA
>OLFW01001750.1_pt1 | contig 11170 bp, 6 predicted proteins | sample 1605351 | NCBI WGS metagenome assembly OLFW01 (sample SAMEA3888918, study PRJEB22519) | human gut metagenome | biome: human gut; feature: human-associated habitat; material: faeces | place: Denmark | collected 2010 | reverse complement strand
AAACGGCCTCACATCCATCTGCAGCGGGCAGGCCGCCCGACATTTGGGCATATCATCCTGTGTACACTGCCGTTCCCAGCTTCGCAGATCCGCCTGTTCCATAACGCCTCCCGAAAACCGTCAAAACCAAACGGCCCTCCCGGCCCGCATAACGCATCTCGCTACACAAGAACCGGGAGGGCTTTAACGCCCGGCCCTCTTTGGAAGGCCGGACATGTCACGTCTCACTATCGATTACTTCTTCAGAGCGGCCAGCACCTTCTCAGGCCGTGCGGGCAGATGCCTCACGCGGGCGCCGCAAGCCTGATAGATGGCATTGATGATGGCGGCATGTGGAGCGGTGAGCGGAAGCTCGCCCACGCCGGATGCGCCGAACGGGCCGTCCTTGCGGGAGTTTTCGAGGTAGATCAGCTCAATGTCGTCCGGGACGTCCTTGATGTAGGGCAGACCGGCACCAATGAGCGTGGAGTGCTTCTTGATATCCTCATAGTCCTCGGTCAGGGCGAGGCCGATGCCCTGCGCCAGACCGCCGTACAGCTGGCCGTCCGTCACGAGGCGGTTGTTCACCTTGCCGATGTCGGCGATCATGGTCAGCTTTTCCACCGCGGTCTTGCCGGTCGTGATGTCCACGGCCACTTCGGCCATGAACAGGCCGTACATGTAGCAGCAGAAGGGTTCGCCCTGCCCGTTTTCGTCCGGGGACGTGCACGGGGTGGTCCACTTGCCGTACTGGCGGACCTCGCGGCCTTCGGCCTTCATTTCGTCATAGGTATAGAAACCGCCGCCGGGCTTTTTCATGGCCTCGATCAGGGTTTCACAGGCCACGCGGATGGCGTTGCCGGTCATCACCTGAGAGCGGGAACCGCCGGCAGGACCAGAGTTGGGGGTCTTGCTGGTGTCGTTCATGACCAGGCGGATCTTTTCCACAGGCAGGCCGATGGGACGCAGGGCCTCATGGGCGGTGCACTGCGCGCCGGAGTCGGCGCCCTGGCCGTGATCTTCCCAGGAGCTGCCGATGGTCACGGAGCCGTCGGGATTCAGCTCGGCCCAGGCTTCGGAGGAGTCGGGACCGTCCAGACCGGCACCGTACACGGCAAGGGCCAGGCCCACGCCGCGCTTGACGGCATCGGTGGATTCCGCCTTGGCCTTGGCTTTGGCGGCCTCATACTTGGGACGCAGGGCCTTGAACATGGTGGGCAGGTTCATGACCTCGGGCTTCTGGCCGGTAGGCGTGGTATCGCCTTCCTTGTAGCAGTTGAGCTCGCGCAGGTCGAAGGGATCCATGCCCAGCTTTTCGGCCAGTTCGTCCATCAGCACTTCGGAGGGGAATTCCGACTCGGGACCGCCGTAACCGCGGAACGCCGCGCCCCAGGCGTGGTTGGTGGCCACGGTGCGGCCGTCACCACGGATGTTGGGGATGCCGTAACCGGCGCCGATGAACTGGGCGCCGCGCAGGGTCAGCAGGTCGCCGAATTCGGAGTACGGGCCGTGGTCGCAGGTCCAGTCCGTCTCCATGGCCACGATCTTGCCGGTCTTCTTGTTGGCGGCCATGCGCACCTTGGTCCAGAAGGGCGAACGCTTGCCGGTGTACTGCTGTTGCTGCTGGTAGTTGTAGCGCAGGTGGCAGGGACGACCGGTGGCCAGCACGGCCACGCCGATGAGGGCTTCCATGGTGGGGCTGAACTTGTAGCCGAAGGTGCCGCCGGTGGTGTTCTGCACCATGACCAGCTCTTCGGGGAATTTCACGCCCAGGCCGGGGGCGATCATCAGGGCATGCAGATGCAGGCCGATGGACTTGGAGTGGATCACCAGCTGGCCCTGTTCGTTCAGGTAACCGTAACCCACGTCAGGCTCGATGTTCAGGTGCGGCTGACGCTGGGTGTAGAAGCTGTCTTCCACCACCACGTTTTCGGGATCGTCGAAGAAGGGCTTGGTATCCTCGCCCTTTTCGATGTGGGGCTCGTAATAGATGTTGGGCGTGCCGGGATGGATCTCGATGGCGTCGGGAGCCATGGCTTCGGGCGCGCTCATGTATTCGGGCAGCAGTTCCAGGTCGAACTTGACCTTGTCGGCGGCGGCGCGGGCGTGGGCCTCGCTGTCGGCGCAGACGATGGCCAGGGCGTCACCATACTGGAACACCTTGGTATCGTTGAGGATAGGACGATCCCAGCCGTCGCCCTTGTTGTCTGCGAAGGTGATGAGGCCGGTGATGCGGTTCTTGCCCTTGACGTCCTTGTGGGTCAGCACGCGGACCACGCCGGGCATCTTTTCGGCTTCGGAGGTGTCGATGCCCTTGATGATGGCATGGGAGACCTTGGCCTGGGCCAGGGCCAGGTGCAGGGTGTCGGGCGGCATGTGCACGGCGGCGTCGGCGCCGTATTCGGCCAGACCGGTCACCTTGACCAGGGCGCTGGGACGGGGCAGACGCGAGCCGAAGGCGCGGCCGTCGGCGGGCAGCTTGTAGCGCAGCTCTTCGATGTCCTTGTCGCCGCGCATGACGGCGGCGGCGTCCATGACGGCGTCCACCAGGGGCTTGTACCCGGTGCAGCGGCAAATATTGTGATGTTTCTGGAACCAGTCGCGCACTTCTTCACGGCTGGGGGCGGGATTGGAGTCCAGCAGGGCCTTGGCGGACACGATGAAGCCGGGCGTGCAGAAACCGCACTGGGCCGCACCGTGGAACATCCAGGATTCCTGGAGGGGATGCAGTTTGGCGGGGGTGCCCACGCCTTCGAGGGTGGTGATCTGGGCCTGATCGGGCACGCGGCGCATCTTGACGATGCAAGCGCGGGTGACCTTGCCGTCGAGGATCACGGAGCAGGCACCACACTGGCCCTGACCGCAACCGACCTTGACGCTGGTGATCTGCAGCTGGTTGCGCAGCACGTCAACGAGAAGAGTGTCGGAATCCACCAGGACCTGACGGGGAATACCATTGACCACAAGCGTTTTCGTTTCCATATGCGACTCCTAGAAACGGCTTGCAAGTTGAGACGGTCGCTGCCGCGCCGTCTATTTTCCAAACGGACAGATGGGATACCGGCATTCGCCACAGCCGGAGCAGAAGCCCCCGTGACCCATGCCGGCGATATCCTCGGCTGTCACCTCCAGTCCGGCCAGAAGGCGCGGGACTACGAGTTCGAAGATGCTGGCCTTGTAATACATGACACAGCCGGGCAGCCCCAGCACGGGGACGCGGCCGCGTTCCGTGGGCACATAGCCCAGCAGGAACATGGCCCCGGGATAGACCGGTGCGCCATAGCTCACCACCTGCGCGCCAGCGGCACGGATGGAAGCGGGGGTCTTGTCGTCGGGATCTACGGACATGCCTCCCGTCACCACCACCATGTCGGCTCCCTGTCGGATGAAGCCGCTGATGGCTGACGAGGTCATCTCCACTTCGTCACTGGTGAAGACCTGATCCATGACGGTGCATTCAAGGCGGGCGAACTTGTCTCGAAGCACAGGGCCGAACGCATCCTTGATGCGGCCCGTGTAGACTTCGCTGCCGGTAGTGACAATGCCTACCTTGAACTTTTGCAGGGGCAGGACCTCGACCACGGGACGGGAAACCAGCTGCTCGAGGGCGACGATCTTGCTCTCCTCGATGAGCAGGGGCACCACGCGGGTGCCTGCCAGATTCTGTCCCGGCCTGACCTGCTGCATGCTGTGCAGCGTGGCCAGGGTGATCTCTCCCAACGAATTGATGCGGGTCAGCGTGGGGACATCCACCCGCAAGAGGCCCATACAGGACGCCGAATAGTTGATGCGCCCTTCCTTGGGCTCGCTCAGCGTGATGTTGGCCCCGGCCGTAGCGGCCGCGATGCGCCGGGCGGCTTCATTCTCATGCAGCACGCCCTCCTGCGGCTCGTACACGTACAAATGCTCCTTGCCTACCTCCAGAAGGGTTTGGATGTCTTCCTCCCTCACGATATGTCCTTTGCGGAACACGGGCCCTTTGTCCCCTCCGGGCACGATGCTGGTGATATCGTGACAGAGCACGCTGCCGACAGCGTCCTTGACGTGAATGGTTTTCATGGCAGCAGCTTTCATTGTCTCTCCTGAACAAACTATGAGATACAGAAAAGGAATAGCAAGTTTTCATAAAAAGTGCAAAGAAAAACCTTATAAAATAAGATGGCTTGATACGCCATCGTAGGATGCACGCTTTTGCAATGATTTCCGGGAGAATGTCACGCTTTAAGCTTTTCCGGTGACAAAAGTGCGCCTTGCGATTATTGATTGTGAAAATATATACAAAATATTTCCATCCCTCCGCACCTTCCGGCCAGTATTTTTTGCAGCCTCTTCTGTCTACATCCATAAAAGGGCAGGAGCATCCGGGCTCGCCTGTTGCCGACCGTTCAGCTCCTCTGCCCGACCGGCATGACATCCATTCCGGCGGTCAGCCCGCGCACAGATCCGCAGACGCAAAGAGCCCCGCCAGACGAACTGACGAGGCCCGGACGCATGACGGGATCACGGGGAACGGCGCGCCGCCTCCTTTCCTGCACAGGGCAGACGGCATACGCCGGGCCGGTGCGGCCTCTCCCCTTCCCTCCTCTCCCATAAACGCAAAAGGCCGGAGCCTTTGGGGCCCCGGCCTTGCTGATGCACTTGAGAGGACGTCCTGCTAGATGCGCAGGCTGTCGCGGATGTCTTCCAGACGGTTCTTGGTGAACATCAGGTAGGAGATGATGAGCTCACCGGAGTTGAACGACGAGGTGATGTACATGGGATCATAGGTGCAGATGTCGTTCATGAACTGCATGGCGGCGGCCATGTTCTCGGCATTGTTCTTCTGGGCGATCTCGGGATACAGGTCGTACAGGGCCTTCACGAAATCACGGATGACCAGCACCATGCCCTGCACCTCGTAGATGCGGTTGTCCAGGGTGTAGAAGGGGATGTCCTGGGCATCGGCCAGCAGGCCCAGAGCGTAGCCCAGCATGTTCTCGCCCACCACCGTGTTCAGGGCCGCGTACAGGTCGTCAGTGCGGCAATTGTAGGTGCCCTTGCCGGTATCCAGGGACTTCTTGTATTCCTCCACCTGCTTCAGGGCCTTTTTGTAGGAGCCTTCCGCCGAGGGGAACATGAAGCTGCGCGGGTCCACGGCAAAGCCGTTGAGGCGGGCCTGATACAGGAACTCGCTTTCGCGGTCATTGGAGCCCAGCTTGGCGATCTGGGTGGAGTACAGGTCCATGAGCACGCGCGTGGCGTGGTAGACGCCGTACTGGCGATAGGCACGGTTATCCAGCACGAAGCGGTTGAAGACGATGTCGTTCATGGTCCAGCCGAAGGTGGAGCCCATCTCGCGACGCAGCTGATTGGTGACGGAATCCACCAGCAGCTTGCCCTTGTCGTTCTCGCTCAGGTTCGCGGTCTCGCCCACGCTGTAGGCCTGGGGGAATTTTTTGGTATCGATGACGCCGTAGAAGGCCTGGCTGCCCCAGACCAGCACCAGCAGGCCCACGAAAAGGCACACCTGGATGCCCAGGGTCTTGGCCACCACACGGGCCTTGTCAAACACATGCATGTCCGTCAGTTTCATGTCATCCTCGCAGGATTGAAAATTTCATTCTTTTTATGACAGGGTATATTTCCATAAAAAGGAAATAGGCAAAACGGCCTTTCCGTACCAGCATGGCCGGGCCATCGGCCGCCGCACCCTTACGGTCTAACAAGAAAGGCGTCAGCCAGCCGTCAGGATGCTTTCCTCAGAGATAATCCCGCCCGGGCAGCGGTCAAGATGGCGGGCCTGTCCGGCAGACACAAATGCCCCTGCCGTAAACAAAAGGGGAAGGGCCCTGCCCACGGCCGGAACCCTTCCCCTGTCTTCATGATCCTGTCCCTCTCAGCTAGGGCAGCAGGGTCACTTCGTACATATTATCCACCAGCAAGTACTTGCGGGCGACCTCACGCAGCTGTTCCGGCGTCACTTTGGCGGCCTTTTCCAGCAAACGCTTCTGGAAATCCTGGGGCTGGCCCAGCAAACGCTCGCTGGCGGCTTCGTCGGCCCGCGCGCCCAGGCTCTGGCGACCACGATAATAGCTGCCTTCCATGCGGTTCAGGCCCTTGGCCAGCAGATCGGCAGGCAGCAGATCGGTCTTGATGTCCTTGATGATGCCGCTGAAGCCCTGCCGGGCCACGTCCAGATTGCGGGGCGTGGTCCCGATATAGAAGGCCATGAAACCGGCCTTGGGCAGGCTGCGGTAAAAAGCCGTCACCGTGTAGCCCAGGCCCTGCTCGTCACGCAACTTGTTGAACAGCAGGCCGCTCTGGCCGGAAAGCACGGATTCCAGCAGCATGAGCGCCGGAGCGTCGGGATGGTCCAGCGGCACGGCATGGAAGGCCAGCAGCAGATGGGCCTGCTGGCGACCGGGCAGGGACAGGGGCAGGCGCTTGTCGGCGCCCCAGGACGGCTGGGCCACATCCACGGCAGACGCGGTGGGCACGGGCAGGCTGCGGGCAAAAGCCAGCACCTTTTCCCGGTCAAAGTCTCCGGCCACGGAAAGGATCCACGGCTGGGCATTCTGCTGCTTCCAGAAGGCCTGCACGTCCCCGGGACCGAAGCGGTCCTGGTTCTCCGCCGTGCCCAGACCGTCAAAGCCGTAGGGCTGGCCGCCGGGGAAGAGGAAGCCGTTGATCTTGGAGCCCATGAAGCTCATGGGGTTGTCCTGACGGCGCACCAGGGCCGCCTTCAGGGTATCGGCCTGACGGCGCACGTCCTTCTCGGCAAAGGTGGGCTTGTGCAGCAAATCGCCCAGCAGAGCGAAGTAATCGGCATTGAAGCGGGCCGGGCCCGTCAGGGAGACGGTGAAGCTCTGCACGCCCGCCGAGGCGCTCAGGGAGGCGGCACGTTCGGCCACGAAGCGTTCCATGGCGTCCAGGTCACGCGTGCCGCAACCGTCGGTCAGGGTAGCGGCCGTAAGCTGGGCCAGGCCCTGGTCGGCAGGCTTGAGCAGTGCGTTGCCGCCGGGGCGCAGGATCTCCAGCGACACATAGGGGATGGTACGGTCCGGCTGCAGGATCACGGTGCGGCCCTGCCCCAGATCGACGATCTCGCGCTTGCCCACCTTTTCCGCAGCGGCGGCGGCCTTCTGCCGCTCCGCGGCAGGCGCGGGCCAGTTACGCTGCAGGATGGCATCCAGATCGGGCAGCTGGGCCTTTTCGGGCGCCAGCACACGCACGCGCACCTGGTCGGGACGCAGCCAGAGGTCCTGGGCCTGGCGCAGACGCGCGCTGTCCACGGCGGCCAGAGCGTGCCGTACGTTGGCCTCGCCCTGCGGTCCGCCCAGCTCGAACTGCACCGTGGCCTTCCACGAGGTCAGGCCGTCCAGGGTCTCACTGGCGCGGTCCATACCGTCCTCATAGTTGAAGCGGGCCCGCTCGATGACGTCGGGCGTGATCTTGCCGGCGTCCAGCGCGGCCAGATCGCGGGTAAACTCCTGCCAGAAAGGCTCCACCTTGTCCGCATCCAGCTGGGCGACCATGTAGAACAGACCGGCACGGTTGAGGCTCATGTTGCCGACGCTGATGCTGTCCACCAGCTGCTTCTCGTAACGGTACTTGCGGTAGAACTGCGAGGTGCCGTCACCGCCCAGTGCATAGGCCAGCACGTCCAGATCGATGGAGCGCTGGTCGCCCAAGGCGGGAGCAGGCAGGGCGATGCCCAGATAGACCTTGTTCCACGGCCCGCGCGTCACCTCCACACGGGGACCGCCCGCGGCGCCTTCCAGCCGCACGGGGGCGGGCTCGGGCAGGATGGCATCGTTCTTCAAATCGCCGAACAGCTCTTCGGCGTGGGCCAGCACGGCCTTGGGATCGATGTCGCCGGCCACCAGCAGCATCATGTTCTGCGGCTGGTACCAGGTGCGGATATAGGCACGCAGATCGTCCGCGGTCACCGCGCGGATGGTCTTTTCAAAGCCGATGATGGGGCGTCCGTAGACCGTATGGGCCAGACCGGCCACCTGCAGGTCCTCGAACAGGCGACGGGTGGGCGTGTCGTCACCACCCTTGAGCTCGGAAACGATGACGTCCTTTTCCGCTTCCAGCTCGGCCGGATCCAGCGAGGGATGGAAGGCCATGTCCTTGACCACGTCCATGCCCGTCTTCCAGTGCTTGGCGGGCATGTCGGTGATGTACCAGGTCTTGTCGAAGCTGGTGGCCGCGTTGAGATAACCGCCCAGGGATTCCACATCCCGGGCCACCTGCCCCTTGGGACGTTTTTCCGTCCCCTTGAAGACCATATGCTCCAGCACATGGCTGATGCCCGCTTGCTCGGCGGTCTCGTTGGCGGAACCCGTGCCCACATAGAGGCGCGTGCAGACCAGCGGGAAGCGGCTGTCCCGGATGATGTAGACCGTCAGGCCGTTTTTGAGACGGACGAGCATGGTGTCGTTACCAGAGGTTGAAGGATTGGCCGGGGCGGCCTGCGGCGCGGCAGCGGCGAGCTGCGGCAACAGCAGTATCCCCAGCAGAAGGATGAGCAATGCATGGCGGGAAATGCGCAGCATGGGTACTCCTTATGAAGGGTTGCGGACGTCTCCGGCCCCTCCGAAGACATCCGGGGAACAGCACGGACCGGTCCCCCTGCCTGACGGCAGCCGGCCGTGCATCCTCCGTTTTCGGACAGTAATGTCAGAAGGCCCGCCTGACAAGAGCCGACACCGCGATGTGACGGCGGGCACGAAAGGACGACAGGGGACGACCCCCTCCTCCCCTGCCGTCATGTACAAAAAAAGGAGGGGCGCCCCTTGCGGAAACGTCCCCTCCCCTGCATACGTATGATGACGGAACTAGCCGCCCAGATAGGCTTCCTTGACCTTGGGGTTCTCCAGCAGCTCCTGACCGGTGCCTTCCAGCACCACGCGGCCCACTTCGAGGATGTAGGCATAATGGGCCACGGAAAGGGCCGCGAACGCGTTCTGCTCCACCAGCAGCACGGTCATGCCGTCTTCGTTGATGCGGCGGATGATGTTGAAGATCTCCTTGACCAGCAGCGGGGCCAGACCCAGCGAGGGCTCGTCGAGCATGATCATGTCCGGGCGGCTCATGAGCGCGCGGCCCACGGCCAGCATCTGCTGTTCACCGCCCGAAAGCGTGCCGCCCTTCTGCCAGTGGCGTTCCTTCAGGCGGGGGAACAGGGCGTAGACGCGCTCGATATCCTCGTTGATGCGCGAGTAAGCGCCCGGACGCAGGTTTTCCACCACGGTCAGATGGGGCAGGATGCGGCGCCCTTCCGGCGAAAGCGAGATGCCCCGGCGCACCATCTCCTCGGGCTTGAGACCGATGAGGGAGACAGGCTCGTCGCCCTCCTTACGGGTCAGCGAGATCTCGCCGCTGATATTTTTGTTCAGGCCGGCGATGGAGCGGATGATGCTGCTCTTGCCCGCGCCGTTGGCGCCCACCAGAGTGACGATGCTGCCGCGCTTGATGTCCAGGCTGACACCCTGCACGGCCTCGATGCCGCCGTAACGAACGTAAAGATCCCTGATTTTCAGCATACTACACCACGTCCTCGCCCAGATAGGCCCGGATGACCTCGGGATTGCTGCGAATGGCGTCCGGGTCGCCGTGTGCGATAAGCGCACCGTATTCCATCACCCAGATGTACTGGCACACACCCATGACCACCTTCATGTCGTGCTCGATGAGCAGGATGGTCAGGTCGAAGTGGTCCCGGATGGCCTGGATGAAGTGCATGAGTTCGATACTTTCCTGCGGGTTCATGCCGGCGGCGGGTTCGTCCAGCAGGAGCAGGCGCGGCTCCGTGGCCAGGGCACGGGCGATCTCCAGACGGCGCTGCGCCCCGTAGGGCAGGCTGCCCGCCTTCTCGTCCATGTATTCGGCCAGGTTCAGGTGTTCCACCAGGTCGCGGGCCTTTTCCGTGATGGCCTTCTCTTCCTTGTAGTACATGGGCAGGCCCAGCGGCGCCATCCACCAGGGGCAGCGGCGGCGCACATGGCAGCCCACCATCACGTTCTCCAGCACGCTCATGTGCGGCGAAAGACGGATGTTCTGGAAGGTGCGGGCCATGCCCATGCGGCAGATCTCGAACGGCTTGCGGCCGCGGATGCTCTTGCCCGCAAAACGCACGTCACCTTCCTGCGGCGTATAAAAACCGCTCAGCACGTTGAACAGGGTGGTCTTGCCCGCACCGTTGGGACCGATGACGCCCACGATGCTCCCCTCGTCCACCTTCAGGGAAAGGTCGCTGACGGCCGACACGCCGCCAAAGCGCATGGTCACGTTTTCAGCCGTCAGGATGGGCTGGACTTTGCTTGCACTCATGCCTTGCGCCTCCCCAGCGAAAAGATGGATTTCCAGGTGATCTCACGGGTGCCCATGATGCCCTCACGCCGGAACAGGATGATGGCCAGCAGGATGAGCGAGAAGACCACCATGCGCATGCCGGGGATGCCCGGGATCTCGAACACGCCGAAGTCCATGGGCTCCTCGATGGCGCGCAGCCATTCCAGCAGGATGGTGACGATGGTGGCGCCCAGCAGGCTGCCGGTCAGCGAGCCCAGACCGCCGGCCACAACGAACATCAGCACGTTGAAGGTCAGCAGGAAGTTGAACATCTTGGGGTCGATGGTGGACAGGTGGCTGCCCAGCAGCGCGCCGCCCACGCCCGCGAAGAAGGCCCCCACGCAGAAGGAGAGCACTTTGTAGCGGAACACGTTGATGCCCATGACGCCCGCGGCGATCTCGTTATCGCGTATGCAACGCAATACGTTGCCGAAATTGCTGAATATGAGCCGTGACAGCACCACAAGCGTGATGACTGTCCAGATATAACAGGTCAGCAGGGTCGCCTCGCCGGGGATGCCCTTGATGCCCAGCGAACCGTTGGTGATGGACGTGGCATTGACGATGACCACGCGGATAATCTCGGCAAAGCCCAGGGTGGCGATGCCCAGGTAGTCGTCCCCCAGCCGCAGCACGGGCACGGCGATGATGAAGGCGAAGATCATGGCCACCAGGCCACCGGCGATGACCGCCACCCAGAAGGGCGTGTGCAGCACCGAGAAAGGCCAGATGATGGGATCCAGGATCCACATGATCTCTTTCTGTTCCGGCAGCAGGGTGCACAGGGCGCCCACATAGGCGCCGATGGCCATGAAACCGGCATGCCCCAGCGAGAAGAGGCCGGTGAAGCCGT
>OLFW01001742.1_pt1 | contig 11214 bp, 9 predicted proteins | sample 1605351 | NCBI WGS metagenome assembly OLFW01 (sample SAMEA3888918, study PRJEB22519) | human gut metagenome | biome: human gut; feature: human-associated habitat; material: faeces | place: Denmark | collected 2010 | reverse complement strand
GCCCTCCGGGTACCGGTAAGACCCTGCTGGCCCGTGCCTGTGCCGGTGAGGCAGGGGTGCCGTTCTATTCCATCTCCGGCTCCGACTTTGTGGAGCTGTATGTGGGCGTGGGTGCCAGCCGGCAAAAGATGTTTTATCTGCCCGAAGCCCACAACGACTTCATCATGGCCGTGCTGGCCGAGGAGCTGGGCTTTGTGGGCATCACCGTGGTCATGCTGCTGTTCGGTCTGCTGTTCTGGCGCTGTTACCGCATCATCATGCGCCAGACCGAACTGCGTGACCGGCTGACGGCCTTTGGCCTGACGGTCATCCTGGCCATGGGTGCCGTCATGAACCTGGCCGTGGTCATGGGGGTGGCGCCGCCCAAGGGCGTGCCCATGCCCCTGATGAGCTACGGCGGCAGTAATCTTATGGCCACCATGCTTTGCGTGGGCCTGCTCATGAATTTTTCTCGCACGGCTACGGGCAAGGAGGGGAGCATATGGAAAGAGTCCTCTTAACCACCGGCGGCACCGGCGGGCACATCTTCCCGGCGCTGGCCGTGGCGGAAGCCCTGCGTCTGCTGCTGATACTGCTCCTGACGCTGCTGGGCGCGCACGGTGTTATGGAAGTGCGTGGCCTGCTTGCTCTGGTGGCGTTCGAGTCCCCAAAACCGTGTAAGCTCGGGCCAGAAGAAAATGACGAAATTCAAAAGCGCCACGATGGGCATGATGGAATAGTACCATCTGCCGGCGGCAATGTAGCGCACAATGTCGAAGAAGAAGTAGAATACGTCAATATACGCGAGCCACTTCATGCGGATGGGGAAGACGAAAAACAGCAGCACCTGCGCATCGGGGTAGAGAAGCGCGAAGGCCATGAACATGGCAAAGTTGACATAATTTGCACCGTAGACGGGGATGCTGTAGCCCGTGATCAGGCTGACGATGCTCGCGCCGACGACGGTGAGCAGCATGCCGCTCAGGTAATACGTCGTAAACTTGGCTGTGCCCCACTGCCGCTCGAGCGTCGAGCCGATCCAGTAGTAGAAGTAGCAGGTGATGAGAAGGTAAAACGGGCTTGTGCTCTCAGGGATGAGGACAAAGGTGACGAGCCGCCAGACCTGCCCATGGAGAAGACCCGAGAGCGTGTAGGAGAAGAAGCTCAGAAAGTTGCCGTTCGAGAAGTTGGACAAAAGCCCCAGCACCACGTTGCCGATGACAACATAGAGCATCAGGTTGGGGATGCCAAAATTCGGGTGCAGGATACAAAAGCGGTCGATCGCCTGGTTGAGTTTTTTCAATGCGGGATACCTCGTTTCGATCAAATAACATTTGCAAACATTATTACACAGCGGCGGGGAAAAGTCATCAATAAAGTTTGAACAAATGACTATTCCTGAATGGAATGAAGAGCAAGAATGCGGAAAGAAACGAATTCTTTCCACATTCTTAACACTTGTTCACTTGAGATCGAGCTCGGGCGGAACGTCGATCTCCTCGCCGACGTATTTGCCGTTCTTTTTCCGCTGGCGCACGCACTCGGTCAAAAGATACTCGATTTGACCGTTGACGGAGCGGAAATCGTCCTCTGCCCAGGCGGCGATGGCGGCGTAGAGCTTGGGGGACAGGCGCAGGGGCACCTGCTTTTTGGCGTTGTCGTTCATGGCAGCCTCCCAAAAAGTAGCGCGGCGCGCTTAATACAGGCTTCCGGAGTTGACGACGGGCTGGGCATCGTGGTTGCCGCACAGCACCACGAGCAGGTTCGAGACCATGGCCGCCTTGCGCTCCTCGTCGAGCTCGACCGTGCCCTTTTCCGCCAGACGCTCAAGCGCCATTTCGACCATGCCGACCGCGCCGTCAACGATCATCTTGCGCGCGTCGATGATGGCGCTGGCCTGCTGGCGCTGGAGCATGACGGCCGCAATCTCGGGCGCATAGGCGAGGTAGGTGATGCGCGCTTCGATGATCTCAAGGCCCGCGTCGGCGACCTTGGCCTGAATTTCATCGCGGATGCGCGCGGCGACGACCTCGCTCGAGCCGCGAAGGCTGCCCTCGTCGGCCTGACCGTCGCCCGTGGTGTCGACATTCGGAGCGACGTCGTAGGGATAGACGCGCACGATATTGCGCAGCGCCGCGTCGCACTGGAGCGACAGGTACTCCTTGTAGTTATCCACGTTGAATACGGCCTTGGCTGTGTCGGTCACGCGCCACATCACGGCGATTCCGATCTCCACGGGGTTGCCGAGACAGTCGTTGATCTTCTGACGGGCGTTGTTGAGCGTCATGATCTTGAGCGAGATCTTCTTGCTGCCGCCCACCTCGACCGCGGCGGACGCGCCCTGCATGGCAGCGAGAAGGTCCGTGCCCTTGTGGCCGCCGTCCACATCGCCGGACTGGTTGAGCTTCGTCTTGGCGGCGGGGTTGAACGACGAGCAGAAGGGATTGACCCAGTAGAAGCCCTCGCCCTTGAGCGTGCCGATGTACTTGCCGAACAGCGTCAGCACCAGCGCCTCCTGCGGCTTCAGAACGCGCAGGCCGCACAGTGGGATCCAGCCGAGCAACAGCAGGATGACGCAAAGGACGACAAGGGGCAGAAAGCCCGCATTGATGCCGACGATCAGAAAAACGACCGCGGCGATGTAGAGAACAAGCTCGAGCAGCAGCACGAGCATGCCGTTTTTGTGACCGGTGATGATCTTTTCTTCCATAAAAAGCACCTCCAAACTTGATATCAAAATAATATCACAGCAATATGAGATGTCAAGAGGAAAATGCAGAAAAAACGACCGGTGATTGCACCGGTCGGTGAAAAAAGCGTGTGAGCAACAGTTTGACAAATTGAAAGCTGTCAAGCAATTATTTCTCCTTTTCCAAAGAGGTAATGATTGCAGACCCCATTACAACAATTGCAAGAATTGGACCGAGCTGAGGCCAATTCATTATTTCGGCTCCAAATCCAGAGCCAAGATATCCCAAGATAATAGCAATAATGGAAGATTTAGCTGATTTCCTCATATATTCGTACCCCTTTGTTAAATTCTGCTTGTTGAAATGATCTTACCACAGCCCGTCAGAAAGCGCAAGCACAGCCGCGATGGTTCGAGCCACCGCGGCTGTTCGGATGATCTGCTTTATGCGTAGTGGTATTTTTTCCGTCCGAGGAGGAAAAGCGTTTCTGTGACGATCAGTGTGAGCGCTTCGGCCACGGTGATGGCGAGCCAGATGCCGTTGATGCCGAGAAGTTTTGGCAAAAGAAGTACCGCGGCGACCTGAATGACGAGCGTGCGCAGGAACGAAATGAGCGCGCTGGCTGTGCCATTGTTGAGCCCCGTGAAAAACGCCGAACCGAAGATATTGAAACCGCAGACGAGGAATGAGAGCGCGTAGATGCGCAGCGCGTTGACCGTCATGTCGCACAGCTCCGCGTCGTAGCCGACGAAAAGATGTGCGATGGGGTTTGCCAGCAGGATGGACGAGGCCGTCATCGCAAGGCTCGTGATGAGCGTGACGGTCAGGCTCTTTTTGAGGAGGCTCTTGAGCTCGGCGTGATTCTTCGCGCCGTAGTGATAGCCGACGACGGGTGTGACGGCGATGGAATAGCCGAAGAAAAACGCCATGAAGATGAAGCTCACGTACATCAGAACACCGTAGGCATTCACGCCGTTTTCCTTGGCAATCGCCATGAGCTGCACGTTATAGAGTACGCCGACGAGAGAGGTCGAAAGGTTGCTGACCATCTCGCTCGAGCCGTTGTAGCAGGCCTTGCCGAGGGCGCGGAAGTCAAAGCGCGGACGCGTGAGGCGCAGCAGCGAATCGTTCGGGCGGAGAAAGTAGACAAGCGGGATGAGCGCGCCGACAATCTGCGAAAACGCCGTGGCGAGCGCCGCACCGAGAAGCCCAAACGGGAACACGTAGACGAGCAGAAAATCGAGTACCATGTTCGTCAGCCCCGCGAACACCGTCACGCGCAGGCCGAAGTGCGGCTTTTCCGCCGTCGCCAAAAAGCTCTGGAAGCTGTTTTGCAGCATGAAAAAAGGGAGAGCAGCCAGCAGTACGCGCCCATAGAGCACGCAGTCGTCGATCGTCAGGTCCGTCGCGCCGACGGCGAACGAGATGGGGCGCAGGAAAACGATGCACACGCCGCTTAAAATCGCGCCGCCGACGGCGAGCACGATGACGAGCATGGAGAAGATCTCGTTCGCTTTCCTGGGCTTGCCCTCGCCGAGCGTTTTGGCGATGAGCGCGCTGCCGCCTGTGCCGATCATAAAGCCGACGGCGGCGAGCGCCATGATGACGGGAAAGATGAGGTTCAGCGCGGCAAACGAATTTTTGCCGACGAAGTTCGAGACGAAAAAGCCGTCGACAATGCTGTAAATAGAGGTGATGATCATCATCAAAATGCTGGGCGCGACAAAGCGCAGCAGCTTTTGATACGTAAAATGATCGGAAAGGGAAATCTGCATGGAAGAGCCTCCGATTGTTTCAAAAAATATAAAAAAAGTCCGGTCACTGCTTGATCGGACGCATCCGACATCTCTCGACCGCTGCGGCTGCGGCCGCAAGTCCCCGATGACATTCAATTTGTGAACAATATTGTAGCATAAATCCGGACAAAGTCAAGTATTTGCACAAAATCTTCAAAAACTGATTGACAAAACGCACAAACATGGTAGAATACGATTCGGCGAAAGCCACAAGTGAATACTTCATCGAGAGTGGTTGAGGGATCGGCCCTATGACACCACGACAACCTGCCCGAAGAGGCAAGGTGCCAAATCCGACGAACGAATCGAAAGATGAGGAAGAGCAGAAAGCGCGATACTCTGTCGGTTCGACAGAGTATTTTTTGTTTTTCCCAACAACGAGAAAGGAAGAAAAAGAACCATGGCAAAACGTTTATTCACCTCCGAATCCGTCACCGAGGGGCATCCCGACAAAATCTGCGACCAGATCTCCGATGCGGTGCTCGACGCGATCCTTGAAAAAGACCCCAACGGCCGCGTGGCCTGCGAGACGACCGTCTCCACCGGCCTTGTCCACATCATGGGCGAGATCACCACGAGCTGCTATGTCGACATCCCGAAGATCGCGCGCGACGTCATCCGCGACATCGGCTACGACCGCGCGAAGTACGGCTTTGACTGTGACACCTGCGGCGTTATCACGAACATCGACGAGCAGAGCGGCGATATCGCGATGGGCGTCGACAACTCCTTTGAAAATAAGGAAAGCGGCGCGAGCGAGCTCGACAACGGCGCGGGCGACCAGGGCATGATGTTCGGCTACGCCTGCACCGAGACCCCTGAGCTCATGCCGCTCGCAATCTCCCTTTCCCATAAGATGGCAAAGAAGCTGACCGACGTGCGCAAGCAGGGCCTTGTCGACTATCTCCGTCCCGACGGCAAGACGCAGGTGACGGTCGAGTACGACGAGAGCGGCAAGCCCGTCCGCGTCGACACGGTCGTCCTCTCCACCCAGCACGCGCCGGAGGCGACGCTTGAGCAGATCCGCAAGGACATGATCGAGCTTGTCATCAAGCCGACCGTTCCCGCGGAGCTGATGGACGAGAACACCAAGATTTATGTCAACCCGACCGGCCGCTTCGTCATCGGCGGCCCGCAGGGCGACAGCGGCCTGACCGGCCGCAAGATCATCGTCGACACCTACGGCGGCAGCGCCCCGCACGGCGGCGGCGCATTCTCCGGCAAGGACCCGACGAAGGTCGACCGCAGTGCCGCTTACGCCGCGCGCTATGTCGCTAAGAACATTGTGGCCGCGGGCCTTGCCGACAAGTGCCAGGTCCAGCTCGCCTACGCTATCGGCGTTGCGCATCCCGTGAGCGTGCTCGTTGAGACGTTCGGCACCGGCAAGGTCGATGACGGTAAGCTCGAAGAGGCCGTCGAGAAGGTCTTCGACCTGCGCCCGACCGCCATCATCCGCGACCTCGATCTGCGCCGCCCCATCTACCGCCAGCTCGCCGCTTATGGCCACATGGGCCGCGAAGACCTCGGCGTAACGTGGGAGAAGACTGACCGCGTCGACGCGCTGCTCGCCGCGCTGAAGTAAGAGCAATCGAAGACGGGGCAAAGCCCCGTCTTCGAAAAAGTTTCGCTGCGTTTTGCGCCTTGCCACCCGCAGGGCGGCTGCGACATTGCACCGTCGCGGCATTACGATTCCCGCACCCTTTCGGGCGCGCCAATCGTGCCGCTTCCTCGAAAACGGCTTGCTGTTTCCGCCGCAGGCGGCGCTTCACCGTTTTCCACTCCGCGCAAAGTGTTTTCTGCCACGCGCATGTCGCGGCAGAAAACCGATTCAAATTTATTTCGTGCCGTGCGCGGCACGAAACTCTGTGAGACCATTTGATAAAAACAGCGCCGACCCGCGAAAGCGGGCTGGCGCTGTTTTCCTATATGGGCGGGATCGATCAGTCGTGGTGCTCCTCGTCCCAGAGCTTTTCGGCCTCGGGGCGCCAGCAGGCGGCGTAGGACTCGCACTTGTTGCACAGGTGCTCCACGCTCTCGGGCGCTTCCAGGTCGGTCGAATGCGCGCCGCTGCGCGCGACCATCTGGGGCAGATATTCAGGATTTTCCAGCATCGGGCAGGGACGCAGGTGGTTGCTGTTGAACGGCTGGCCCTTGCGATACTCCATGAAAAGCGGCTGCTGGAGACATTCGAGGAAGCTCTTTTCGCGGATGTTCGCACCCGAGTAATGGATGAACACGCAGGGCTCGACGTCGCCCGCGGCGTTGATGTGGCAGTAGAGCTTGCCGCCGGCGATGCAGCCGCCTGTGAACTCGCCGTCATTCTGGAAGTCGATGGCGAAAATCTCCTTGCCGCCGGTGAGACCGCGGATCTCGCGCACGCGGTCTTTCATATAGGCGCGCTGCTCGGGATTAAGCAGCAGGTCGGTCGTCGCGCCCATGCCGACGGGCATGTAGTGGAAGTACCAGGCGAAGAAGCAGCCCTTGGAGATGAGCAGGTCGAGGAACTCGTCACTCGTGACGACCTTGTAGTTCTTGCTCGTGTAGCAGATGGACACGCCGAACGGGATATGGTTTTTGTGCATGAGGTCCATTGCGGCGAGCGCCTTTTCAAAATGACCCGCGCCGCGGCGGCCGTCGTTGGCGTCCTCAAAGCCCTCGATGCTGACCGAGACGATGAAGTTGCCCACGCGCTTGAGCTCGTCGCAGAAGGCCTGGTCGATGAGCGTGCCGTTCGTGAAGGCGTGGAAAGCGATGTCGCGGTGCTTTTCGCACAGACGGAAGATGTCTGCCTTGCGCATGAGCGGTTCGCCGCCAGTGAAGAGGCAGGCGTGGGTGCCGAGCTCTGCGCCCTCGGTCAGCACGCGGTCCATCTCCTCAAAGGTGAGGTTCTGCTTGTGGCCGTACTCCGCCGCCCAGCAGCCCGCGCAGCGCATATTGCAGGCGCTCGTCGGGTCCATGAGGACGATCCACGGGATGTTGCAGTCATACTTTTCGGAGTTTGCCCGCGCCTGCTGGAAGCCGCGGAAGCCGCCCTCATAGGCAGCGGCCGTCAGGAAGGTCCTGAGAAGGTAGGGGTCGCACTCGCGCAGCAGGCGCTCGGCGTAGTGTGCCCATTTGCTGTCGGGGTCGTTTGCGATTTGGTGCAGCATCTCGAAGGTCTCCGGCGTCCAGACGCTGGAGTGGATCTTTTGGACCATGTTGACAAAGTCGTTTGCGACGGTGCAGACGTCCTTCGTCTGGCTTTTTCTGATGAGCGAGTCGAGCATGGCCTCAAAGGCCTTGCGCTCTGCTGCGTGGGCGATTTTTTCTGCTGCGTTCATAGTGTCACGATTCCTTTCCCTGCCCGCGGTGCGGGCATCCTAAAAATTCAGGAGGAAAGGGCGCGATCCTTTCCCTCCGTTGCCTGTGCGGCGATTTTCTGGAGCTTTTCCATGCGCGCATCGAGCTGTGCGCTGATCTCGGCGCACTCATAGAGCTCGCGCTCCACGTATTCCATTTCGGGGAGATTTTTCTTGTAGCGGATCTTATGCTCAAGGCTGGCCCACCAATCCATCGAGATCGTGCGGAACTGCACCTCGACTTTCATGAGCCGCTTCTGGTCGTGAAGGAAGATGGGCGTTTCGACGATGAGGTGGAGGCTGCGGTAGCCGTTGGGCTTAGGGTTTGCGATGTAGTCCTTGCGCTCTAAGAGTGTGATGTCGTCCTGGCGCAAAAATGCCTCGGAGAGTTTGTAGATGTCGGCAGGGTGCGAGCAGATCACGCGCACACCGGCGATGTCGTTCAAATTCTTTTCGATGCTTTCCACCGTGAGCGGATATCCGCGGCGGCTGAGCTTTTCCATGATGCTCTCGGGGGACTTGAGGCGGGTCTTGATCGTCTCGATGGGGGTGCGGTCGTATTGCAGCGAGAGCTCCTCGTTGAGCACGTTGAACTTCGTTTCGACCTCCATGATCGCGCAGCGGTAATAGCTCATCAGCTCACGGTAGGGCTGGAAGTATTTCTGGACCCACTGCTGTACCTCACCGTGGGAAAAACGGGAGAGCAGCACCTGTTCAAGATAAGTGCGATCGACAAGCGGACGGATCGGCACTGTCATCAGCTCCTTTGTACTTAGCATTTCTTGTCCCGCACGGAAAAATGCGGGCTTGCAGGAAAAGCATAGCAAAGAAGCGCCGCGCTTTCAATGGGCAGGGTGTAAACTTTTTTGTTCACGGCGCGAGAAGGGGACGCTCCCCTCGTTAACACCAACTTAACAAAAGAAACTGCCGAAAACTATGGACAAAAGGAGCCGCGTATCAGATTTTCAGACAGTGGCACGCAAATGTCACAGAAGACAAAATATAAGAAAACGTCCTTTTCCGGTGGAAAGGACGTTCAAATAGACGATATTTAGAAGAAAAATACGCTTACGCGCCGATCACATGCGCCGTCATCATCTGCCAGAGGATGGAGAGCTGCTGTGTGGAGATGAGCACATAGGCCAGAATGAAGACGAACCAGAGCTTCTGCATGTTCTCCTCTTTTTTGCAGAGGAAATAGCAGTAGGAAAAATACGCCACGGCGTCCACGATTAGAACCGTGAGGAACATGACGAGAAAGCCCTGCTCGCTCTGCTCGGCGGTGCCGGTGTAGAGCGAGAGGAGAGAGTAATATAAAAACGTGGCGGTGAACGGCCACTTGAGCTTGCGCCAGTCGTGGATGCGGTCTTTCTTATTCATGGAAGCGCTCCTTTTTTGCGTTTTCCACAGTATACCCTGCGGCACGGCAGATTGCAAGGGGAAATGACCTTGCCAAGCGGGCGTGGGGTGTGGTAGACTGCAAAAAAGAGGTGATATACATGCTGGATACGTTGATCCGCGGCGCGAAGATCGTCGACGGCACGGGAAAGGCGGCGTTCACGGCGGACGTCGGCATTTTGGACGGCATGATCGAAGAGGTTGGAAATTTGTCAAACGCGCAGGCGTTCGAGACCATCGAGGCCGCGGGCCGCGTCCTGACGCCGGGCTTTATCGACATGCACCGCCACGCCGACGCGGCGCTGTTTCGCGAAGACTTTGGCGAGGCGGAGCTCTGCCAGGGCCTCACGACGCTTGTGAACGGCAACTGCGGCATGTCGCTCGCGCCGCTCTCGGGCGCGCACGCGGACGAGTGCGCGAAATACCTCGCGCCCATCACGGGGAACATCCCGCCGGAGCTGCGCTTTGCGTCCATTGACAGCTATTTCAAGGCGGCGCAGGGGCGGGGGCTGCCGCTCTCGTGCGCGGAACTCATCGGCATGGGCACGCTGCGCACGCTTGCCGCGGGCTTCACGACGGGAGATTTGTCACCGCTCGAGCTGCGCGATCTGCACTATCACATGGAAGCGGCGCTGGCCGACGGCGCGTGCGGCGTATCGCTCGGCCTTGGCTACGCGCCGGAGATCTTTTACTCGACCGACGGGCTCATCCGCGCGCTCGCGCCGCTGCACCGGAGCGGCGTGCCCATCTGTGTCCACATGAGGCAGGAGGGCGACGGCGTGGTCGATGCGCTGCGCGAAATGCTCGAGGTCGCCCGCGCGCTGCAAACGCCGCTGGAGATCAGCCATCTCAAGGCCATCGGAGGGCGCAACGCGCGAAAGGCCGTGCCGGAGATGCTCTCGCTGATTGAAAGGGCGCGGGAGGACGGGCTTGACGTCATGTGCGACGTGTACCCCTACACTGCGGGCTCGACACAGCTTATCCACGTGCTGCCGCCGGAATTCCAGGAGGGCGGCACGGAGGCGCTGACCAAGCGCCTGCTCGACGATGCTGCGCGAAAGGAAATGCGCGCGCGGATGGAGGCGGGCAGCGACTTTGAGAACATCACGCTGCTCGTCGGCTTTGACAATGTAGTAGCTATCGGCCTCCGGACGGACGAATACCGCCGCTTTGAGGGAAAATCCGTCGCCGAGATCGCGCAGACGCTTCAAAAAGACCCGTTCGATACGCTCTTTGACCTGCTGGCGGCGGAACAGTGCAATACGGGGATGATCGACTACATCTCGGACGAAGAAGACGTGAAAGATATCCTGCGCGCGCCGTTCTCGGGCGTCATTTCGGATGCGACGTACCCCAGCGGCGGGCGTGTCCACCCGCGTGTGTACGGCACATTCGCGCGGCTCATTGAAACATACGTCGTGCAGGAGCGTGTACTCACGCTTGAGCAGGCCGTTCACAAGGTGACGGGGCATGCGGCGGACCGCTTCGGCTTTGAGAAAAAGGGCGTCATCGCGGCGGGCATGGACGCGGACCTTTTGCTCTTCTCGCCCGAAAATATCCATGAGCAGGGCACGTACGCGCGGCCCAACCTGCCTGCGACAGGCTTTGACGAGGTATTCGTGCTCGGCGAGCGCGTGATCGAAAACGGCGTGTACCGCGGCGGCAGCAGCGGCGAGATGCTGGGAGCGCGGATGGGATACTGAAATCTTAAAGAAATTTTCAGGTGTTTTTTCGCCGCCGTATGATATGCTGGCAGGGACAACAAATTTGCGGAGGCTGGATCAAGTGGAGCACTTTTGGGATACGGTGGATACGATCGGCGAGGGCTTTGGCTTTTCGCTCTTCGGCGCGCGGCATCTGGTGACGCTTGCGCTGTATATCGGCTTTGCCGCGCTGAGCTGCAAGCTCTACAAGGCGGCGGACGAGAAGAAGCGGGCGCAGCTGCGGGGGCTCTTTGCCGTTCTCCTGCTCGCGGACGAGGCGTTCAAACAGATCGGTTTGCAGATCGGCGGG
>OLFW01001741.1_pt1 | contig 11220 bp, 10 predicted proteins | sample 1605351 | NCBI WGS metagenome assembly OLFW01 (sample SAMEA3888918, study PRJEB22519) | human gut metagenome | biome: human gut; feature: human-associated habitat; material: faeces | place: Denmark | collected 2010 | reverse complement strand
TTGGCGTATACACGCTTTCCAGGCGTGCCTCTTCAACCACTCGAGCACCTCTCCTCATGACCTCGCTTGAAAGCCTTTTTCTTAAATCGAACGCAAATTACAAATAAAAATGCGAACGGCAAGCGATTTCAGCCACAAATGTATTCTTTTTTTTCGTCTTACATAACATTCACTAGCCAAAAGTTTATTTATACCCCTAAAATTAATAAACTTTAAAAACTATTCTCGGCATTTTTAAAAACTTTCAGCGCGTTTTCCGAGGTCACACGACCTATTTCCGACAAGGAAACATCATACACTTCGGATAGTTTTTCGGCCACTTTTACCAGGTATGCACTTTCATTGCGCTTTCCTCTATAAGGAACTGGTGCCAGATAAGGTGAATCTGTTTCCAGGACTAAACGCTTCAAAGGTACAGATTTCAAAACTTCCGGCAAAATACTTTTCTTAAAAGTTACGACTCCATTTATACCAAACATAAATCCGGAATACTCCATCAGCTTATGTGCGTCCTCTATTGTACCGGTAAAACTATGAAATATTCCGGTAAGTGATGTTTTACGATAGGGTTCCAGAACTTCAAGCAACTCCGGATAAGCCTCACGGCAGTGAATAATCAGCGGTAAATCATACTCAAGAGCCCATTTCACCTGAATATCGAGTACCTCCATCTGCTCTTTTTTAAATGTCTTATCCCAGTATAAGTCCATCCCTACCTCTCCGATACCATAGAAAACTTGCTCCGAGCGCAACCATTTTTCTACCGTACCCAGACGCTCTTTCCAGTTTTCATCTACCGAAGTCGGATGAAAACCAATCATAGGGTAGCACCCATCGTGAGAGTTACATAAAGCCAACATTGCTTCTACTGAAGTATCATCTATATTCGGCATAAAAAGACGTGTCACTCCTGCCTCTGTAGCACGAATAATTGCCAACTCACGATCTTCATCAAACTCTTCTGCAAAAAGATGTGTATGTGTATCGATTAAAGCTACCATATTGCTTATTTATTAAACGTTATAAATTACGTTCCATCAAACTCATTACAAAATCAGACAGATTTTTCTTGTATTCTTCTTCCACGTTCACCTCTTTCAGCAGCCTCATTCCTTCATGATAATATTCATTTATCTTATCTCGGCATATATTCTGCAAGCCCACCTTATTATATATAGCAGTAACAGCTTCTATCTTCTGGACTGGTACATAGTCTTCAGCTTTCAACCATTCTTGCAAGGAAGCACGTGTCTTGTTATCCGACTTTTCCAATGCTGTTATCAGCATAAACGTTTTCTTATTACATAATATATCACCTCCGATATTTTTGCCAAATACCAGCGGATCACCATATACATCCAAATAGTCATCCTGCAATTGGAAAGCAAGCCCTATCTGTATACCAAAATCATAAAGCAACTGTGCATCTTTTTCCGAAGCTCCTCCAAGCACCGCTCCTATTTTTAAAGCACCGGCAAGCAGTACTGAAGTTTTCAAACGAATCATTTCCATATATTCATCAACAGTCACATCCTCTCTGGATTCGAATTCCATATCCCATTGCTGTCCATCACAAACTTCCAGAGCCGTACGCGAGAAGATATCCATAACCTGATGTGTATATTCTACCGGACACCCCTGCATCATAAACTGAAAAGAAAGTATCAGCATTGCATCTCCGGAAAGAATAGCTGTATTTTCATCCCATTTTTTATGAACGGTAGGTTTTCCACGGCGCATATCCGCTTTATCCATCAAGTCATCATGCAAAAGCGTAAAGTTATGATAAGTTTCTATTGCCGCAGCCTGAGAGAATATTGCCTGCACATCTTCCTTAAACAGATTATAGGCAAGCAGCATTAACACCGGTCTCAGTCTTTTACCTCCCAGTCCTAACACATATTCTATCGGGTCGTACAATCCTTTAGGTTCATGAGAATAAGGCAATGATTCGATATAAGCATGAATTTGCTTCAATAATTCTTTTGAAGTCTGTTGCTCCATGATTTTTCTTTTTATTAAGGTTATAAAAAATTTTTAGGCACGAATGCACAGTTTTCAATTCTGCGCAATCCGTGCCTAAACAATATTATCTAGGAAAAGCTTACTGCAACTTAAATGTTACAGGTACTGTATATTTTACACGTACAGCTTTACCACGCTGCTTACCTGGTTTCCACTTCGGCATCATCTGGATCACGCGAAGTGCTTCCTTGTCCAAATACGGGTCAACACTACGAACAACAACCGGATCGACGATAGAACCATCCTGGTTTACAACGAACTGTACGATAACACGTCCCTGTACACCATTTTCCTGTGCGATAGTCGGATACTTGATGTTCTTAGACAAGAACTTCAAACATTCTGCCATACCACCCGGGAATTCCGGCATTTCTTCTACTACCTGGAAGATCTGCTGTTCTTCAACTTCCTCTTCTTCTACGACTTCAGGTACATACTTGATTTCAACAGCTTCACCTTTATCTTCGTTAGACTGAATAGTAGATTCTACTACATCTGCATCATTTTCTGCAATCTGCAAAACTTCTTCTACTTTCGGTGCTTCGGGAGGAGGAGGAGCTTGTTTGGGTTCTTCCTGTTCCGTAATAGGAACCATTTCTTCTTCAAAAGGCACATCTACGATACCACTATCGGCAGTGATTACGACATCACGTTTGGTCCATTCAAACGCAACGAACATTGCTGCCAATATCAGCACGAGCCCGATCAGTAAACCAGTGGTCTTCTTGCCTTCAAGATCGGCTTTCGGCGATTTTTTAATTTCCATAAGAAAACTTTTATAGGTTAATAAATTCTCTGTTCGGCAAATGTAGTGCAAATCTTCGAATATGCAACAAGATAAGGGTAAAAAATTGCAAAATACGTTCATTCCGTACTATCTGTCACGAAAATAGACTATCTTTGACTTCTGATTCTTTTTAACTCTATAATAAATAAGGTATGAACAAAATCATCATTGCAATCGACGGGTTTTCTTCCTGCGGAAAAAGTACAATGGCAAAAGATCTGGCTAAAGAAATCGGTTATATATATATAGACAGCGGAGCAATGTACCGGGCTGTTACTCTTTACTGTATCGAGCACGGACTTTTCCTGGCGGATGGAAGCATCGATGAAGATAAGCTAAAGCAGCAGATGAGCAATATTCATATATCATTCCGTCTAGATACAGAAAGCGGACGTCCTCGTACATTTCTGAACGGAACGGATGTAGAAAACCAGATCCGGACATTAGAGGTATCCTCACACGTCAGCCCTGTTGCAGCTTTGGGATTTGTACGTGAGGCTCTCGTACGCCAGCAGCAGGAACTTGGTAAAGAAAAAGGTATCGTAATGGACGGAAGAGATATCGGCACAGCGGTATTTCCTGATGCAGAACTGAAAATATTCGTCACTGCATCTGCCGAAATTCGTGCACAGCGACGCTATGACGAACTGAAAGCCAAAGGACAGGAAGCGTCTTTCGAAGATATCCTGCATAACGTAGAAGAGCGCGACCGCATAGACCAGACGCGCGAAGTAAGTCCTTTGCGCAAAGCAGACGATGCAATACTGCTGGACAACAGCAACATGACTATTGCAGAACAGAAAGAATGGCTTATGAATCAATATCTTCAGGCAACTCATGCTTAAAGTAGAAATAGACGAAGGATCAGGCTTCTGTTTCGGAGTAACTACTGCTATCCGGAAGACAGAAGAGGAACTGGCAAAGAGCGATACGCTTTATTGCCTGGGAGACATTGTGCATAACGGACGTGAATGTGAACGCCTCAAACAACTGGGACTGAATACAATCGACCACGAGGAGTTTGCACGACTTAAAAACACCAAAGTTCTGCTCCGTGCTCACGGAGAACCTCCCCGCACCTACGAACTGGCTAAACAGAACAATATAGAACTTATTGATGCAACCTGCCCTGTCGTACTTCGCCTGCAGAAGCGAATCAAACAAGAATTCGACACTCCAAATCCGGAAGGACGGGAAAAACAAATCGTAATATTCGGGAAAAACGGACATGCTGAAGTATTGGGACTGGTAGGCCAGACCAACGGTCAGGCTATCATTATAGAAAATCTGGAAGAAGCCGAGAAGCTTGATTTCAGCAAAGACATCCGTCTGTACTCACAGACAACCAAGTCACTGGACGAATTCCGGCAGATCGTTGCATACATTCAAGAACATATTTCACCCGATGCGACTTTTCAGTATTACGATACAATATGCCGTCAGGTAGCAAACCGCATGCCTGATATACGCAAGTTTGCAGCCCGCCACGATCTGGTATTCTTTGTATGCGGACATAAAAGTTCAAACGGGAAGATTTTGTTTCAGGAATGTCTCAAGGTAAATCCTAATTCTTATCAGATAGACCGACCGGAGGAAATCGACCGGAAACTGCTGGAAGGCGTGCAGTCCATCGGAATATGTGGGGCAACCTCCACACCGAAATGGTTGATGGAAGCCTGCCGAGAAACAATTTTGTCGTATTCTTGACATCCAAAAATACAGACTTTTATTTGCTTGTAAACTAGTTTTTTAATACTTTTGCTCCAAAAGATTTTAATAAAGAAATAACATATGGGAATTATTAAATGTATTGGCATCTTGACTTCAGGTGGCGATGCTCCTGGAATGAATGCTGCAATCCGCGCCGTCACTCGTTCGGCTATATACAACGGACTGACCGTAAAAGGTATTTATCGAGGATACAAAGGCCTCATCACCGATGAAATTCAAGAGTTCAAAACCCAAAATGTCAGCAATATCATACAGCAGGGAGGTACTATCCTGAAAACTGCACGCTGTCAGGAATTCAAAACTCCGGAAGGACGTAAAATAGCTTACGAAACCATGCAGCGTGAAGGCATTGACGCACTGGTAGTCATCGGTGGTGACGGTTCACTTACCGGAGCACGTCTGCTGGCACAAGAATTCGATGTTCCTTGTATCGGATTGCCTGGAACAATCGATAACGATTTGTACGGAACAGATACAACAATCGGATATGATACAGCTCTGAACACAATTCTGGATGCAGTCGACAAAATCCGCGACACTGCAACTTCACACGAACGTTTGTTCTTCGTAGAAGTCATGGGACGCGACGCCGGCTTCCTGGCGCTGAACGGAGCTATTGCAGCAGGTGCCGAAGCTGCAATCATTCCTGAATTCAATACAGAAGTCGACCAGCTGGAAGAGTTCATTAAGAACGGATTCCGTAAATCAAAGAGCAGCTCTATCGTACTGGTAGCCGAAAGTGAAATCACAGGTGGAGCTATGCATTATGCAGAACGTGTAAAGAACGAATATCCGCAATATGATGTACGTGTAACTATTTTGGGACACTTGCAACGTGGTGGTAAACCGACTGCACACGACCGTATCATTGCCAGCCGAATGGGTGTAGCAAGTATTCAGGCTTTGATGGAAGGACAGCGCAATGTAATGATCGGTATAGAAAATGACCAGATTGTTTATGTTCCGTTTACAAAGGCTATCAAAAACGACAAGCCTATCGACCGTGAACTTGTCAATGTTCTCCACGAATTATCAATCTGATAAATAGAAGTTATATATATAAAAAACTCCTTCATGAAAACATGAAGGAGTTTTTTTTATGAGGTAGTTATTCTTTTACGAGCCTTATACCGTCATCTTCCAATACTATCAGACGCTTTTTATATAAATCTCCGACAGCCTTCTTAAATGTCTTCTTGCTTACCCCGAACGTATTATATATTTGTTCGGCATCTGTCTTGTCATTTATCGGTGTATATCCGTCGTTATCTTTGATATACTGCAACAGAAGTTCTGCAAAATCATCGACCTTCTTCACTCCTCTTTTCTGAAGTTCCAGGTCTATTTTTCCATCTTCACGCACACGTTTCACATAAGCATGCAAACGCATTCCCGGCTCCAGCGGCTGAAAAATCTCATTATGAAACAACATGCCCGAATATTTGTTATCTACAATAACCTTAAATCCCAAATCGGTTTTCTGCCATACAAGCACCTCAGCTTCATCACCCTGATTATACTCAGGACGTTCCTTCGACAGATAATGCTCTATCTTAGCCGATGCCACAATACGGTAACTTTCCTCATCCAGATGTACATGCACCAGATATCGTCCTCCTTTCTGCATCTTGGCCTTCTGTTCACGGAACGGTACAAAAAGGTCCTTCATCAGTCCCCAATCCAGAAATGCACCATACTGGTTTACCCATGCTACTTCCAGACAGGCAAATTCTCCTACTTGAACATAGGGCTCCAGCGTAGTAGCTACCAAGCGCTCATCCATATCAAGATAAATGAACACGTTCAGCACATCGCCCGGTTTACATCCCTGAGGCACATAACGCTTGGGAAGCAATATTTCGCCATCTTCATCACCATTAAGGTACATGCCGAAATCAACTTCCTTAACAACTTCCAACTGATTATATCTTCCTAACTGTATATGACTCATAACAATCACTTATTTCTGCCAAAGATAGCACAAAAAACTTATATACCCGACAAATGAGAGCTACAAAAGAAAGTCTGACAAACCTATTGACTACATTTACAAAGTCTGAAAGTCATGAAATAAAGTTTTATGGTTATTTTTATCAGAAAATTTATTCCGTCTATAAGTGAAAAACATCATAAAATTGTTTTACTTAGCGGAACATTTTCAAACGAAAAACAACATATCGCATATCATTAAATTTTTTATTCTATGAAACACTCACTTTTCACTTTGGGAATCGTGGCAGCTTCACTTTCTGTCGCCACTCTTTCGTGCACAACTCAACAGCAGCCTACAGAAGTTACTTGGGGAACATTCAACATCCGTTATGATAATCCAGGCGACAGCCTGAACAACTGGCAATACCGGAAAGACAATGTAGCTCAATTCATCAAATCACAGGACATCGACATCGTTGGTATGCAAGAGGTTCTTCACAATCAGCTGGAGGATTTAAAATCACGCCTGCCAGAATATGCAGAAGTTGGTGTAGGACGTGAAGATGGAAAAACAAAGGGAGAATACTCACCTCTATTCTACAAGAAAGACCGCTTCGAAGTGCTCGACAGTAACACTTTCTGGCTCTCACAATATCCTGACAGTGTAGGATTTATCGGATGGGACGGAGCTTGCAGCCGCATTGCAACATGGGCAAAACTGAAGGACAAAAAAACCGGAAAGATCTTTATGGCAGTAAATACCCATTTCGACCATGTAGGAACGGAAGCCAGAAGAAAAGGAGCCCTGCTGATCATTGAAAAAATTAAAGAAATTGTGGGCGATCAGCCGGCTGTACTGACTGGAGATTTCAACGTAACAGACCAGTCGGAAGCTTATGAAACTATAACAACCAATGAGTTTGTACTGAAAGATGCGTATAAAGAAGCTGCACAACGCGAAGGAGTAGATTACACCTTCCACGACTTCGGACGTATCCCTGCCGACTCTTGCGACAAGATTGACTTCATCTTTGTTACCCCACAGATCAAAGTTGAAAGCAGCTATATTCCTCAAGAAGCTGAAGAAGCCGGACAATTCCTGTCTGACCACAACCCTGAGGTAGTTCATCTGTCATTCTAAATGGATTTTATAAAAAAGATTTGCATCAGAAAAGACCGTTCAAAGTCAATTCTGATGCAAATCTGCATATGTAAAGATGTAGCTTGCTATTTTATCATTCCATCTACAATGTGAATTGTACGGTCAGTCTGCGCAGCCAGTTCCTCATCGTGGGTTACAATAACAAAAGTCTGTCCCAGCTTATCACGCAAATCGAAGAACAAGCGGTGAAGTTCAATCTTATTCTGTGTATCCAGACTGCCAGAAGGTTCATCTGCCAGTACGACAGAAGGATGGTTTATCAGTGCACGCGCTACAGCAACACGCTGTTTTTCTCCTCCCGACAGTTCAGCCGGTTTGTGCGAGGCACGTTCGGCAAGTCCCAGAAAATCCAACATTTCACGGGCATTTTTCTTTGCCTCAGAAGCAGAAATTCCCTGAATTAAAGCAGGAATCATTACATTCTCCAATGCCGTAAATTCAGGCAACAGCTGATGAAACTGAAAAACGAATCCGATTTCCTTGTTTCTGAAAGCCGACAGTTCTTTCTCTTTCAGACGGTTTACTTCCGTACCATTCAGCACTATCCTTCCGCTGTCAGGTTTATCGAGCGTACCCATTATCTGAAGCAAGGTAGTCTTTCCTGCCCCGCTAGGTCCGACAATACTTACTACTTCTCCTTTATTTATTATAAGGTCTATCCCTTTCAATACCTGCAGTGAACCAAAGCTCTTGGTTATTCCTTCCAACTGAATCATCGTTCTACAATTTTCGTATTACATATTCTGCCAGATAACAGCCAAATACGGCGGGCATATAGCTCACTGTTCCGGCTGTAGACTTTTTATTCTGTTCATCGTCTACCAGTATAACAGCATTCGGATCTGCCTGTTCGGTACTGAACACTACCGGCAACTTACGTTTCATTCCCATTTTCTGCAAACGTTTACGCACTGCCTTGCTCAGTCCGCAATGATAAGTTTCCCATAAGTCGGCAAAACGTACCTGCGTAATATCTCGTTTGGCTCCGGCCCCCATGCTGCTTACAATCTTAATACCACGCTGCAAGGCATGGTAAATAAGATAACACTTGGGAGCTACCGTATCAATTGCATCAACCACAAAGTCGAATTTGGCGCTGTCAAGCAGTTCAGGTATTGCTTCATCCTTCAGATATACTGGCAATACCGTAAGTTGAAGTTCCGGATTTATATCGAGAAAACGCTCTGCCAGAACCTCAGCCTTCTGTCTGCCTAGTGAAGAGTGTGTAGCAGGGAGCTGCCTGTTAATATTGCTGGGCTGTACTGTATCGGCATCTACAATAGTCATCCGGCCTACTCCAGCACGGCAAATCATTTCCGCTGCATAGGCTCCCACTCCTCCGAGTCCGACCACCAGCACATGTGCCTGTCTTAAACGGTCGGTCTTATCTTTTCCCAACAACAACTCGGTGCGTTGCTGCCAGGCCTTACTATCTTCGCTCATGAATTCTTTTTAAACCATTTATAGAACCAGTTGCCCACCTTATCATAATATTGTGTTTCAGCCCATCCGCGCGGATCGGAGAACGACAGACTTTCATTCGGATCACCCTTCTGTTCGGGATAAAGCAACATGATACTGTTATTATTAAAATATTTAGATATCTGCATCGGCAATCGCTCAAAAGCTGAATCGTATGAGATAGAGCCACGACGTGCACTGATGATTACCAGCAAATGATCATAGTTCACCTGTCCGGTCAAAAGAAGCAAGTCATCCCAGTCCTCCAGCTCGGAATAAGCCACACGCGTATCCTTATGCTTTTTCTGTATATATCCACGTATATAACCCAATGTCTGGGGATGAGCATAGAAGTGTACCCTACATCCCAACTGGCTGCTCATACGACACATGTGAGTTATCCATTTCATAAATCCGTGTTCGAACTCAGCTTTCGGAGGTACAGCCACAATAATACGCCTCAACGTATTGACAGGAATCAGGAAGCGTGCTACCATCACTTGCAGATAAGTATTTTTCAGCAGATTTTCTGTCAGATTACCAAAGAAAGAATCGACGATACTCATTTTACAATGCAGACCAATGATGATATTCGTCGCTTCGTATTCCTTCGCAGTATGCAAGATACCGGTAGTAATATTCAAGTCGAAACGCGATACGGTTTTCAGCCTTACGCTGGTCGAAGCCGCTATCTGTGCTGCACGTTCCAGACTGCGTTTGCCACGCATTTCCTGTTTTACCGAACCGTTATTATCGTTGATTACATTTAGAGCTACCAGATTATCCGGCTGCTTTTCGTCGCGTACCACCATAGCCAGACTCATCAGACTTTCCAGCGTTTCAGGATTTGCTATCGGAATCAGGAATTTTTCTTTTTCCTGAGCCTTCTCGTCACTCACTTCCGCATCATCCATTGCAATACGTTTGGCTGCATGCTCTGTAATAAACGAACTAACCACACAGGTCACCAGAATAAGTAAGATTGTTCCATTCAGTACATCTTCGTTCAACAGACGTTCTCCATTGGGAAGAATGATATTATATCCCACCAGTACGGCTGCCAGTGTAGCAGCTGCCTGTGCATTGCTCAAGCCGAACATCAGTTCACGCTCCAAAGCACGCATCTTATATATCTTCTGTGTAAGCCATGAAGCAATCCATTTACCCAACAGTGCAACGATAATCATCACTACAGCTACCTTGACAGAATCTATATGACCGAACAGGACATTTACGTCGATCAACATTCCCACACCGATAAGGAAATAAGGAATAAACAAAGCGTTTCCTACAAACTCCAGATGACTCATCAGCGGAGAAACATGAGGTATCAGCCTGTTTAATACCAGACCGGCAAGGAAAGCTCCCAAAATACCTTCCATTCCCACAAACTCCATCAGTCCGGCTCCGAGGAAAACCATTGCCATTACAAAGATATACTGCACTACATTGTCGCTGTAACGACGGAAGAACCATCGTCCGATACGAGGGAAGGCATACATAATGACTACGCTCAGCACAACAACTTTCAGCACCAGCCATATCCAGAACATTTCGGAAGTTTCACCCTTATACATACCTCCCACTACTGCCAAAACCAGCAGTGTCAGTGTATCGGTCACAGCAGTACCTCCCACGGCAATGCTTACAGCCCGCTGACGGTTAATGCCATAGCGGATTACAATAGGATAAGCAATCAACGTATGCGACGCATACATACTGGCCAGCAAAACCGAAGTAGCCAGACTATAGCCAAGCAGATGAAGATTGGTCCATATACCTATTCCCAACGGAAAAATAAAAGCCAACAGTCCCAGCACGGTAGCCTTTACACGAATGCTCTTAAAATCCTCCATGTTCATTTCGAGTCCGGCAAGGAACATGATATAATAAAGTCCCACCTTGCCAAACAGCTCAAAACTACTGTCACGTGCCAATATATTGAATCCATGCTCACCGATAACGACTCCCGCCAGAATCATACCGATAATGTGAGGAATACGCAACCGTTCCAAAACAATGGGAGCGAACAATATAATAACCAGCACCAGGAAAAAAATCCACGTAGGGTCGGTGACAGGAAGATGAAAATCAAAGTTTACAAAATCGAGCACTTCTTTCA
>OLFW01001735.1_pt1 | contig 11255 bp, 9 predicted proteins | sample 1605351 | NCBI WGS metagenome assembly OLFW01 (sample SAMEA3888918, study PRJEB22519) | human gut metagenome | biome: human gut; feature: human-associated habitat; material: faeces | place: Denmark | collected 2010 | reverse complement strand
CGCACTTACATTGCGCAGCGCGTGCAGCTCTTCAAGATCGAGACTGCCAATGTGCAGGGTCGAGGGGGAAGGCCCCTCGTCCTTTCTCTTGGGGGATTTAAAGGGGGATATTCTCTTTTGTGAAAGAGAATATCCCCCTTTGCCCGCTCCCCTGCGGGTACGCAGGGATTCTCGGTTTGTCTTGACAAACAATTTCAGTCATGGTATGCTGAGCGCAATAAAGGCAGCGAGAAAGAAGCCTTTTCTTTTCACCCGCTCAAGAGAGGGGACGGCCGGTGCAAGTCCCTGCGGAACGGAAAAGGCGGCGCTTTTGAGCCGCGCGGCGGAAATGCCGCGCCGGTCCCTCCGTTACAAGGGAACGAAGTGCCCCGCATCCAGCGGGGAATTCAGGTGGAACCACGGACAATGATTTGTTCGCCCTGAGCCTACTTTAATAGGCTCAGGGCGTTTTTTATCTCCTGAGCCAAGTACCGAAAGGAGAAATTCACCATGAAAAACACCGAAAAGACGATGGACAAGATCGTCGCACTGTGCAAAAACCGCGGCTTTGTCTTCCCCGGCAGCGAGATCTACGGCGGCCTTGCCAACACCTGGGACTACGGCCCCCTCGGTGCCGAGCTCAAGAAGAACATCAAGAACGCCTGGTGGAAGAAGTTCGTGCAGGAGAATCCCTACAACGTCGGCCTTGACGCCGCGATCCTGATGAACCCGCAGACCTGGGTGGCGAGCGGCCATCTCGGCGGCTTCTCCGATCCTCTGATGGACTGCCGCGAGTGCCACGAGCGCTTCCGCGCCGACAAGGTCATTGAGGACTGGTGCGCCGAGACCGGCTTCGAGCTTCCCAAGCCCATCGACGCCTTCTCCCAGCAGGAGATGAAGGACTTTGTCGAAGAGCACAACATCCCCTGCCCCACCTGCGGCAAGCACAACTTCACCGATATCCGTCAGTTTAACCTCATGTTCAAGACGTTTCAGGGCGTGACCGAGGACGCAAAGAACACCGTCTACCTCCGCCCCGAGACCGCGCAGGGCATCTTCGTCAACTTCAATAACGTCCAGCGCACCACGCGCAAAAAGCTCCCGTTCGGCATCGGCCAGATCGGCAAGTCCTTCCGCAACGAGATCACGCCGGGCAACTTCATCTTCCGCGTGCGCGAGTTCGAGCAGATGGAGCTCGAGTTCTTCTGCAAGCCGGGCACCGACCTTGAGTGGTTCAACTACTGGCGCACGTTCTGCCACAACTGGCTGCTCTCCATCGGCCTGAAGGACGAGAACCTCCGCCTGCGCGACCACGATCCCGAGGAGCTGTGCTTCTACTCCAAGGCAACGACGGACTTCGAGTTCCTCTTCCCGTTCGGCTGGGGCGAGCTCTGGGGCGTTGCCGACCGCACGGACTACGACCTCACGCAGCATCAGAACACCAGCGGCGTGAAGATGGTCTATCGCGAGGGCGAGGGCAAGGACATGGTCGAATACGTCCCCTACGTCATCGAGCCGTCGCTCGGCGTGGAGCGCAGCGTGCTCGCGGTCCTGTGCGACGCCTACGATGAAGAGGTCGTCGGCCAGGACAAGAAGGGCAACGACGACGTGCGCGTCGTGCTGCACTTCCACCCCGCACTCGCCCCCTTCAAGGCCGCGATCCTGCCGCTTTCCAAGAAGGACGTGCTCGCCGGTCCCGCGATGGAGCTCTACAACGAGCTTTCCAAGGAATTCATGGTCGACTACGACGAGACCGGCTCGATCGGCAAGCGCTACCGCCGCGAGGACGAGATCGGCACGCCGTACTGCATCACGTTCGACTTCGACACCGTCGGCGACGAGGCCAACGGCATCGCGGCCGACCACTGCGTCACCATCCGCGAGCGCGACAGCATGGAGCAGGTCCGTATCCCCATCGATCAGGTCAAGGACTTCCTGCGCGAAAAGTGCGCGTTCTGAGAAAAGTTTTCCACAGAATAGCAAGAAGGACAGCTCTCGAAAGAGAGCTGTCCTTTTTCTAATTCCGTTCGGCAGTGCAAAATTTCAGCAAGGCTGAAATTTTCATTCAGGCATCAAGGACGTGCTTTCCCCTTGTCCCGTCCTCATTCATATAGTACCCGTCTATAATGGTCCGATAACCGCCGCCAAAGCTCCAGTTGTTCTCTTCAATAAATGCGAGGAATTTATCAATAAAGTCATCCCCGGAAACCTCTTCAGGAACGGTGACACATCCTTGAATTTCGATCTCTTTGATCAATGAAAACACCTCCGCAATTGTTAGAATATCGAATATTTTGATATAGCTGCAATTCGGTTTGCGGGGGTATTTTACCACACACCCCTGCCTGCCGGCAAGAACCCCACAAAGCGGGAAACTTGTCCGGTTGCGTTTTTCCTGTCGAAATGATATACTTTGTTATTATGCTTTCAGAAAGGGGACGTCCCCAACATGCGTTTTTTCTCTTCTCTGGTGCGGCCTGACGAGTCGACGGGCGCGGTGATGCGCTGGGTGCACCGCATCTGGGTCTTCTTCTGGCTCACGGTGCTGGGCGCGGGCATTGGCCTTCTCTCGCTCTACCTCACGGCACATTCCTACGCAAGCATCGACGCGACGGCGCTTTTGCAGTCGTATTTCAAAATTCCGCTGCTCGTAGCGATGAACCTGCTCGCGCCGATCCTGCTCGTCTACCTCGGCTTTTTCCTCTTTGCTCGTCCGTGGGCGGCGTACCTGCTCTCGGCGCTGCCGTTTTTCACGCTCGCGCTCGCGAGCTACTACAAGGTGCAGCTGCGCGGCGACCCCGTGCTCGCCACCGACCTGCGGCTCATCCGCACGGCGGGCGGCATCATGGGCAACTACACGTTTGAAATTTCCGCGCCCGTGATCGTCGTTCTTGAGGGCTTTGTGCTGATGCTCGTGCTCTCGTGCCTGATGCTCCGAAAAGAGCGCATGAGCCCGCGCTCCCGCCTTGCGGGCATCATGCTCACGCTCTCTGTCACGCTCGCGTGCTATTTTGAGCTCTACACCAGTTCTTCTATCTACAAAGAGACCGCCAACAACGACCTCATTTCCCCGTGGTCGGCGGTCGAGGTCTACATCTCTCGCGGCACGACGTATCCGTTCCTACACAGCGTGCAGGACATGTTCCCCGAGCCGCCGGAGGGCTACCGCGAGAGCGAGGCCAAGCAGATCCTTGAGCAGTATGCGGACAGCGACATTCCCGACGATCAGAAGATCACGGTCGTCGGCATCATGCTCGAGGCATTCTCCGACCTGTCCGACTTCCCCCAGTTAAATGAAATCTCCGCCGTGCGGAATCTCTACGAGCCGCTGCACGAGCTCGAGAGCCGCAGCGTCTCGGGCAACCTCCTCACGAATATCTTCGCCGGCGGCACGACGAACACCGAATGGGGCTTCCTCACGGGGTACAGCCAGCACGAGGAGTTCCGCGGCCCGATCAATTCCTACGTCCGCTACTTCAAAGATCAGGGCTACGACGCGCTCTACCGCCATCCCGGCTACTCGTGGTTCTACAATCGCAGCAACGTCAACGAATACCTTGGCTTTGACGAGTGCGTCTTTAACGAATCGGGCTTCGGCGACCTCATCTCCATCGAGGACGCGCTCTTCAAGTCCGACACCGTGCTCGTCGACTACCTCTTAAACGACATCGACTCGCGCACGGAGGACGATGACCCTCTCTTCCTCTTCTCCGTCTCGTACCAGAACCACGGGCCGTACAGCTCCGAGACCTACTGGGAGGAGTACGTCACGCCCGCCAAGACCGGCTGGTCGATGGAAAGCTGCTGCGTCATCAACAACTACCTGGCCGGCATCCGCAGCACGATCGAGCAGATGCGCCGCCTCACGCGCGAGCTGGAAGCGCGCGATGAGCCCATCGTGCTCGTTCTCTTCGGTGACCACAAGCCGTGGATGGGCAACGGCAGCAGCGTCTACGCCGAAATGGGCGTTGACCTCGACGTGTCCACGCAGGAGGGCTTCTACAACTACTTCTCCACCCCCTACCTCATCTATGCCAACAAGGCCGCCAGGGAATCCCTCGGTCAGGACTTCCGCGGCGACGGCGGCGACATTTCCCCGTGCTTCCTGATGGACAAGCTCTTCTTCGAGTGCGGCTGGACGGGCGACGGCTTCATGCAGCTCCAGCGCGAGACGCGCGCCGTCACGCCGCTGATGCACGAGGACGGCTACCGCATGGTCGACGGTTCCATCACGCTCGACGTGCCCCCAGACGTCGCCGAGATCTGCCGCAGGTACCTCTGCGCGCAGTATTACCGCGAACAGCACTTTGTTTCCGAGTCGTAAAAAGGAGAATCGCCATGAAATCTCTCAAAATCACCGCACTTTCCCTCGTCCTGGTTCTGCTTCTCGCCGCCTGCGGCGCGAAAGTAGGCGCCCCCGATGAACCCGCCGTCGATCCGACGCCGGAACCTCCTATCGAGCAGCCGGTGGAAAAAACGCCCGACGAGCGCATCAACGACATCATCGCAGGCATGAGCATCGAGGAAAAAGTCGGCCAGCTCTTCTTTGTCCGCTGCCCCGAAACGGGCGCGGCGGAGGACGTCGAAACCTATCACCTCGGCGGACTGCTGCTCTTCGGCAGGGACTATAAGGATGCAAACGGCGACTGGCTCACGGAGGACGACTTCACCGCGGCGCTCGCGTCTTATCAGGCCGCGTCGGCCATCCCGCTTTTCATCGGCAGCGATGAAGAGGGCGGCACGGTCACGCGCGCGAGCAAAAACCCGAACCTCTTCTCCGAACCTCTCCCCTCCCCGCAGGAGCTCTATGCCGCGGGCGGCCTCGACGGGCTGCTCGAACGAACGCTCAGCTACAACCAGAAGCTCAAAGCGTTCGGCGTCAACGTGAACTTCGCCCCCGTGTGCGATGTGTCGACGAATCCCGACAACTTCATCTACGCGCGCTCGTTCGGGCAGGACGCGCAGACGACCGCGGACTATATCTCAAGCGTCGTGCCCGTCTATGCGCAGTCCGGCGTCGCCTGCGTCTTAAAGCACTTCCCCGGCTACGGCAACAACGCCGACACGCACACGGGCATCGCGCTCGACGCGCGCCCGTACACCACGTTTGAAAAGTCCGACCTCGTCCCCTTTGAATCCGGCATCGCCGCGGGCGCGCCGTTCGTGCTCGTGAGCCACAACATCGTCGAGTGCATGGACGGCGCGTATCCCGCGTCCCTTTCGGCGAAGGTCCACACACTGCTGCGCGACACGCTCGGCTTCACCGGCGTCATCGTGACGGACGATCTCGCGATGGATGCCGTCAAAGCCTACGCGCAGGACGGCAGCGCCGCCGTGCTGGCCATTCAGGCGGGCAACGACATGATCGTGACCACCGACTATCAGACGCAGATCCCGCAGGTGATCGCCGCCGTCCAGTCCGGCGAGATCGCCGAAAGCGATATTGACGCGCACGTTTTCCGCGTGCTGCACGAAAAACAGGCGCTCGGCCTGATCGACTAAAGGAGAACCCCATGGAAACAAGAAAACTCTACTATGAAGATCCCTTTCAGAAGGGCTTTGCCACCACCGTCGTCTCCTGCGACGCTGTCAAGGGCGGCTACGCCGTTGTCCTCGCGGAGACGGCCTTCTACCCCGAGGGCGGCGGCCAGCCGTATGACACCGGCGTTTTGGGCGAGGCGAACGTGCTCGAGGTCCACGAGAAAAACGGCGTCATCACGCACCTTTGTGACAAGCCCTTCGAGGTGGGAAAGAGCGTCTCCGGCAAGATCGACTGGGCGCGCCGCTTCGACCACATGCAGCAGCATTCGGGCGAGCACATCTGCTCGGGCCTCATCTGCGAGCGCTTCCACTGCGACAACGTCGGCTTCCACATGGGCGCGGACGTCGTCACGATCGACTTCAACGCCGACATTTCGTGGGATGAACTTATGGAGATTGAACAGCTCGCCAACCTGTACATCTATGAGGATCACCCCATCGACATCCAGTTCTATCGCGGCGCGGAGCTCGACAAGGTCGAGTACCGCAGCAAAAAGCCGCTCGAGGGCGACGTGCGCATCGTCTCCTTCCCCGGCGCGGACTGCTGCGCCTGCTGCGGCACGCACGTCGTGCGTTCCGGTCAGGTGGGACTCGTCAAGTTCCTCTCCGTGCAGAAGTTCCGCGACGGCGTTCGCATCGAACTTCTTTCCGGCAAACGCGCGCACCGCTACCTTTCGGAGTGCTGGGCGCAGGACGTGCGCATCGCACAGGCCCTCTCCGTCAAGCCGAACGCGAGCTTTGCGGGCGTCGAGCGCGTGCTCGCTGAGCTTTCCGCGCTCAAGCAGCGCTGCGCAAAGCTCGAAGAGTCCGTCTTCGCCCAGACCGCCGCGCAGTACGAAGGCAAGGACGACGTGCTGCTCTTCGAAGACGAAATGTCCGGCGACAGCCTGCGCAAGCTCTGCGACGCGGTCACGAACCACTGCGGCGGCCGCTGCGCGGTCTTTGCCGGCGCGGACGGCGCGTACAAGTACGCCATCGGGCATGTCGGCGGCGATCTTCGTGAGCTCACGAAAAAGATGAATGCCGAGCTGAACGGCCGCGGCGGCGGCAAGCCGAATTTTGTGCAAGGCAGCGTGGCCGCTGCGCGCGGGGCGATCGAAGCATTTTTCGCAGAATAATTTGCAACGATTCCCGCACCAATGTGGGAGGAGTTTCCCTGCGCCGCGCAGGGGAGCGAGTCAAAGGGGCCATTCTCTTTCGCAAAAGAGAATGGCCCCTTTGGAACCCCAAGAGAAAGACTTTGATTGGCAGTCTCAGGCTCGAATGGCCTTTGTGCCTCCGGAAGGTGACTGCCTGCGCGCGGCGTTGCCGCGTTTAGAGCTGCTATACGATTTGCCTCTGCTTCTATCATCCGCTGCCGCTCTGCTGATCTTGTAGGAGTACAGACTAATTTCCGTCTAACGAGGCACTACTCAATGCGGCAAGCGTCAGCAATGCCGCATTCGGTAGGCAGTCTGCCGCCCAATGCGACGTCACACGCGCCTCACGATAGTAAGGCGCGGTTGCAAAACGGTGACGAAACGCACGGATTCATGGCGAAGCCATGTACACCGCACCTGATTGCGCAGCGCGTGCAGCTCTTCAAGCTACAAACTGCCAATGCCGGGGGTCGAGGGGAACTCCCCTCGCCTTTCTCTGGGGGATTTAAGGGGGATACTCTCTTTCGAGAAAGAGAGTATCCCCCTTTAGCGCACTCCCGCACGGCGCAGGGAATCCCCCGACGGCCTCAGGCCGTCATAATTTTCAAGCGCTTTGCGCATCAAAGCCTTTCAAAGATTTCTTCTCCTCGCGGAGAAACACGATCACGCTCAGAAGGAACGGGAAGAAATACGTCGCCATGCGATAAAGTACCAGCGCCGACGAGGCGATTGCCGTGTCCGCCCACGGGGCGAAGAGCAGCAAAAACGCAAACTCCATCGGGCCCACGCCCGCGACGTTCGGCAGCGCGCTTGTGATGAGCAGCATCAGCGAGGCGAGCAGCTGTGCCTGCGCAAAGTTAAGCGCCGTGCAGCCCACGAGCCGCAGCGCGGCATAGGGGATGGAATAGAGCACGAAGAGCTTCGCAAGGCTCACGGCGATACCTTTGACGCGGATTGACGGAACGAGCAGCACCTTTTTCGCCTCGCGGTTGAGCTCGGTGAGACTATTCGCCCACTTTTCGCGGCGTTCGTCCCACTTCGGCGTGTGCGGGAGCTTGCCGAGCAGCATCAGCACTAACTTCAGCACCTTATCCCAGGTGTAGAGCAGCGTGAGCGCGATCACGATGAGCGCGCCGATGACATAGCCGATCAGAAGATAGCGTGCAAGGCCGCTGGCGCTCTGCTCCAGCCAGTCGCCGCCGAGCAGCAGCGCGACCGTCGCGTAGATCAGCACGGATATCTTGTGCAGCACGTACTCGCTCGCCATGATGCCGAGCCCGCTGCCTGCGTCCAAGCCTCGTCTGTAAAGGTAAAAGCTTTGCATCGGCAGCGTGCCCGCACCCAGCGTCGTGATATTGCCGAACACGCCGAGGAATGTCACGCGCAGCGCGTCAATAAACGTGCAGTCCGGCTTTTTGTGGTGGATGATGACGAGGCACAGCACGGATTCCATCGCCTCGTAGGCAAAGCCGAGTGCGAGCAGGAGCAGCACACCCCAGAACGGCACAGTACTCAGGTCCTTGACGATATCGGGCAGCACGTCGCGGAAAACAAGGATGATGGCAACAAAGATCAGCGCCAGCGTGAGACCGCTGACGAGATAGGTTCTGCTCCGTTTGCTTTTCAATGCTGTTCCTCCCCGCCTTCGCAGATAATGTTATGATAAAATTTCCTTTTGCAGCACCTCGGCGATGTCGGTCCACTCCCACGGAAGACCCACGGCATTTTCGCCGAAGTGTCCGCCGCAGGAGACGCGGCGGTAGATCGGGCGGCGCAGTTCAAAGCGCGACGTGATGCTGCCTGGGCGCATGTCGATATGCTCCATAAGCCAGCTCGCGATCTTTTCGTCGCTCACGCGCCCCGTGCCAAACGTGTCGACCATCACGCTCACAGGGTCGGCGAGGCCGATGGCATAGGCAAGCTCGATCTCGCAGCGGTCGGCCAGCTCCGCAGCCACAATGTTCTTGGCGAGATAGCGCGCCATGTAAGCGCCCGTGCGGTCGACCTTGCTCGGGTCCTTGCCCGAGAACGCCCCGCCGCCGTGGCGCGCCATGCCGCCATAGGTGTCGGCGATGATCTTGCGGCCGGTAAGGCCGCTGTCGCCCGCGGGCCCGCCAACGACAAATCGTCCCGTCGGGTTGATGAAATACTCTGTGTGCTCGTCGAGCAGTTCCGGCGGCAGCACAGGGAAAATGACCTGTTCTAAGATCGCATCGCGCAGCGCGTCGATGCCGACCTCCGCGCTATGCTGCGCGGAGACAACGACGGCGGAGATGCGTTTGGGCGTGCCGCCCTCGTATTCGACGCTGACCTGCGCCTTGCCGTCCGGCAGAAGATAGGGCAGCAGCTTTTCGCGCCGCACCTGCTCGAGCTTTCTCGTCAGGCGGTTCGCAAGCGTGATGGGCAGCGGCATCAGCGCGCCGGTCTCGCAGCAGGCGTAGCCGAACATCATACCCTGATCGCCCGCGCCGGCTTCTTCCGGCGCGCCGCGGTCAACCCCGCGCGCGATGTCCGGCGACTGGGTGTGGATGCTGACGCGGATGCGCACGTTTTCGGCGTCAAAGCCGACGACGGGCACGGTATAGCCGATCTCGGCGATGACCTTGCGCGCAATGGCTTCATAGTCCGGCACATAGGATGAGGTGATCTCGCCCATCAGGTGAACTTCGCCGGTGCAGGCCGTCACCTCACAGGCGACGTGTGCGTCGGGATCGTTGGCAAGGATGTCATCGAGCACCGCGTCGGCGATCTGGTCGCAGACTTTATCGGGATGTCCGCACGTGACGGACTCAGAGGTGAAATAGGTTTTCATCGCTTTCGCTTCCTTTCTGCTCGTTCGCATGGGGAAAGAGCGCTGTCTCAGTTTTTGACAGTCTGATGATAGCGGGAATATGAAAGCGGGAAAAGTGGCAAAGTCCGCAAGGCGCACAAAGTTTTCACACTCCCGCGAGGCTGACCAAGTTTCCGACAGGAAGCGGCGAGTATAGTGTAAAGATTTCGTTAAATCTTCACGATTTTGTCACTTGCAAGTTTTTCCCATATCGGATATAATGAATGAAAGCGAATCGAGAAAGGGAGGAACCCACCCATGGCTCTGCGCACCAAAAACGCCATCCGCCGCAGCTTCATCGAGCTTCTGGCAGAGCGTCCCTTCGACAAGATCTCCGTCCGCGACATCGCGGAGAGAAGCGAGGTCACGCGGAACACTTTTTATTATTACTACACTGACATCTACGCGCTGGCCGAGGACGTGTTCGAGTCGGAGATTGAAAAGCTCTCCGAGCGCGTGGAGGGCTATGAATCGTGGCAGAAGGCATTTTTGACCGCCACGTCTTTCGCCGCGGAGAACAAGCGCATGATCCTGCACCTGCACAACTCCGCCCACAGCGATATTCTGGCAAGATATTATCATAAAACGATCCTGACGACAATGCTTTCTTACATCCGCAAGGAGGCCGAGGGCCTGAACGTCAGCGAAAGCCAGATCATGGCGCTCGCGCGCTTCTACACGGCAGCGCTCGCAGGGCTGACGCTTGAATGGATCGGCAGCGGCATGAAGGGCGAGCCGGATTCGTTCATCGATGATCTTGGTGGAATGCTCGGCGGCAACATCCGCCGCTCTCTCGAGCGCGGATGTGCGCACGCGGCACAGTAAATAATATGCATTAAAAATGGAAAAGCGGCGGGATGGTTTGACCATTCCGCTGTTTTCGTCCACGTCGGGTGAACAAGCTTAACACATCTTTTACCCTTTTTTCCTGTTCATCGCGGCGAATCTCTGCTATGATATTTTTGGAAGTATTGAATTGATAAAGGAGTGAGGTTTTGTATCAGAAACAGATCTTAATGGAAAAGCTGAAAGAAGCCACCGCCTCCGTCCTGCCCATCAGCCTGATCGTTATGGCGATCAGCTTTGTGCTCGTGCCGGTGGACGCGGGACTGATGCTCTCGTTCGTGATCGCCACGGCCATGCTGATCCTCGGCATGGGGCTCTTCACGCTGGGCGCGGACATGTCGATGAGCCGCATCGGCAACTACATGGGCTCCAAGCTGACGAAATCGCGCAAGCTGCCGCTCATCCTGACCGTGAGCTTCGCCCTCGGCGTCGCCATCACGGTGGCGGAGCCGGATTTGCAGGTGCTCGCGGGCAACGTGCCGGAGATCGACACAACGGTGTTGATCTTGACCGTTTCGGTCGGCGTCGGCTTCTTTCTGATGCTGTGCATGGTACGCATTCTCTTTTCGATCTCGCTGCGCACGATGCTGATCGTATTTTACGCCATCGTCTTTGCCGCGGCGTTTTTGTCGGATGAGAGCATCCTCTCCGTCGCGTTCGACTCCGGCGGCGTGACAACGGGGCCGATGACCGTGCCGTTCATCATGGCACTCGGCGTCGGCGTTGCGTCCATTCGAAGCGACGAAAATGCCAAGGCAGACAGCTTCGGCCTCGTCGGTCTGTGCTCGATCGGGCCGATCTTATCGGTGCTGCTGCTCGGTGAGCCGCTCACCCCGGTGCAGATCGTCGGCGTCGTGCTGTTTCTCGGCTTCGCCATCACAAACGAGCTCACGCACAAAAACGCCGAGACCACATGAGCG
>OLFW01001723.1_pt1 | contig 11307 bp, 9 predicted proteins | sample 1605351 | NCBI WGS metagenome assembly OLFW01 (sample SAMEA3888918, study PRJEB22519) | human gut metagenome | biome: human gut; feature: human-associated habitat; material: faeces | place: Denmark | collected 2010 | reverse complement strand
GCGTTGTCGGAAAGGTGCAGGCCGTCGCCGCGCTTTTCCTTGCTCTTCTTGAGGCCGTAGGGCTGGCCCGCACCGCCGACGCAGCCGCCCTGGCAGGTCATCACCTCGATAAGGTGATAGAACTTCTTGCCCTCGTCGATTTCCTTTAAGAGCTTTTTTGCGTTGGCAAGGCCGTTGACGACCGCGAGCTTGAGCTCGGTGTCGCCGATCGTCACGCTCGCCTCCTTGATCGGCGCGTCACCGCGCAGGCCGAGGATGCTGATCTCGCGCAGGGCGTTTTTGCTCTTATCCGGCAGGCAGTGGCGCACGACCGCTTCAGCCACACCGCCGCTCGTGCCGTAGATGACCGCCGCACCGGAGCCGAGGCCGAACGGCAGGTCGGGGGACTCAAGCTCCAGCTCGCCGAGCTGGATGCCCGTCTCCTGCATCATGTCGATCACCTCGCGCGTGGTGAGCACAAGGTCGACGTCGGGTCGACCGTCGTGGATGAACTCGGGGCGCGCGGCCTCCATCTTCTTCGCCGTGCAGGGCATGATGGCGATGTGATAGGTCGTGCGACCGTCGGCAGCGTCCTTCGCGGCGTACTTGTCGCGGAAGATCGCGCCGACCATCTCCATCGGCGACTTGCAGGTCGAAATGTTCTTCAAATACTTGGGATTCTCGTTTTCGAGATACTTCACCCACGCCGGGCAGCAGGAGGTGAACATCGGGAACGGGCCGCCGTTTTTCAGGCGCTCGAGGAATTCTTCGGATTCGGCGATCGTCGTAAAGTCCGCGCCGAACGTCGTGTCGTACACCTCGTCCACGCCCATGAGCTTGAGCGCCGTGACGAGCCTGTCGAGCACATTTTCGCCCGCGGGGAAGCCGAACGCCTCGCCCACGGCCACGCGCACGGCGGGCGCGATCTGGATGACAACGCGCTTGCTGGGGTCGTGGATGGCGCGCCACGCCTCGCCGATCTGATTTTTCACCGTGATGGCGCCGGTAGTGCACACCGCCGCGCACTGGCCGCAGCTCACGCACTTCGTCTCGGCGAGCTTGCGGTCAAAGGCTGGCATGACCTGCAAATTGCTGCCGCGATAGGCAAAGTTCAAAATGCCCATACCCTGCATCTCCTCGCACACGCGCACACAGTCGCCGCAGAGGATGCACTTGTTCGGGTCGCGCAGCACCGCGGGAGACGAGCTGTCGATTTCGTAGTGCTCGCGCGTATCGGGGAAGCGAATTTTGCGCACACCGAACTGCTGGGCAAGCTCCTGTAAGCGGCAGTGGCCGCTCTTTTCGCAGGTGGTGCAGTTGCAGTTGTGCGAGGCAAGCAGCAGCTCCAGAATGACGCGCCGGTGCTTGAGAAGCCGCGCGCTGTTCGTGCTGATGCGCATGCCGTCGCGCGGCTCCATCGAGCAGCTCGCGTCGATCTTGCCGGTCTTTTCATCCTCCACCACGCACATGCGGCACGCGCCGTAAACGGAGAGGTCGGAGTAATAGCAGAACGTCGGCATTTCAATACCGGCCTTACGGATGACGGAGAGCACGTTCTTTTCCCCATCGAAGTTGACGCGCTGACCGTCAACGATCATCATACCTTTTGCCATGTCTCAGTCCTCCTCTTCAATGGCGTCGATCGCGCCGAACGGACACGCGCCCCAGCATGCGCCGCAGTGGATGCACTTGTCGTTGTCGATCGTATGCGGCATGCGGATCTCACCGGAGATGGCCTCCATCGGGCAGTTGCGCTTGCACTTGCCGCAGCCCTTGCACAGCTCGGGCTTGATGACAAGGCGGCGCTTGCGGCCGTTGCAGATCGGGCAGTGGTGGTCGACCACATGGCGCAGATAGTCCTGGCGGAAGTGGCGCAGCGTGCTCTGTACGGGCTTGCACGCGCTCTGGCCGAGGCCGCACAGCGCCGTTTCCGAAATGGTCTTGGAGAGCTCCTGCAAAAGGTCAAGGTCCTCAAGGCTTCCCTCGTTTGCGATGATGCGGTCCAAAATCTCCAGCATGCGCTTTGTACCCTCACGGCAGGGAACGCATTTGCCGCAGCTTTCGTTCTGCGTAAAGCGCATGAAAAAGCGCGCGGTCTCGACCATGCAGGTGTCCTCATCCATGACGACGAGGCCGCCCGAGCCGATCATGGCGCCGATGCTCTTGAGCGAGTCGAAGTCGAGCGGCAGGTCAAGATGCTCGTCGCTCGCCGTGGTCGCACCGCCGGAGGGGCCGCCGATCTGCACGGCCTTGAACTTTTTGCCGTTCGGGATGCCGCCGCCGATGTCGAAAACGACCTCGCGGATGGTCGTGCCCATCGGCACCTCGATAAGGCCCGTGTTGACCACGTTGCCTGTCAGGGCGAAGGCCTTCGTGCCGGGGCTCTTCTCCGTGCCGATGCTATGGTACCACTCCACGCCGTTTTTGATGATGAGCGGGACGTTGGCAAACGTCTCCACGTTGTTGAGCACCGTGGGCTCTGCCCACAGGCCATGCTCGATGGTGCGCGGAGGTTTGACGCGCGGCATGCCGCGGTTGCCCTCGATCGACGCGGTCAGGGCGCTGCCCTCACCGCAGACGAACGCGCCCGCACCCTTGTTGACGTGGATGCGGAAATTGAAATCGCTGCCAAGGATGTTCGTTCCGAGAAGGCCCATCTCCTCGGCGCGAGCGATGGCCGTTTTCAGGCGGTTCACTGCCAGCGGATACTCCGCGCGCACGTAGATATAGCCCTCGTCGCTGCCGACGGCGAGACCCGCGATCATCATGCCCTCGAGCACACTGTGGGGGTTGCCCTCCATCACGCTGCGGTCCATGAACGCGCCGGGGTCGCCCTCGTCGCCGTTGCAGACGATGTATTTTTTCGCGCTCTTCTGTTTGCGCGCGCCATCCCACTTGCGTCCGGCGGGGAATCCGCCGCCGCCGCGGCCGCGCAGGCCGGAATCGAGAATATTGCGGCAGATCTGCTCGTCCGTCATCTCGAACAGCGCCTTTTCAAACGCGCTGTAGCCGCCCTTGGCGATATACTCCTCGATGTCCTCGGCGTCCGACGTGCCGCAGTTTTCCAGCACCACACGGTGCTGCTTTTTATAGAACGGGATATCCTCCTGCTTCGGGTACGCTGTGCCGTCGAGATGGTAGACCAGACGGTCGATGACCTCGCCGCCGAGTACGGTCTTCTCTAAGATCTCGTGGCAGTCCTCGGGCTTGACGTGAATGTACATCACACCCATCGGCTCGATGTGCACGAGCGGGCCCATCTCGCAAAAGCCGTGGCAGCCGCTCATTTTGACGTGCAGGCTCTTTTCCTCGTCCGAGTCGTGCTTCAAGCCGACGTAGACCTTCAGCCCGCGCGCCTCGCACTCGGATCTGAAATTGTCGTAAATTTTCATTGCGCCGCCGGCGATGCAACCCGTGCCCGCGCAGATGAGGATGGACGGCACCTCGCGGCTCTGCGCGAGGTCGTGCTCCGCTCTTGTGCGCAGGACGCGGAATTCTTCTCTTGTCAGCTTGCTCACGCTCGCACCTCCTCTTTGCGGATGGACTCAAGCAGCTCGATGGCGCGCTCGGGGTCCATCTTGGCATGCACCTCGCCGTCCACGGTCATGACCGGCGCCAAGCCGCAGGCGCCGAGACACGCGACCGTTTCGAGCGTGAAGAGGCCGTCGTCCGAGGTCTTTTTCTTTCCGTGCAGACCCAGATACTCATAGATCGCATCGTAAATCGGCCCGGACTTCCGCACGTGGCACGCCGTGCCCGCGCAGACCTTGACAATGTGCTTCCCCTTGGCTTCGAGCGAGAAGTTCTCGTAGAACGTCGCCACACTGTACACCTTCGACACGCTTAATCCGAGCGTATCGGCGATGAGCGTCAGGTTTGCTTCGCTTAAATAGTTGTACTCCGCCTGTACATCCTGCAAAATCGCGATGAGATTCGATGGGTCATTCTCATGCGAGGCAAGAATGCTCAGGATCTTTTCTGTGTCAGGTTTCATGGTTGCCCTCCTATCTAATCCTGACGGCGATTATACCGTATCTTTTAAGGCATTTTCAACAAATTACTTCAAAATTGTCGATTGATTATCCTTATAAGTCTTATATTTTTTCGTATCTCAATAAATACGGAACAACCCGTATCTCTGTGCGGTTTCATAAAAATGACTCCCGTTCAGGTTTTCCCTGAACGGAAGTCATTTTTCTCACTTTAATGAACGATACTTATTGCGCGCCGTGCGGCATGCGTTCTTTGACCGCCTTACCGGTCGGCGTTGCGGCCAGACCGCCGAGCGCCGTCTCGCGGAACTCGACCGGCATGCGCCGTCCGACCTCGCCCATCGCGTCGATGACCTCGTCGACGGGGATGCGGCTCTCGATGCCCGCGAGCGCCATATCCGCCGCGGAGATCGCGTTCACCGCGCCGATGACGTTGCGCTTGACGCACGGGACCTCGACAAGGCCCGCGACGGGGTCGCACACAAGGCCCATCAGATTTTTGAGCGCCATCGCCACGGCGTGGCCGATCTGCTCGTTCGTGCCGCCGCGCAGCGACACGAGTGCGCCCGCCGCCATGGCCGACGCCGTACCGATCTCGGCCTGGCAGCCGCCCGCCGCGCCGGAGATGCTCGCGCGGTACGCGATCACCGCGCCGATGCCCGAGGCGACATACAGCGCCTCAAGCAGCTCATGCTGCGTGTAATGCTCGCGCTCGCACAGCGGCAGCAGCACCGCCGGCACCACACCGCATGAGCCCGCCGTCGGTGCTGCCACAATGCGGCGCATGCAGGCGTTCGACTCCGCCATGGAGATAGCCTGCACGATGACCTCGTCCATGAATTCACCGCCGATGCTCTCTCCGCGGCGCGCGTACAGGCGCATCTTGAGCCCGTCGCCGCCGACCAGACCACTCACGCTGCGCTGCGTGCCGGTATAGGAGTCCGCCGCATCCTGAATGGCCTGCCAGGTCGACAGCATCTTCGCCATCGAGGCCTGACGGCTCACCTGGCGCTCCTCCATATCATACTGCAAAACGATCTCCCAGAACGGGATATTCTCCCGCGCCGAGCGCTCAAAGATTTCCTTCATCGAATCCAGCGCCATCTTCATCGTCCTCCTTATCGTAATAGGTCACGCTCAGGATGCCCGGCAACTCCGAGAGAAATTCCACCTGCCGGGGCTTGATGTGCTGATCCGTTTCAATGACCATCAGCGCGTCACCGCCGCGGCGGTGACGGTTCACGCTCATGTTCGCCACGTTGATGTGCACCTGACTTAAAATCGACGTGATCGCCGCGACCGAGCCGGACTCGTCCTGATTGCGGACGATCAGCGTGTTGAAGTCGCCCGTAAAGTTTACGTCGATGCCGTCGATCTTGTTGACGACGATCGCGCCGCCGCCGATGGACGACGCCTGAAGCGTCAGCTTTTTGCCGCTTTTGCCCGTCAGCTCCAAAAGCGCGGTGTTGGGGTGCGCGTCGCGCAGCTCCACCGTGCGGAACGAATACGCCATACCCGCGCGGTTCGCCTCCTCATAGGCGTTCGGGATGCGCAGGTCGTCCGGCTTCATGCCGAGAAGTCCCGCCAAAAGCGCGCGGTCCGTGCCGTGGCCGTAGCCCGTTTCAGCAAACGAGCCGTACAGGCCGATGTCCGCGCGCGCCACCTCTTCGCCGAGCAGCGTTCTTCCCATATTGCCGATGCGCGCCGCGCCCGCCGTGTGAGACGAGGACGGACCGACCATCACCGGCCCCATCATATCGAAAATATTGATCATGGAAACCTTGTCCTTTCTGACCATCATTTGGGAAAAGCATATCATATCCGCCGCCAAAAAGCGAGTAAAATTCCGCTCTGCGCATTGCGACTATTGAATAATATCCTTTACCTTGATTCATTTTCGATATTCATTGAAACAGCGCTCACATTCATTTTTCTTCATGGCCTGATGCAAAAGGAGCCGTCCACAGGCGGCCCTTTTCTTTCGATGCAGAGCGTCAGGCCAGCATCAGCCCGATAAAAAAGCAGATCTGCGCAAGGCTGTTGACGGTCTGCTCCATCCAGTTCACCTTCGGGTCGCTCGAATCCATCCGGAACGCGAAAACGAGCATCAAAATCATCCCAAGCGCGCCCGCAAGGAAGAAAAGGCATGCCAGAAAACCGCTCAGCTTTGCAAGCATCGCTTCCCCGTTCAGCCCTGCGCGGTCTACGATCAGCGCCGCGAACATCGTCAAAAAGCCGACCGGCATCAGGACGCGCATCTGCACAAACATCGGCCAGATGTTCCTTTGGGAGACGGCCGCGATGAGCTTCCATCCCACCTTCACAACACCCGAGAGCAGGCAGACTACCGCACCCGCTACAAACAGTCCGCTGTGGAACAGGTTCCCCGCCTTCACCGCGGAGAGGCCGAAAAATACGACAGGGAGCAAATCGACGAACGCCATCGGGGCGCTGAAGCCCTCGGGGACGGTCTCTCTTGTCATGCGGTTTCTCGCTTTTCTGCTCATGGCGTCCTCCGTGATGATTTTTCTCTGCTTCTTATTCTGCCCCAAAGCGGCGGACAGGCGCGGCGGATGATCCGCCGCGCCTGCGTTTTCTAAAAAAATCTTTTACACGCGCTTCCACTTTGCGCCGCCGGGCATGTCGGTCACTTCGACGCCCTGCGCCTTGAGCTCGTCGCGGATGCGGTCGGCCTCGGCAAAATTCTTCGCCTTCTTGGCCTCCGCGCGCTGGCGGATCAGGTTCTCGATGCCCTCGTCCGCCGTGCCGTCCTCAGAGACGACCGTGAAGCCGCCCGCGCTCTGCTGGGACGCGGCCTTCTCCTTCTTCTCGCGCTCGGCTTCGGCCTTTTTGAGAAGGTCGAGGCTCAGCACCGTGTCATAGTCGCCGATGATGGCGAGCTTCGTCGCGCCCGTGGTCTTGGCCTTGAGCACGTCGTAGAGCGCGGTCACGCCCATGGCGGTGTTGAGGTCGTTGTCCATTTCCTTCATGAACTTTGCGCGGTACTCGGCGCGAACGGCCTCGTCCACGCCGCCCTCGTCCTTGATGTTCGCGATCTTCGCGATGAGCTTGTTGTACGCGGCGACCGCATTGTCAAGGTTTTCCCACGTGAAGACAAGACTCTTGCGGTAGTGGCTCTGCAGGCAGAAGAAGCGGTACGCCAGCGGGTCATAGCCCTTTTCCTCAAGCAGCGAGACCGTCAAAAATTCGCCCTTGGATTTAGACATCTTGCCGTGCGAAGTGTTGAGATGCGCCACGTGGCACCACTGGAGGCACCAGGGATGACCGAGGTAGCTCTCGCTCTGCGCGATCTCGTTCGTGTGGTGCGGGAAGGCGTTGTCCACGCCGCCGCAGTGCAGGTCGAGGTATTCGCCGTTGTACTTCATCGAAATGCCGGAGCACTCGATGTGCCAACCCGGATATCCGACGCCCCAGGGGGAATCCCACTTGAGCGCCTGATCCTCGAACTTGGACTTCGTGAACCAGAGGACGAAGTCGTTCTTGTTCTTCTTGTTCTCGTCCTCCTCCACGTCTTCGCGCACGCCGACGGCGAGGTCTTCCTCGTTGTGGTCATTGAAGATATAGTAGCGAGAGAGCTTGCTCGTGTCGAAGTACACATTGCCGCCGGCGATATAGGCATAGCCGGTGTCGAGCAGCTTCGTGATGATCTTGATATAATCGTCGATCAGGCCCGTTGCGGGCTGGACGACATCGGGGCGCTTGATGTTGAGCTTCTTGCAGTCGGCGAAGAACGCGTCGGTATAGAACTTGGCGATCTCCATGACGGTCTTGTGCTCACGCTTGGCTCCCTTGACCATCTTGTCCTCGCCCTCGTCGGCGTCGCTCGTCAGGTGGCCGACGTCGGTGATGTTCATGACGCGGTTCACGCTGTAGCCCGAAAAGCGCAGGTACTTTTCCAGCACATCCTCCATGATGTAGGAGCGCAGGTTGCCGATGTGGGCAAAGTGGTACACGGTCGGGCCGCAGGTGTACATCTCCACATGGTTCGGCGTATGGGTCTTGAATTCTTCCTTTTTATGGGTCGCGGAATTGTATAAATACATGATAAATCTCCTTTGAGAAGATGAAATAACGGATTTAGTCCGCCTCTTTGAAGACGTCTAGGTTCTTTGCGAAATACTCAATGCCGGAGTACACGGTCGTCGCCACGATGACCGCGATGCACACGACATTCAAAAGGTTGCTCTGGAACACCAGCATCAGGCACAGGCACACCATGGTCGAGGCGGTCTTCACCTTGCCCGACCACGCGGCCGCGATGACGCGCCCCTGCTCCACGGCGACAAGGCGCATGCCGGAAACGGCAAATTCGCGCAGCAGCACGATGGCGAGACACCAGCCGGGCATCTGCCCATATTCGACAAAGTAGCACATTGCCGCCATGACGAGCATTTTGTCCGCCAGCGGGTCCATGAACTTGCCGAAATTTGTGATCTGATTATAGTGGCGGGCGATGTAGCCGTCGACAAAGTCCGTCAGGCACGCGACGATGAAAATGCCGAGCGCCCACCACCTCGCACCCGCGAAGTCCAGGTATAGCACCACTAAGAATACGGGGATCAGCGCAATGCGCATGATCGTCAGCTTGTTTGCAGTTGTCATATCTCTCTTTCCTCCTGCCTTGCAAGGCATTTACTTATTCGACCGCTTCGCCGGTCAGCTCGCCGTCCATCGTGCCGGTCAGGCGGACATTGACGAACTCGCCTGCCATGATATCACGTTCTGCGGAAAAGTAGATCTTTCCGTCGATATCCACGGACTCGGCGTAGCTGCGGCCGACAAAGGACTGCGCTTCCTCACTCCAGCCCTCGCACAGCACTTCGCGCACATCGCCGAGGACGGATTCATTGTATTCGTCGATGATAACGCTCTGCACATCGACTAAAAGCTCCGTGCGGCGCTGGGCCTCCTCCATCGGAACGTGCTCCATCGTCGCGGCCTTCGTCCCCTCCTCGGGCGAGAACGGGAACACGCCCGCGCGCTCGATCTTCTCCTCGCGCAGGAAGTCGCAGAGCTCTTCGAACTCCTTCTCCCCCTCGCCGGGAAGACCGGCGATGATCGACGTCCGCAGCACAAGGCCCGGGATGCGCGCGCGCAGGTCGTGGAAAACCTTGCGGATGCTCTCTTTCGTGTCGCGGCGGTTCATCGCCTTCAAGATGTCGTCGTTGCAGTGCTGGATGGGGATATCGAGATACGGCACGATCTTCTCTTCCTGCGCGATCGTGTCGATGAGCTCATCGGTGATGTCATCGGGATAGAGGTAGTGTAAGCGGATCCAGTGGAGATCGAGCTTGCACAGCTCACGCAGGAGTGCGGCAAGTTGGTGCTCGCCGTTCAAGTCCGTGCCGTAGCGCGTGATGTCCTGCGCGATGACGATGAGTTCCTTCACGCCCGCGGACGCAAGCTCGCTCGCCTCGTCCAGAAGTTCGTTCATCGGGCGGCTGCGGTAACGGCCGCGCAGGCGCGGAATGACGCAGTAGGCACAGCAGTTGTCGCAGCCCTCGGCGATGCGCAGGTACGCATACCACGACGGCGTGGACAAAATGCGCGCGCCGCCCTGCACGCAGTTCTGAATGTCGCCCATGTAGCAGGGGCGCAGCCCGCCGGGCGCCATGACCTCATCGACCGCGCGGGCGATCTCGCCGTAGCTGCCGGTGCCGAGCACCGCGTCGACCTCAGGCAGCTCATGGAGCACATCGTCCTTGTAGCGCTGCGCCATGCAGCCGGTGACGATGATCTTTTTGAGCTTGCCCTCTTTTTTGAGCTCCGCCATCTCTAAGATATTATCGATGGCTTCCTCGCAGGCAGAGGCCAGAAAGCCGCAGGTGTTGACCACGGCCACGTCCGCCCCCTCGGGCGAGAGGACGACGTTGTGTCCCGCATGCTGCACCGTGGCCATCATCTGCTCGCAGTTGACCTGATTTTTGGCGCAGCCCAAGGAAATGAAAGAAACGTTATAGGGCATAGAACCCCTCCTGATCGTAAACTAAGTGTAAAAAACAGCCAAACGACTACTCTTCGTAATCGAATTCCGTCGCATTCTCGCTGATTTGGGCGATTGCCGCGCGCACATCGCGCCACGCAAAGCCCCGCCGCAGCAGCATGTCAGACAGTCGCTTGCGCCCCTTTTCATCGAGCGCGCGGCCCTTTGTCTTCTGCGCGATCACGCGCGCGATGGCCTCCTGCGCGTCGGGCGACTTTGACAGCGCGTCCTCCCACAGTTCGCGCGGCACGCCGCGCCGGTAGAGCTCGTCGCGAATTTTCGCCTCGCCATAGCCCATGCCGCCGTAATGGTGCACGAGCATCGCGGCATACTCCGCGTCGTTGAGTGCGCCGATCTCCTCGAGCCAGTCGCACGCCGATTCGGCGTCGGCCTCGACCGAGCCCTTTTCCCTGAGCTTTTTCGCAAGCTCTTTTCTCGACAGCGGACGGGACGAGATCATGTTCGCCGCGCGCACGCGCGTTTCGCTCCGCGCGCCGGACTGCTGCAATTCTACCACAGTCCTATCGTCAATGTCCAGTCCTATACATAAACCGAAACGCAGAAGCTCGCTCTCGGTGATCCGGAGGAGGTCTCCCCCCTCCAGATACACGAGAACGCGCTCCTGCTTATGCTTCGATCGTTCGATCTTCTCAATCTTCATCCTTGAAATCGTCGGCGCTGACATCCACGGCGCGGCCCGCGGCCTTCGCCGCCACGCGGGACTGGCCCGTCATCAGCTTGTCGAAGTTGCGGCGGATCTCCGCTTCGAGGTTGTCGGCGATCTCGGGATTGTTTTTCAGATACTGCTTGGCCGCGTCGCGTCCCTGACCGATGCGCGTTTCGCCCATCGAGTACCACGAGCCGCTCTTCTGCACCAATCCGAGCTTGACGCCGAGGTCGATCAGTTCGCCGATGAGCGAGATGCCCTCGCCGTACATGATGTCGAACTCCGCCTCGCGGAACGGGGGTGCCATCTTGTTCTTCACGACCTTGGCGCGCGTACGGTTGCCGATGATCTCGCTGCCGTTTTTCAGCGCCTCGATGCGGCGCACATCGATACGCACGCTCGAATAGAACTTGAGCGCGCGGCCGCCGGTCGTGACCTCTGGGTTGCCGTACATGACGCCGACCTTTTCGCGCAGCTGGTTGATGAAAATGACGATGGTGTTCGTTTTGCCGACCGCGCCGGTCAGCTTGCGCAGCGCTTGCGACATGAGGCGCGCGTGCAGACCGACAAAGCTGTCGCCCATCTCGCCCTCGATCTCCGCGCGCGGCACGAGCGCCGCGACGGAGTCGACCACGATGACGTCGATCGCGCCGGAGCGCACGAGC
>OLFW01001721.1_pt1 | contig 11324 bp, 8 predicted proteins | sample 1605351 | NCBI WGS metagenome assembly OLFW01 (sample SAMEA3888918, study PRJEB22519) | human gut metagenome | biome: human gut; feature: human-associated habitat; material: faeces | place: Denmark | collected 2010 | reverse complement strand
ATAGGCTTCTGCATCAGGCATCAAGCCCAATTCAACCAACTTTTTATCTGCTGCATAATACAATCCGAACAAATCAGCACGCGCCTCTTCAATAGTATTGCCGTATGCTTTCAGAGAGTCAGGATCAACACCGGGCAACAATTGTCCGCTACCATGTCCGAGACATTCATGCAGGTCAGTATGTATGATGTCACATATATCTCCATACTGTCTTATAAGCTTTATTGTCTCTTCGTCAATGACAAACTCTTCGTCAAAGCCATTACCACGTGATGCTTCATTATAAGCCGATATAATATTACTTATCGTAACGCTCTTGCTTCCATGGCTTGCTCTAATCCAGTCTGCATTAGGAAGGTTTATGCCTATGGCCGTTGAAGGGTATTCACCTCCGCCGAGAGTTGCCGCACATATTACATTTGCAGACACACCCTTTACCTGCTGTTTCTTGAAACGAGAATCAACAGGCGAATGGTCTTCAAACCATTGAGCGTTATCGCTAATCACTCTGGTCCGCCTTGTTCCTTCTACATCACGGTATTCAACAAGACCTTCCCAGGTGCCTTTCATTCCGAGCGGATCGTCATAAACCTCAATAAACCCATTAATAAAATCAACGGCAGATTCTTTTTCATCAACCCATTTAATGCAATATTCATTAAAGTCTGCCAAATCGCCCGACTTGTAATATTTAATCAAAGCATCAATTACACTGCGCTGCTTGTCATTTTCAGCCACAGTTGAAGCCATTTCGAGCCAATATACAATTTTCTCTATTGCTGCGCCATATTTTGCTCCAATTCTCCAAACCTCTTCAACAACCCGTCCATCACATTTTTTCCCTGTAGTATTCAGTCCATATGACAAAGGCTCCTTATCGTCTGGATTTTTCTTTGAAGCATAATACTCTTCAACTTCACTCTGTGTTACACCATCATAGAAGTTGCATGCTGAAGTTTCAACCAAATCGAAACCGTCCTTTTTATTCACCTTTACAGGCATGAAATCCGGAGCAAAAATTATCGGCAGAAGTTCTTCACATAATCCATCCACCGTCTGTCCTTCGTCTAAAGGCAGCAAACTGCCATCAACAGATTTAACAGCATCTATAAAAAATGCTTCAGAAAAACCAGGGACAAATTTATCGCATCCGTAATGATGGTATATGCCGCTAGAGAACCATACCCGCTTCAGATACACAACAAATTCCTTAAACTCATCAGCAGTTCTGTCACCTTTATAATTAAGGTATATCTGCTCAAACACTTTGCGTATCTTCAGATTATACCGGCCAAACTGATCAAAAGTTATGTCACGGCCATAAAGCGCAGCCTCAGACAAATAATACACTAGCTTTTTCTGCCTCAGCGACAAAGAGCTGAAGTTGTCAAGTTTATACCTGAGCATCAGTATATCCGCAAAACGTTCGTCGGTATATGAAAATTGAGTATTTCTCATTGCAGCATTAATATGTTACGTTATTTTTCCGAATTATCTAACTTATACTTTCGCGGCGTAACACCTGTGTATTTATAGAACGCCGCATAAAAAGACTGTCTGTTTGAAAAACCAACCAAATCACTCACTTCCTCCATTTTAAGCTTTTTATGCTTTTTGTCAGTAAGCAAAGCCTTGGCATCTTCTATGCGATACTTATTTACCCATGACGTATAATTCATGTTGAAGCATATATTAACCACGGCAGATATATACCTAGTATTGGTTTCAAGTTCTTCAGCCAGACGCTTGGCCGAATATTCCTTGTCTTTATATTTTTTCTTTTTTACGATAATCCTGACAATCTTTACTTTCAACTCACTGACCAATTTTGGACTTATAAGCGAACGATATGCAGCGTCCTTCTTATAATTGTCAAAATTCACGTTATACTTTACCATACCTTAAACTTTTAATATTTCCTACTAAAGACATTTTATCGCAGAATTTTCATTCTGCCTGTTCATATTAATGCAAAGGTAATATTTTTTCAGCAAACAGATTGATAAATGGCTTATTTTAATAAAAATTGCATTTAAACATTATCTGTGAATACAATAAATACCGTTCACGAAAACAGTAAACTGATAATATACAAAACTAGGAATTGACTAATGCTTGATGTTATGCCTGCTTTTGGCTTATAAAATGCGACCTTTTACGAGGTGAAAGGGCATCTTTTGCCAGCCAAAAGATATTCTTTTATAAAGCACTGTATATCAAGATATTACGTACGCTATACAAATCATGAAGAAAAGAACTTTATCAAAAATAAAAAAACCGGCTTAACAGCCGGTATATGTAATCTTAAGTATTTTCTTCGTTGTATCAGAAACCCTGCATCTGTTGTCAGGTCTCTGGTTTACGAGCCATATTATCTTTTCGTCCGAATCAGTTATAACAAGCTGACGGCGCTTATCAAACAAATTAAACTTGCGATCTGTCAAATAATCACTTACCAACTTGGAGCCATTCATCCCGAAAGGAATGAATCTGTCACCGGTAGAGGCCCTGCGCACAATAAGCGGAAAAGCGACCTTAGACAAATCTGCAAAAAAGCAATTTCTGTCTCGTACAATTTCTACATCCGACCCATTATCTATAATCTCTACCCGAAACTTAGAAGACTCATCATATACATAAGTTCCTGTCTCAGGTATAACAAACCTCCTTTGTCCTTCGTCAGACAATGGTTCAATGAAAATATATTCACGGTCGATAAGCAGAGCGTGAGTAGATGAACGAAATTCTGTACCAGGCCCTGAGTTCAATGAAGAATAAATCTGTTCTATCTGCAACGGGGCAAAAGAATAGTTCTTTAAAATATGAAAAAGCACATTCTCAGGAGACAGTCCTGAAGAAAGTATATCCAGTGATATTTTTGCCTCACCTTTATTATTATATGTAACTGCACGCCCGGCAGCCTCGCTGATAGTAGAACCAAAAACTCGAGCGACCTCTTCCATACGCATGGCAGTCTTGGCTATGCTGTTTCCAACAGAAGGATTTATCTGCCTCATAAGCGGAAGAATGTCCAGACGGATTTTGTTTCTGACAACATCATCAACCAGATTCGTACTGTCAGTTACATAATCCTGCCCTGCGGCACAAAGCTCGTTTTCGATATCAGCTCTTGAAACGCACAATAGCGGACGCACTATGTCACCATTTTTCGGAGAGATACCCGTAAGTCCGTCAATACCTGTACCACGGATAAGATTCATCAATACGGTCTCAACAGAATCGTCCTGATGATGCGCAACACATATAGCGTCGGCGCAGACGTCACGCTTAAGCTGTGAAAAGTAAGAATACCTGAGATCTCGGGCTGCCATCTCTATGCTTACTTTACGCAACTTTGAATAAGATACTGTATCAAAATGAGCTCTATGAAGCTCTATGCCATTCTGCCGGCAAAACTCGACACAGAAATTTTCATCACGGTCTGATTCTTCACCACGCAGATGAAAATTGCAATGAGCAGCCTCAACCTTATAGCCCAATTCGCAAAGAGCCAAAGCCAAAGTAACGCTGTCGGCACCTCCCGACAGCGCAACTATATATTTTCCGTCCTTACTAAGTAACTGACGGTCTTTAATAAAATCTGATATTCTTTTTAGGAAACCATTACTCAACATAAAGAACCAGTCCCTTTAGATATTCGCCTTCAGGATGATATATGTTTATTGGATGATCGGCCGGCTGATGCAACTGGTGCAAGATCCTGACATTACGACCTGCCAATGCAGCCGCTGTAAACACAGCATTTCTGAAATTATCCTTTGTCACGACCTGACTACAGCTGAACGTAAACAGGATACCACCACTCTTTATCTTCTCAAATGCCTTCACATTAAGCCTTGTATATCCTTTAAGCGCATTATGCAATGCAGCCCTATGCTTGGCAAAAGCAGGAGGATCGAGTATTATCAGGTCATATTTGTCTTTTGCGGCATCAAGAAACTTGAATGCATCCTCACAAAAAGCCTGATGACGCTTGTCGCCGGGAAAGTTCAGTTCTACATTGGCATTAGTCAGTTCTATCGCCTTGGCACTGCTGTCTACTGAATGAACGGCCTTAGCATTGCCTCGCATGGCATAGAAAGAAAAACCGCCTGTATAACAGAACATATTCAAAACTGTTTTGCCTTTTGCGTAATGCTCAAGCAATTTTCTGTTTTCACGCTGGTCAACAAAGAATCCTGTCTTCTGACCTTTTAGCCAGTCAACATGAAACTTAAGGCCATTTTCTACAGCGACATTGTCATCACTTCCCCCATATATAAACCCGTTTTCCTGTCCGAGGTCAGCCTTAAACGGCAATGTTGTCTCACTCTTATAAAAGACATTCTCTATGCGGTTGCCCATAACCTCAACCAGCTGGCGGGCTATGACATTACGGCACACATGCATACCAACACTATGAGCCTGCATGACAGCAGTCTTGCCATAGCAGTCAATAACCAATCCCGGAAGGTTGTCGCCTTCACCATGTACAAGCCTGAACGTATTGTTTTCAGGATTGTCTGCAATACCGGCACACTGACGCATGAGCAACGCAGCCGCCAGACGCTGTTTCCAGAAGTCATCATCAATAGCTATATCCTGAAATGAAAGCACACGCACAGCGATGCTTCCAATCTGATAATGCCCCAAAGCAATGAAAGCGCCCGACTGAGTGATGACTCTTACAATGTCACCCTCCTCTATTCCATCGTCCATATGCGCTATCGCACCGGAAAACACCCAAGGATGAAAACGCTTAAGACTGTCTTCCTTACCTTTCTTTAAATATATGTTCTTATACATCTGTCTCCTTATTTTCTTCTATTTTTACCAACTCATAATCTCCGGTCTTTTCCAGCCGGCACAACTCTTCATATATATTTATACATGCCCACGCATCGGTGGCGGCATATAGTTTCTGTCTGTCGCTAAGCACATCCGACTCCCAGTTACTCAGCCTTACCGACTTACTGATCTTCTGATGGAAGAAATTTGCATATAGCTTTTGCAAGCTCAAATCCTCCACTCCAAGTTCGCAGACATGCTTCTGCAAATCAATGAAATTCCCCGGATGAAAATCGGCACGCTTATGCAATGAATTTATATCGTCGCGCAACGACAAGCCAATCTTCGGAATTGAAGGATCTTCAAGCAGACGGATTATAGCCGGAGTTATACCTGTAAGATTCAATCTGAAAAGAAAACACGTGTCATGAGTTGACACCTGAAGCAATGCTACATTATGAGTCTGTCCCTTTTTAAACGAAGGCCTTGTCTCCGTATCTATCCCCAATATTTTTTGAGACATCAGATAGTCAACAGCCTTCTCTGCCTCCGCAGCAGTATTTATAACAATGATACGTCCGGAGAACAGCACTTTCGGCAGAGCTGTTATGTCATGCTTATCAAACTTATTGTATATGATTTTTCTCATTTGCAAAAATTACAGTTTGCAAAAATATAAAAAAAAGGTGATTTTATAGCTTGATTTGGCAATTTTCAATTACTTTTGCAAATAAAATATTCTAAATACACTGATGGCTAAGAAAAAAAATACGAACACGAACAAATCATTAAGTGAGGTAGTAGGATTTAAAAATATTTTTCAAAATGACTTTATTAATTTTACGGTAGGAATCATTCTGATATTTTTATCCATTTACATAATCATAGCATTTATATCCTTCTTTTCTACAGGCCAAAACGACCAAAGCTTGGTATTGGATTTAAGGCCAGGAGAGATATTTAATTCAAACAGAGCATTTCAGAACAGCTGCGGCCCGTTCGGAGCTTTCGTTTCATATTTCTTTATTTCAAGATGCTTTGGCCTTTCTGCCTTTATTGTTCCGGTATTCATGGGCATGGCAGGACTGAAACTTGTACGGGCATATAATTTCAACCTGATTAAATGTTTCTTTTGCCTTGGCATATCTATGCTTTGGCTTTCTATAACATTTGCAGAAATATTGACACCTATCATGGGAAGCCAGGTGTTTAATCCCGGAGGCGACCACGGCCAGTTCTGCAGTCAATGGATAGAGAATCTTGTAGGAGCGCCAGGACTGACAGCCATCCTCCTTTTAACGGCTATCATATTCCTTACTTACCTAAGTAAAGAAACCATCACGGTTGTACGAAAGATTCTGAATCCCGTGAACAGCATATCAAACAAAGTGAAATTCGACATCACCAACAATCAGGGAAAAGCCAATAAGTCTAAACCTATTGAAACCCTTGAAGACCCTACTGTATTTGACGATCCACAGACACAAAGGGTTGAATTTGGTGACAACGGAGAAGCTGTAATAAAACAAGAGGAGCAAGCAGAAGAAACCAAGGTTGAGACAGCTAAAGAAATAAAACAAGCTCCAAGCACCAACGACCTCAAGATAATTATACCCGAGAAAGAGAACCTGGCAGACTCGAAAGACGTATCTGGCAGCAGCAATATCAATACGCCCATCAATCCGAAAGAGCCTTGGACGAAGTATAAATATCCGACGCTCGATTTGCTGAAGAAATATGAGAATGACGGCAAGCCGTACATCGACATGAAGGAACAGACGGCTAATAAGAACCGTATCGTTGAGGTGCTGAACAATTTCGGAGTACAGATAAAGACCATCACGGCTACGGTTGGTCCTACAATCACATTGTATGAGATAACCCCTGCCGAAGGCGTAAAGATATCAAAGATAAGAAACCTTGAAGACGACATAGCCTTGAGCCTTGCCGCGCTCGGCATACGTATCATAGCGCCTATACCAGGCAAAGGCACAGTCGGAATAGAGGTGCCTAACGCACAGAAGAACATTGTTTCCATGGAAAGCATATTAAATTCAAAACGCTTTCAGGAGACAACCATGGACTTGCCTATTGCCATAGGAAAGACCATAACCAACGAGGTATTTATGGCAGACCTTACAAAACTGCCCCACTTGCTGGTTGCCGGTGCTACCGGGCAAGGTAAATCAGTTGGACTAAACGCCATAATTACTTCATTGCTATATAAGAAACATCCGAACGAATTGAAGTTTGTGCTGATAGACCCTAAAAAGGTTGAGTTCAGCATGTACATGCCTATTGCAGACCATTTCATGGCAAAAATTCCTGATGACAATGAAGATGCAATAATAACTGACGTCACCAAGGTTATACGCACACTGAACAGCTTGTGCAAGCTCATGGACTACAGGTATGACATGCTTAAACTTGCCGGTGCAAAGAACATTAAAGAATATAACAAAAAATATGTCAACCACCAGCTGCGACTTACAGACGGTCATGAATACATGCCATATATCGTTGTTATTATCGACGAGTTCGGAGACCTCATCATGACTGCCGGCAAAGAAATAGAAATGCCTATTGCACGTATTGCACAGCTTGCACGTGCGGTCGGCATACACATGGTGATAGCAACACAACGTCCGACAACATCTATAATTACAGGAAACATCAAGGCTAACTTTCCAGGCAGAATGGCTTTCAGAGTAAGTTCGATGATTGACTCTCGTACAATACTTGACCGTCCTGGAGCTAACCAGCTCATTGGACGAGGCGATCTGTTGTTCCTCAATGGAAACGAGCCTGTCAGAGTGCAATGCGCATTTGTAGACACACCTGAAATAGAAAGAATAAATGAATATATCAAACAGCAACCTGGTCCGATAGAGCCTATGGAACTGCCAGAGCCAACCACAGACGACGGTTCTGACTCTGGCAAAGGCGGATCGCTTGAGATGCACAGTCTAGACCCTCTGTTCGAAGAAGCTGCCCGTACAATCGTGCTAAGCCAGCAAGGCTCAACAAGCATGATTCAGCGTCGTTTCTCAATCGGATATAACCGTGCGGGCAGACTGATGGACCAGATGGAAAAGGCCGGAATCGTTGGTGCGGCACAAGGCAGCAAACCACGTGAAGTATTGATACAGGACGAGAACAGTCTTGAAAATCTTCTGTCTGCATTAAGAAAATAGTATTTGAACATTTAATTTAGAATAACAATTCAAACTGGAAGCACAATTATGAAAAAGTTTTGTTTGCTAATACTTTTGTTTACATTGGCAGTTGGCATGCATGCACAAAATGCAGCGCAAGCACGAAAGATACTCGACAAGACTGCAGCCGTAGTAGGACGCAAAAGCGGAGCAAGTGCCAACTTCACCATAAGCGGAAAATACGGAAATACGTCCGGCACTATTGCGATAAAGGGAAACAAATTTAATGCACGTACTTCTCAGGCCATTGTATGGTATGACGGAAAGACACAATGGACATACATGAAAAAGAATCAGGAGGTAAATATAAGCACGCCTACTGAAGCACAGCAGCAATCAATGAATCCATATAAATTCATCAATATCTATAAAAACGGATTCAATCTCGGCATGAAAAACGTTGCAGGCGGATGGCAAATACATCTTTACGCACAAAACCAAAAACGGACAATAAAAGAAATGTATATAACGATAAACAAGAATTATTATCCACAAACAATAAAGATGCGTCAGAGCAACGGATGGACGACAATAAAAGTTTCAAACTTTAAAGCAAAAAATATCAGTGACGCCACATTCCGTTTCAATTCAAAAGATTTTCCTAACGCTGAAATAATTGACCTAAGATAGGAAAAGTTATTTACCATAACAGGAATAAATCAAAGTTCTGAAAGATATCAGCTTAAAACGAATTTAAGAATAATCATAATCCGGCAGTGTTTTTATTGGAGTTGATAAAACACTGCCGGATTTCATTTTGCATTATCAACATACAATCCTTAATAAAACTCGTATACAAGATTAATCCACACACAGCGTTCTAACTAGATGTTTTTAAGTACGATATTGTCTTCTTTACATGCATTCAGGTAACTTTCTGACTCAGAGAATACAAAGCCCATAAAATCCGTAACAAATCTGCCCCATTTTATTTCACATTAAACATCTGCCGCACCCTATCAGCAATTACATTAAGCAAACAACGGCTATTTTCTTTCAAACTGTTAATGGCTGAGTTACGCCTCGTACCTCAGCCACTTTTGCATCAAAAGTCACTGCTTTTTTATGCGTAAATCATTGACTTTTTCATTATAATATTATCACCTGCATTTTAGCTGGCATAGCTGACTATATTTAAGAGAAACAGAGGCAAGACGACATAGGATAACAAATGACGGATAGAAGAATCTATTTACTAACAGAATTAATACACAAGCCTAATGCCTGATTTGGGCATAAAGACCTAAAGAAAATGAGTATGCATAAAATACGTAAATTAATAATAAAAAATCATATTTTTAAGTTATATAGTCTATATTTAAAGGATTTAATATTTATATTTGTCGAGGAATAATCTACAAACTATTTAAAAACTTAAATAATGAAAAGAAAAACATTTTTATGTATGTTCCTGATGGCATTATTGTCAGGAGGAACAATGTATGCAGAAACAGAACAAACCGTTATAATAAACGGAACTGAAATCAACAAATTCGTAAGCAATCTGACTTTCAATGGGAACAACGTAACACTTCAATTTGACGACAACACTTCACTGACAGAAGACATGTCGAAGGTCAGCATCTCCTTAAGCTATGAAAACACAACCGGAATAACAAATATTACATCTATGGATAATTCCGGAAAGTCAAAAGTCTACAACCTTAACGGACAATACATGGGTAAAGATGCCAATGCCCTTAACAAAGGCGTGTATATTATTAATGGAAAAAAGACAGTCATAAAATAATTTTATCATGAAAGACATATACTCAAAAATAATTATGGCATTCCTAATATGCCTTATGCCATTTTTTACTACTGATGCAGTTGCTCAGACATGGGACTTTCAAGAGGAAGGTGTAAGCAGTACAGACAGGACAAATCTGTCTGCAGATACTGAAAACTGGACATATGATGCCACAAATGACAGATATTCGAACAATAAGGCATTAAACTCTGAAACATTAAAAGCTAACGGCACAGAACTGATATTTACACAGAATATCATATTCACGGCTGAAACATCAGATGCCATTCGAGTGGATATAAAGAAACAATGCCTTACATTGAACAAAGTGTCAACAATAACGATAGACAACCTTGAAAAAGGCTCAAAGATAACTGTTAAATGCAAGACAAGTTCAAAAACAGAAAAAAGAGGACTCAATGTGACAAACATTACTCCTGAGTCAGGATTTTTTAACAGCACAAGTCTTGACGATCAGGTAAACACCGGTACTGTTACCGAAGACGGAAGCATAACGCTGACAAACACAGGAGGACTTTACATATATATGATATCTGTTGAAAAAGAAGGCGAAGGAACAACACCAGAACCGACAACAGACCACTCCGTAAGCCTCAACAGCCAAAATAATCAAATGCGACTGACACTGACCAGCAACGACATTAAATATTATAATACAGATGAAGTAAAAGTCAGTATAGACAGAGCCAACGGCATAGTAAACGTCAGCCCTGTAAACGGGACATGGACAGACGCATACACAAAGACTGTAAAAAATATCAGCTTTGCAAAAGCAGAAGACAGCGGCAGCGAAGGCGACATTGACAATCCGGAAGGAAAGGTAAAGATTCTTGAGTCAAAAGGATGGCACGAATCAGCCTTCGTAAAATGGGAGCCGTTTGCAGATGCTTCGTCTTACATAGTGTACGTAAAAGGTGGACAATACGAAGAATATACAAAACTGGACGACCAGCTGGTACGCAACTATGGAACATACGGACGGGCAGATGCAACAGGCTTAATTGCTGCAGACAATTATTCATTTAAGATTGTTCCGGTAATTGAAGAAAAAGAACAAGATGCGTATGTGTTTGCAAAAAAATATCATAGAGCCACAAAGGATTTCTGTGACTTTATGATACATTCAGATTTTTCAGTGGTGGAAAATTATGATTATCGTTCTTCTTGGAATTATATCAAAGAGGAGCTGCATTCACTGGAGCGTCATTCTAATTTTGGGCTGTATCTGCAAGAAAATGAGGAGACCAGTGATAAATTATTGTAATCTGGTATCAATATAAAAATTGCTTTGTATATATAAAAAGTTCATTATTTCACACCCTTACGCATACCCTTATGAAATCATGAAACTTTATGAATGACTATATATATCAAAGAAATGGCATGAAAAAGCACTGTTTTTCCTTATTTTTCGTTATGAAAAAGAACGAAAAGCAGTGTTTTATAAATCTCATAACCCGAAGGTCGTCAGTTCAAATCTGGCTCCCGCAACCAAAACGAAAAGAACATTCAAGCAAGTGAAACAGCTGGAGGTGCAAGTTTAGCTGTTG
>OLFW01001712.1_pt1 | contig 11359 bp, 4 predicted proteins | sample 1605351 | NCBI WGS metagenome assembly OLFW01 (sample SAMEA3888918, study PRJEB22519) | human gut metagenome | biome: human gut; feature: human-associated habitat; material: faeces | place: Denmark | collected 2010 | reverse complement strand
ACCCGTTTGGCGGGCTCCGATTATCCCATGGACACAAAATTTCTGACGCTCTCGGACAAAGGGGCGAAGGAGAAAGAGAAGAGCACCCGCGAAAATGGAACGCTCTTCTCTCAAAGCGGAACAAGACTGGATCGGAACGAGACAATCGTCTGTCGCCGGCCCCTGAGAAGAGTGTATGCATCAAACACACACTCTTCGCGGGAAAGAATTACTCGCTCTTGTCCCTGATGAAGGCGCCGGGATTCCCGCCGCAGGAGAGGAAGAGTACGTCGACGGCTCGCGTGCAGGCCACGTAGTAGAGTGCCTCTTCGGCGCGCAGAAGCAGGCGTCTGGTGGCGGCATCGCGGTCCTGGAGATCGCGCGGGGCATGGGGGAACTCGCCTTCGTTCATGCCTGCGACGAACACCACCTTGTACTCAAGCCCCTTGATGCGATGCATCGTGGAGAGACGGATGCCGGGCAGTTCGGGGTCATCGGGAATGTCGCGGCTGATGCGGCGAACTTCAAGGCCATGGCCCCGAAGAATCTCTTCATAGCGGGCGAGCATTTCGTTCGTACGCACGGTGATGCAGATGTCGCTTGAATGGTAGGCGCGGTCACCGCTCGTGAGGGTATTGATTTCTCCGCAAATCCAGCGGCATTCCTCATCGACGCCGGAGCAGATCTTGACGATGGGCTTGCGGCCGTGTCGCAGCGAGGCGTAGCCGGTCTTCTCGTCTTCAGCGCCTTCCATGTCGTCGACCGTCTTGTTGCGGTAGACCTGTTCGGCCTGAACGCGGATTTCATCGGTCGTGCGGTAGTTCACGCGAAGCTTGCTGGAGCGACCGCGGATTTCGATGCCGCAGCTGCTGAAGGCGACAGGCTTGGCATAGATTCGCTGGTGCGCATCGCCGACAAGGAACAGGTCGCCTTCCTTGAAGGGCTCGTCCTTGGAGATGTCCCTCGTGAGCGCGCGAAGGAGGCGGAGCGTGTCGGGCTTGAAGTCCTGGATTTCGTCACAGACGACGGCTCGGAAGAGGCCCTCAGGGTAGGACTTCTGAAGGATGTTGATCGCTTCGCAGGCTGCGTCTTCGGGCGTCACGGCGTTGGCGAGGCTGAGACGAATGCGGAGCTCTTCGAAGACGGGCCAGATTTCCTTGCGCTGAGCACGGGTGAGGGCATTGCCTCGGCCAGCGCGGGAGGCGAAGAGGTAGTCGCGTGCCGTGTGGCAGTGCTGCGGCAGGACCACCTGCTCCCATTCGTCCTGATAGAAGGCGATGGGGAAGCCGAGATGCATGGGGATCTTGGCGATGGCCGACTGCCAGGCGGCGTTGTAGATGCCGTCCGAGCCGCCGGGATAGACGATGCGATGGCCCTGTCCGTTCTGGGAAAGGAAGGTCGCGAGCCAGGCGTCGAGATTGAGGACCGTAATACGCTTCATGTCCTCCCGGGAGCAGATCATGCGAAGCTGGGCCTCGACGTCCACGGCGAGGTTCTTCGTAAAGGTCGTGAAGAGCAGACGATCCGTCGAGAGCCAGTCGGGAAGCTCGACGAGATGCTTGGCACGATGAAGCGCGACGACGGTCTTTCCGGTGCCCGCGCCGCCCGTGATGCGCGCAGCGCCGTGCCAGCGTCGGTCGACGAGCTTGCGCTGGGACGGATGCAGGAAGACGCGCCACTGCGCGAGCGGCTGGTCCATGATGTTGCGCAGCTCCTCGTCGGTCTCGACGATGCGGAAGTGCCCCGCGTCCAGAAGACAGTCGCCGGTTTCGACGACCGCCTGCTTGTCGGCGATGTCCTCTTTGTAGGCCTCGACGATTTTGGCCCACGGTTCGCCCTGAACGTACCAGGTGAGCATTTCGTAGACGCGGTCGGGCAACTGGGCCTGCATGCGGACAAGGTCGTCCTCGGACTTGACCGAGCGGATGTTGGCGAGGCGGTCCTTCGGAAGGCCGATGTCGAGGAGGTCGTCATTGCTGAGGGCCTCGAAGACGGGAGCCTGGTCGAGCGGACCCGCGGAGACCGTCATGGTGTCGGCGATCTCATAGACCTGAACGGAGCGGGTGCGCTCGTTGGTTTCACAGAGATGGGTGTCAGCCCATTCCTGAGCCATGGGATCGGGACCCGCCCAGAGGGCAAGAAAGAGGTCACCGATGCGCTTCATGATGATGGAGATGCCGCCGTCAAGACGAACCTGCTCGTACACGGAGGCGCCCGTCAGGGTCTTCATGCTGACGGCGCTGCCCATGCGAAAGCGGGTGATTTCGGTGTAAAAGGTCTGACGGGCCTTGTCGGAGAGAAGGGCCACTTCGCTGAAGACTTCGCGACCGACGGCCAGACGCCGCATTTTCTGTTGTGCCATTGTTCAAATCCTTTGTTGTTAGTTGTTGTTGCTGTTGCTGCTGCCTGTGGCCTTGACGGCCTGAGAGAGACGCTCCGGATCGACGCCGAACGGGAAGACCCTGATGCCGTTGACATTGGTCTCGGCTTCACCTTCGAGCCATGCGACGGCAACCTTTTGCTCGGGCCAGTAAAGTTCGAAGACAAGTTCACCCACCTCGTGCGTGACGGGATCCTCATATTCGCACCCGATTTCAGGCACGGGGAGGTCAAGGATCTTGAGTTTGTCAACAAGTTCCACAAGAGTCTCATCAGGGAGATCATCTGGGTCGATGTCGTCCCAGGCGTTGCTGGAAGGCTCGGAGCCGACCGTCGAGTGGGCGATTGGCGGCATTCCGGTGAACAGGGCGAACATGCGCTGGGGCGCATGGTTGTCCTTGATGTACTCGATCGCGGCTGACCAGGGTTGCTGGGCCAGCAGGTCTTCAGACGCATTCGTGGGATCAGCAACGGGCAGGAGCGCAATGGGTTGGGGAAGCTGCATGATGTTTGCAATGGCCCAGAACTGCATCAGGGACTGCGCCTGGGGGCTGTTCGTGGGCATTTCCTTGTGCTCGGTGTAGAACTCAGGGTTCGCGCCGAGAATGTAGGAAAAGTTGCGCACAAGGCTCCAGGCGCCAGGAAGCACCGACGAATCCTTTTTGACATCCATTTGGGCGCCGCCCTGCTTGAGAATGCTCGTGACGGGGGCGGCGGAATCAAGCTTCTCGACCGTGCCTGTTCCAAAGTAGCCGCGCGAGAGAAGGTCAAGGGCGCAGGCGTCCTTGGTGGCCTGATCCGGATCGTTGAGCCAGAGAAGCAGCCTGTCGAAGTTGTTTCTGTCCGTAGACCAATGGGCCCTCAGGTCAGCTTCGCTCGGAAGGGGGAGTTTCTGTCTAAGAATCTCGTAGCCTGGAGCGGAGTTTCTGCTGAGCAGGTTCGGCACATCGGGTCTGTTTTCATCCTCCAGCGAGCAGGGCAGGTCGTACCAGCCGAGTGTCCAGACGCGGTAGCCGGCGTTGATGAGGCTCTGTCGTTTCACGAGGTCTTCCTGCACGGTCGGGGCGTGGAACTGCCAGCCGTCGAGGAACACCGCCATGGTGAGGGCGGGTGTGCGCTCGGAGGCGTGTGCAGGGCGGAAGACGAAGTCAGGCCGGCTCGGGTGGAAGACGTTCTTGATGTCCTCCTGCATGACCATCTGCCACTGGCGGCCGGACTGCATTTCGATGAGAAAGTCCTTGCGGCCTGCAACCGTGCGCTCGACGGCCGTCTTCACGAACGGCTGGCTGTTGCGCAGTGAGTTGATGAAGTTGCGCTCCAGCTCGCTCTCACCCGGCCAGAGATCGTCATCATCGGCGGACGAAGTGCGGGCAACGGAGTCCTGCTGTGCAAGGATGAGGCCGAGCACGCGGATGGCGGCGGACTTCGAGATGAAGGGGCGGGTACTGCTGTCGCGGTGCTGGTAGACGCACTGATAGCATCCGTCCTCGCTGCCGCAGCCGCATTCGGTGATGGCCTTGTAGGCGGTCTGTAGGAGCGTAAAGAGGTTGTCCTTGTCGGAGAGAAGCTCCTTGAGGTAGCCCGTGCCGCCCGGCACCGTGTCGTGAATGAGAATGTAGCGGCGTGCGATGTGGTCGAACTTGTGCTCGACCATCGGGACGATTCTCAGATGGTCGACGGAGCCGTGAAAGTAGCGGCGAAGCCCCAGGTGCAGGGCGGCTGCCAACGAGTGCATCGTGGTCTCGGGAGACTCGTCGTTCGTGAGCGGTACCTTGATGCGGACGGCTTCGCTCGTGAATTCACGATAGAGGATGAGTCCGTTGATCCAGATGTCGTCTGCATCGGGACTGTCGACGAAGGGGCAGGAGGCCTCGTGCTGCTCGGGGCGGACATTGCGCTTCGTGTTCTCGTCGTTGCGCAGGCGGCCGCAGCCGCGGCAGACGGAGAAGCCGTTGCCGTTGATCTTCGTCTGGGCGATCCTGAATTCGGACTCGACTTCCTCGGGCATGCCGAAGTTGAAGTCACGAAGCGTCACGGCCGAGATGTACTCGAAGCGGAAACCGCCGGGAATGCTCTTGTTGGCGAACACATGGCGTTCGGCCGTCGAGCTGATGCTGCTGAGGCTGATTTTCTGCTGTTGCAACGGACGGCGCTCCTCGATGTTGTCGACGATGCGGTCCTTCCTCAGGTCGGCCCAGGCGTAGACGGTCTTCACCTTGAGCGCATTGCGCTCCTGGCCGTTGCTTCGCCACTGCGGGTCGCCGCATTCGGGACAGGCACTGCTGACGGTCGTGTCGTTTTCCAGAATCGCATGCTGGCAGCTCGGGCAGAAGCGCCACTTTTCGGTCTTCTCATTCTCAAGCTGCACCTGGTCGATGTGCATGACGTATTCGTCGACGAAGAACGTGTTGTTCGGGGCGATTTCAAGAAGTCCCGACGAAGCGGCGCGCTGGAATTTCAGGCGCTTGTAGACGTTTCGCTTCGAATCGTCCTTTTTCACGGGATCCTGCCGGTCTGTCGAACGTGTCCTGATGCGCGTGATGATGCCGTCGAGCTTGATGCCCTCCTCGGGGAAGGCGTAGTTCGGCAGAAGGCCTTCGTCGGTAAGGACCTGAAGCGTCTCCTTGTTGACGTACTCGCGGTTGATGAGGTCCTTCCAGGCCTCCTCGAGGGCCTGCTTCTCTTCGATTTCGGACTCGGTCGCCTCATCTCTGGCGCCCTTTTTCTTTAGATCCTGAACGTCCCTGGCAAGCTGCTTGGCGGAGCGCTGGGCCTTTTCAAGCTCGGATGTCAGCGTGGAGAGCTTGCCCATGATTCGGTCCTCGATCGAGGGAACGAGGGAGCCGCCGACGAGGGAGGCGCGCAGGCGTTCTTTTTCGGCTGTGCAGAAGATGGACTCGCCGGTCTCTGGGCGGACGAAGGCCTTGCAGAACTCGTTGAGAATGTGGTCCGTATGGTTTCGCACGTAATCGAAGAAGCCGCGCGGAAAGCGGTCCGGCGTGTACTGGTCCTGATTGCAGTTGGTCAGGACCGAGCTGATCTTCTGGGGAATGGACGCGTTGACGATGCTGGACATCCAGTCGGTGAGTGCGTGCGCAAGCAGCTGGCGGTCAATCACGGCCATGGCGTGCAGGAAGACACCGGGAGCGGGCACTGAACCCGCAAGCATCTTGTCGGGATCGGTCCAGAAGTACTGGGCATGCGGATTGTTGCCGCAGATCGTCATGGCGAGCGCATTGCCGTCGCGTCGACCGGCACGGCCGATGCGTTGCAGGTAGTTGGCCTGCTGCGGCGGCATGGACGCCTGAAGGACAGTGGAGAGGTCGCCAATGTCGATGCCCATCTCGAGCGTTGGCGTGGCCGAGAGGAGATTGACGTCCCACGGCTCGTGTCCCTTGCTGAAGCTGTGCTCGATCAGACCGCGCTCGGTGCTCTCGACGTTGCCCGTATGCTCCCGCGCCGTCGTGCGTGCGGGAGTGCCGAGATAGAGCCCCGAGGACTCCTCGACGTCCTTGATGAAGTGTTCGCGACCGCCGCAGCTCTTGGAGAGGCACGGCATCTGGCGCCAGAGACGGGCATCTTCGGGCGAAATGAGCGTCCATCGGCCGCAGTGAGCGCAGACGGCCTTCTCGAGCTTGCGCGCGATGGTCCAGGCGGACGGATTGAGCAGGTAGACGGGGGTTGCATCGGTCGTCGTCATGTACACGACGTTCATGAGCCCTGTCTTCGTCAGCACGTCGAAAAGACGTGCATAGGCTTCGTCGACGGCGGCAAGCACATCATCCTTGTTGTAGGCGGCTGACGCGGCGAACCATGTCTCGTACCAGTTTTCATGCCTCCCGGAAGTCAGAACGGCGTCGAAGAACCCTGACGACTTGCGGTTCAGGCTCGAGGGCATGCGCATGACCAAAGGAGCCGGCGGACGGAAGTTCTTGCCGTAGGTGGGAAGCACGCGGCTCCTGTTGAAGTACAGATAGTCGTTGCCCGTCTTCACGAAGCTCATGAAGTCTTCAAGACCGGGAATGCCCGTGAGGTCGAAGGCGCCGCGGCTCTTCTGGTGCATCAGAAAGCCCGTGATGAAGCTCTCTGTCTCTTCCCGAGTGATGCCGCGGCAGCCGCCGACCTGCTGGTCCAGAATGGGCTGCAGGCTGGCAGCGGCTTTCTGCACGAGGTCGGAGCGGGGTTCGAGTGCCGCAATGCCGCCAAGCTCAAGCGTACGGCCTGCATGGGCTCGAAGTGTCAGTTCAATGAAGGCCTCCCAGCGCAGTCGCGCCGCGACGTCGTGAGAGAAGTCACTCCATTCGTCACGCGGCGTTTTCCCGTTCTTGCCCGTCTTGCCCGAGAACAGGTCTTCGAAGAAGGCGTGGGGATCGTCGCATAGGACGGGAGCCGTCTGCTGATGGGGGGTGCTCCGGTCTGAAGCGGACCGGTTTTCAGGCATGCCGCTCGATGCCGCACGGAACTTCAGCCAGGGGCGGCGCCACATCATGTCGGATGGGGTGAAGGTCGTGACGAAGCGGGCGAGCGCAATGTCGTCCGCATGATTGCCCGTGAGTTCGGACCTTCTGCCGATTCGTTCCTTCCAGTAGTCGGAGAGGTCGGAAAGAATGTTGAAGAGGGACATCGGATCCTTGGCGGGATCCGAAGAGCGTTGGCTCGTGGCGCGATTGTTGTCGCGAATGAGGCCGGCGATCGCCTGACGGATGGTGTATGTGTAGCCTCGAGCCTGCATGAAGCCCGCCCTGTGCGCAGCGTCCTGGACGCTGTCGGAGAAGGCGATGAGCTTGGGGTCAAGGTTGGCGGAACTTGAATTGAGGTGGCCGACCATGGCGGATGCGAGCGTGACCGCCCGGGCACCGAAGAGACGCATCGAGTTGACGGATCCGCAGCAGGGGCAGTTGTCGGAGCGTTTGGCGCCGGCGCCAGCCTCGTTGGTGTAGTCCTTCACGGTGTCCGGAATCCAGACGACAAGATGGCCGTGGTCTGCACCGCAGATCGGGCACGCCTTGTGATAGGCGGCTTCACGGCTCGTGCTCGGATCGAGCCAGAAAATACTTTTGTCGTTCTGACAGAAGGTGAAGAGGTGCCTGGGGTGTTTTTTGATCGCGTCTTCGTAGTCGTCTTCTTCGATCGGATAGATGAGCCTGACGGTGTCACTCTTGTCAAACCACGCACGGTAGAACTTGTGGTGGCTGGAGCTCACCTTCCTGTCGACTTCTGTCACGGCGCCCCACGCCGTTGCATTGCAGTCGCGGCAGGTAAGGATCGGAAGCGTGAGCTCGTCCTCGTCCTTCTTGTCTGCATTGGGCAGCAGGCGGGGATGACGGCTGACGGTCGCCACCATGTTGGAGAGCTCGCGGATCCAGAGCTGCATGCGGACGTTGAGGAAGGGCAGCAGCCTGTCGTTCTTGCCGACAAGACGGGCCAGGGAGACAAGGGCGACCAGACTTCTGATGACGAGCACGACGTCGTCAACCGAGACCTTCGCAAGCGACGCAATGACCTTGTGCCATTCGAGCGCAAGGTCGCGGACGTGAATGATGGTTTCCTCACGGCTCATCAGGCGCTGGAAGGCGTCAAGATGCGGTAGAAGTTCGGGCAGTTGGCGGGCCGTGTCCTCAAGATAGCTGGGGGAGACGGGAGACAGGAAGCGCTCCTGCGGGAACCAGCAGAGGAGTGCGGTCGAGACGTAGTCCTCGACGGAGGCGTCCTGCGGCAGCGCGCGCAGCGCGGAGACAGCGGCCGCGTCGGGCCATCGGCCCACGGTCCGGCGTTCGCCGAAGCTGTCGAAGTATTCCTGCGCGGACAGGCGGTCCTCCTGAATGATCGAGGCAGGATCCGAAAAGTCCGCGTTGAAGATCTCGGACGCGTATTTCTGAAGGTCGGCAATGCCGTTGTCACCGCCGAGCGTGGCGGAAGTGCCGACACAGGCGAGGCTCTTCCCGAGATTGAGGAAGCTCCTCAGACGCCTGACGAGATAGGCGAGGTCCGTGCCCTGAGCACCGTCGAACGTATGCAGCTCGTCGACCACGAGATAGCGCAGCGTGTCCGCGGTCGTGGCCTGCCAGAGGCTCCTGTCCTCGTCGCGCAGGAGCAGGTAGTCGAGCATCTTGTAGTTCGTGAGCAGGATGTCGGGCGGATTCTGCCTCAGAACCTTGCGGTCCGTGATGCAGACGTAGTTGCCGCCGTCGTCGCTCATGCGGCGTGACTCAACGCCGGGTGTGCCCGTGTAGAGACCGACCGTGGGGAGCATGCCCTTGAGGCCTGAAGCCTTGGCGTTCCTGTTGATCTCAAAGCAGAGCTTCGTCAGACGCTTCGCCTGGTCGGAGGCGAGGGCGTTCATCGGATAGATGATGATTGCCTTGATGCCCTTTCTCTTCTTCTCATCATGCTCTTCATTGCAGTGAAGGATGTAGTCGAGAATCGGGTAAAGGAAGCACTCTGTCTTGCCGGAGCCCGTGCCCGTTGTCACGATCGTGGACTTGGGTTCGGGTGCCTTCAGACGCTCGAATGCAGCCATCTGGTGCTTGTACGGCGTGAAGTCATTGCCGATCTGATACACATCGCCTGCCAGAAGCGGAAGTACTTCCTTCGTTTCAACCTCGGACTTTCGGAAGGGGCGGCGGATTTCCAGCCAGGGCCCCTTCACAAGGTTTTCGCGATCGTCGACGAACGCATCGACGATCGTCTTGTCCTCCTTTCTATCCGTCATAAAGCCGGGCGTGGAGATCGGGAACTCTCTGTTGATGAAGGAGAGCAACCCTTCCTCAATGTCTCGTTCCACGATGCTCGGAATCATGGCGTAGCTTTTCTGTCCTTCCCGTTCAGCCATTATTTTTCTCCGTTATCGGCGATGGATTCGTCCTTCTCCCAGCCGAAGCGTTCGGAGAAGACGCGCCAAGCCGTCTCATAATCTTTCTCGCGGTCCATTTTGAAGAACGGCGCAACGTAGGTCACGGTTCTCTCTTGCGGCTCATCGCTCATCGTCGTGTCCGGGAAGGTCTTCGAGACCGTGCCGGACTTCATGTTCTTCACATTATCGAAGCCAAGGCCGCGCTCATCACACTTCTGGCCGTTGATGGCATACGTGATGCCTTCGGCTACATCCTTCGAACGCGCCTTGTTGGGAAGGCCGACGCCGGGCAGGCCTGCGTTTGTCGTGAAGACAATGCGGCCGTTCTGGTCGTACCACGTGTTTTCCTCGTAGCTGCGCATGACGCGGAAGCGCATGCGGTATAGCGTCAGAAGCTCCTTGAACGTGAGTTTCATCGCATGAGCAGTCAGAACGTCAATCTCAAGCAAAGCCTGCCTGCGGCTCAGGTCCGAACGAAGGGCGTTGTTGCGCTGCCAGGTCGGCGTGAGGTTCTGGAACCAAGTGCAATCGAGTCCGGCGGCATTTTGAGTCCACTGATCGTCTTTCCATTCTGCTTTGAAACACTGTTCCCACAATTCGGCGTATGGAGTGGTCAGACAGTTCAAACAAAGAGTTCGTACAAATGCACAGGCGGTGGATTGATCGTACTCTATGAAAGGTAAGCTGGATATCAGAGAAGGTAACAGATTTCCTTTTCCCATTTGTCTAACAAGTGCATCAAAGGGAATGGAGGAAAAATTAACCGTTATTGTGATGAGGGTTTCCAAATTGTTCGTGGCAATGCCGTTCACACTGTCAATCCAAGCTGTCCCGGGTGGAATTAACGCAGAGGTCAAAGTGCGCTCTGAGTCAGTGCCCACCATGCGTCGGTAAGCCACTCGCCAATGTTGGTCGAAGGGCCGATATTTATTCGTTCCTTTTGATTTCTCTCCATTTGTTCTTTCGTATTCAGGAACCTGATCCCATTCGCAACAAACTTGTCTATTGTTGTAGACTTCGTCAGAAATGTCGCCTCGTTCGTATTTCGATCGTGGAATGAAATTATCAGGAATTGCTTCAAGATCAATAGGTGCCCATGCCTTGTTGGTTGAACATTTTACAAAAGGAGTTTTAAACAAGGGAGATCCTACTGACAAATGCGGTCCATTCAAGATTAGTGTTGAATACTTGTTCGGTGTTTTTGTGCGATGGCTAGAAAATTCTCGAATTGTTCCGTCAACTCTTGCTGTGGTTTCATTCCACATTGATGAAATCGTCAATTCGTCACTAATGCTGTTCAAACGATGAGGAAAGGCTCCAAATTTCTCGAGGATGGACAGCATGGATTGACAATGGATGTTCGGAAGAATGGGCGCTTCTGGGTCGCTGTCGAATATTTGAGCAAACGTAGCGATTGCCGTGCTGTCCAAGTGGATGATTCGATCCGGGTGCCCCTTTAGATTCCAATTTCCTAAAGAGTCTTTAATTCCTTCGACTGCCGAGTCCCCATCGCTCGCGAATGATTCGTCAATTGTTGTTGGGTGGAAGATGTTCATTATTGCCGTGCATGTTCCCCCTTTTTGTTGTCCGTAAATGACTTCACAAAATTGAGTTTCGTTATGAACTTCAGGAAATAGTTTCTTCTCATTTGTAAAGGAAGCTCTTCAAAAACCCCATCTCTGAGAGATGGGGCAAGCAGATTTGTTTAAATTAGAGGCTCTTGGCCGGGGGCGGAAAATTGTTGAAAGCCCCCAGGGACGAGAGTCGTTCGATTTTTCTGAATAATATTAACGTGACTCGACATTTGCCTATAAATTAGGCAAAATTCCACCTCAAGAGTCAAATCGCCCCCTTGGTTCTCGAGACGAACCACGAAGTGCAGTTTAAGAGCTGGTCAGCAAGACAGTTCTGGCGGTGCACACCATTTGCGCAAGCGGTAGCAGTTGTATAGTGCATACAACGTTAGCGTTCGACTGTGATTTTTCGCCAATCCGCGATAACGAATCTTGGCATAGCCATAAATCCTCTTCAGCCAGAGGAAGCTCCACTCAATCGAGCATCGCACCGATGCTTTCGCGTGTTCCAATTGCCTTTTTACGTTCACGCATTCGACGAGCGCTTGACCAAGTTCGCCTCCAAAGTTCTCAC
>OLFW01001704.1_pt1 | contig 11445 bp, 6 predicted proteins | sample 1605351 | NCBI WGS metagenome assembly OLFW01 (sample SAMEA3888918, study PRJEB22519) | human gut metagenome | biome: human gut; feature: human-associated habitat; material: faeces | place: Denmark | collected 2010 | reverse complement strand
GGCCGGGCATCCACCGGATGAGCGGCACGGCGCTGAGCAGCAGACCAATGAGCACCAGCCCGGAGAGCAGGATCTCCAGCAGGCTGGACGCCTGAATGATGCGGTTGCGCAGCTGGGTGCGCCAGTGGCTTTCCACATGCGAAGCGGGATGTTCCATAACAAGACCGTCCTTTCGGCATTCTGCTGTAGAAGATTCGACAAATCTTTGACATTATTGTAGCAGAAGGATGAAAGCGTGTCAATTCAAACGGTGCAGGTTATGGCAGGGATTCAGCCGTTGACGGCTGCACTGCCGGCAGGCACATAGCCGGCCTTTTTGATGCAGGCCTGCCCGGCCTCGGTGTCCAGCCAGTCGTAGAGCTGGCGCTCCGGGCTGTCGACGACGGCATCCGGGCCGAGGGCCTGCGTGCCATGTACCGGGCCCTGCGCGAAGCCGGGCATACCGTGCATGTGGTGGCCCCCATGCACGAACAGTCCGGCGTGGGCCATTCCCTGACCTTTTTCGACCCCCTGCGTGCCCACAAGATCGAGGAACCCGACTTCGAAGGTCTGGGCCTGTACGGCACCCCCACGGACTGCGTGAAGCTGGCCCTGGGCAACCTGCTGAAAAAGCGGCCCGACATGGTCATCTCGGGCATCAACGCGGGCAGCAACGTGGGCCCGGACATCCTCTATTCCGGCACCGTGGGCGCCGCCACCGAGGCCGCCCATGAAGACCTGCCCAGCATGGCGCTCTCCTGCGATGCCAGCGGCGGCCACCCGGACATGGACGCCATCGCCCGCCACGCCGTGGATCTGGCCGCGCGCATCGACTGGAAAAAGGTGGCCCACCGCCGCGTCATCAACGTCAACTACCCCCGCGGCCCGCTGTCCGAGGCCAAGGGCCTGCGCATCTGCCCGCAGACCAGCGCCGTGTGGAAGAACGCCTACGCCGAGCGCAAGGACCCGCGCGGCGAGCCCTACTGGTGGCTGGAAGGCGAGATCCCGCCGCACACCATCAACGCCGGTTCGGACAAGGACCTGCTCAATCGCGGCTACATCACCGTGACGCCCCTGCGTTTCGAGTTCACGGACCACGAAAGTCTGCGCAGTCTGGAGGACATGCTGCTTTCCTAGACAGCATAAGGCCCCTGCGGGTGCCGATTTTATGAATTTTTCCACGACCGCCCCAAAGTCATTCCCCTTTGGGGCTTTTTTTTATATAATGAGTCGCTTCGTTGCGGCTGCCCCACAACAGTCCTTCCGGCATGCATCCCTGCCGGATCCGGCGGCGGCCGACGATACATCAGACAGGCCGGCCGGACAGTCGCTTTCTGTCCGCCTTCCCATTTTATCCCACACTCGCGCATGGTGTGCGCAGTGTCGTATCGCACCTGGTGCAGGAGGAATCCATGCCGCTTATCGGGCCTAAGGAAATGTTCGCCGCCGCCTATGCGGGCCGGTATGCTGTGGGCGCGTTCAACGTCAACAACATGGAAATCGTGCAGGGCATCATGCAGGCCGCCTCGGAGGAAAAATCCCCCGTGATCCTTCAGGTCTCTTCGGGCGCGCGCAGCTATGCCGGGCAGAAATACCTCATGAAGCTGGTGGAAGCCGCCCTGGCCGAGGATCCGTCCGTGCCCGTGGTGGTGCACCTGGACCACGGCTCCAGCTTCGAGCTGTGCCGCGACTGCATCGACGGCGGTTTCACCTCCGTGATGATCGACGGCTCGCACCTGCCCTATGAAGAAAATATCGCCCTGACCAAGCAGGTGGTGGAATACGCCCACCCGCGCGGCATCTGGGTGGAAGCCGAACTGGGCAAGCTGGCCGGTGTGGAAGAACATGTGAGCAACGCCGACCACGTGTACACCGACCCCGACCAGGCCGTGGACTTTGTAGAACGCACGGGCTGCGACTCCCTGGCCGTGGCCATCGGCACCAGCCACGGTGCCTACAAGTTCAAGGGCGAAGCCAAGCTGGACTTCGAACGCCTGGAAGAGATCGGCAAGCGCCTGCCCAACTATCCTCTGGTGCTGCACGGCGCCTCCAGCGTGCCCCAGGAATTCGTGGAAGCCTGCAACAAGTTCGGCGGCCAGGTGGGCGGCGCCCGCGGCGTGCCGGAAGACATGCTGCGCAAGGCTGCCGGCATGGGCGTGTGCAAGATCAATGTGGATACCGACATCCGTCTGGCCGTGACCGCCTCCATCCGCCAGTATCTGGTGGAACATCCCGAAGCCTTCGACCCCCGCGCGTACCTGAAACCCGCGCGACAGGCCGTCAAGGATATGGTCGCCCACAAGATCCGCAACGTCATGGGATCTTCCGGCAAAGCCTAAACCAGTATCTCACGCCGTCTCCATCGGGGAGGCGGCGTTTTCCATCTCTCTCGCGTGAAGGAGCGCAACATGTCCGTATCTTTGGGGATGAACGGCTTTGGCCGCATCGGTCGTTATCTGCTGCGTCTGCTGGCTGACTCGGAAGACATCCGCATCACCGCCATCAACGCCCGCGCCGACAATGCTTCGCTGGCCCACCTTTTCAAATACGACTCGGTGTACGGCATTTTCCCCGGCACCGTCGACCATGACGACAACGGCATCATCATCAACGGCCGTCATATCGAAGTCACCCGCTGCAAGACCGGCGAATGGGAGTGGGCCCGTCTTGGCATCGACATCGCCGTGGAGACCACCGGCACCCTGAAAAAGCGCGAAGACGCCGCCCAGCACCTGCAGTGCGGTGCCAAGAAGGTCGTGGTCTCGGCCCCCTGCAAAGAAGCCGACGCCACCATCGTCATGGGCGTCAATGACGACATCTACGATGCCGCCGCCCATACCGTGCTTTCCGCTGCCTCCTGTACCACCAACTGCCTGGCTCCCGTGGCCAAGGTCCTCAACGATGCCTTCGGCATCCGCCACGGCCTGATGACCACCATCCACTCCTACACCATGAGCCAGCGCATCCTGGATGGTTCCCACAAGGACCTGCGCCGTGCCCGCGCCGCCTGCGTGTCCATGATCCCCACCTCCACCGGTGCCGCCAAGGCCCTGGCCCTGGTGGTGCCCGCCCTTAAGGGCAAGCTGGACGGCATGGCCGTACGTGTGCCCACCCCCGACATCTCCCTGGTGGACCTGACCTGCGAGCTGGAAAAGCCCGCCACCGCCGAAGAGATCAATGCCGCCCTCAAGGCCGCCCATGACGGCGCCCTGCACGACAATATGGGCTACTGCGACGAGCCCCTGGTCTCCATCGACTTCAAGGGCAGCACCCACGGCGGCGTCGTGGACGCCCTGTCCACCCAGGTCCTGGACGGCACCATGGCCAAGCTCATCATCTGGTACGACAACGAATCCGGCTTCACCAACCAGCTGGCCCGCCTGCTGCGCAAGGTGGCCGCCAGCCTGTAAGGCTCCGCACGCCAACGGATACGACAAGGACGGCCCGTGAGGGCCGTCCTTTTTTCATGTCCGGCGGTATGGACGGATGTGGGGGAAGGGCCCCTCCGCCAATGCGAAAAAGTTTTCTCTTTTCCCACGCCCATCCCTTCCCCGGCGTGCTTTATCCGGAAGAGGCGACGCCGCGGTGGCGCCAAGGCCTCTGGGCCATGAAACTCCCATCCTAAAAAACACAGGCGGGAGTTCCCCGTCTCGCAAGGGAGCTCCCGCCACAGCGGCTGTCAGGCCGGGCAGCCGCGGGGCCGCCGGAGCCGCCCCTTGCCCGTGTTGGCATATGTGTTGGAAGGGCAGACAAGGGACGTTCCCCGGCGACAGGAACGAGAGTGCCCTGCGGACCTTCCAGCTGATGGAATCCTTAAAAAAAGCCTTGGGAAAAGAAAAAGAGCGCCCCAAAGAAAAAGGGGCCTCCCGGTGAGGCCCCTTTCCAGATGGCGACGCGGCGGTCTCGTCCCGCAGCGTTAGTTGTGGTTGTAGAAGTTGATGAGGCAGCCGTCCAGAATAATCTGGCGTTCGTCGGCGGTCAGATCGCCCAGGCGCAGCTCCACGGCTTCCACGGCCCCGGCAGCGCTCACCAGCCAGCCGGTGACGCTGGCGGCATCCTGTTCCACGGCGGTACGGATGCCGGGCAGGACGAAGCAGTCGCCCACGCTGAGCTTCTGCGCCAGAGCGGCATCGGCCAGCAGGGGCAGCATGCCCCAGTTGATGAGGTTGGAGCGGTAGCGCTTGGTGGCGTATTCGGCGGCCACGTTGGCCCAGCCGCCCAGCACCTTCTGGCAGGACGCGGCCTGCTCGCGGGCGGAACCGTCACCGGGCTTGAGGGCGAAGATGGTGGAACCGATGCCCGTGTCCTTCAGGCCGGCGCCCAGCACCGCGGCGTAGACCTCAGGCTGCGCGGCCTTGAGGGGCGCCAGCATGCCTTCCAGCTTCGCCAGCAGGGCGGCATCGGCAGGATCGGCCAGACGGGCCTTTTCCATGGCCTGCACGTCCTTGGCGCGGCCCACATAGGCGGGATCCTTGCGCGACAGGGTGAACTCGGAAAGCTTGAGCGGGTTGGAGCGCAGGGACGAGGTCTCGCCCGAGGGGATGAGCTCGTCGGTGGTGGTCACGGGGTCGGTGATGACCGAAGCCAGCGGCAGCACCAGGTTCTCCGGCAGGGGGCTCATGGACGGCCAGTCGGCGATGTTGGGGCCGCGCTTGAGTTCCGCGGCGGCATCGGCCTTGCCGAAACCGTTGTAGACGCGGCGCTGGTAGATGCCCGCATCGAAGGTGTAGGTGGTGTCCACGGCCAGCTTGTCCCAATCCAGTTCCGTGGCCGGGGTCAGGCGGCCGCCGTTGGCGGCGGTGGCGGCGATGGAGCGGGCGTCCATAAGGGCCACGGCAGAGATCTGGCCGTTGCCGGGCTTGGAGCCTTCGCGGTTGGGGAAGTTGCGGGTGGAGTGGCGGATGGACAGGGCGCCGTGGGCGGGCGTGTCGCCCGCGCCGAAACAGGGGCCGCAGAAGGCGTTCTTGATGACCGCACCGGCGGCCATGAGCTTGGCGGCGGCACCGTTGCGCACCAGGGCGATGGCCTGTGGCTCGCTGGCGGGGTAGACGGAGAGCGAGAACTCGCCGCAGCCGGTGCTCCGGCCGTCCAGGATGGAGGCGGCCATGCAGCAGTTCTCGAAGGAACCGCCCGCGCAACCGGCGATGATGCCCTGATCCACCCAGACGCCGCCGTCATGGATCTTGTCGCGCAGCTTCAGGCCTTCACCGGCCTTGCCGAACTGCTTGCGGGCCTCTTCTTCCACGGCGGCGAACAGCTCGTCGGCATGGCGCACCACCTCGGCCACGGGATAGGCGTTGCTGGGATGGAAGGGCAGGGCCATCATGGGCTCGATGGTGGACAGGTCCACGCGGATGCAGCGGTCGAAGCAGGCGGGCTTGTCGTGACGCAGTTCGGTGTAATCATCGGCCCGGCCGTGCATGGCCAGGTAATCGCGCACCTTGTCGTCCGTGGTCCAGATGGAGGACAGACAGGTTGTCTCGGTGGTCATGACGTCGATACCGCAGCGGTATTCCACGGAAAGGCCCGCCACGCCGGGACCGGCGAATTCCATGACCCGGTTCTTGACGAAGCCGTTCTTGAACACAGCGCCGATCAGGGCGATGGCGATGTCCTGCGGGCCCACGCCGGGACGGGGAGCGTTCTCCAGCCAGACCAGCACCACTTCAGGACGGGCCACGTCATAGGTCTTGCCCAGCAGCTGCTTGACCAGCTCGGGGCCGCCTTCGCCCACGGCCATGGTGCCCAGGGCGCCGTAGCGGGTGTGGCTGTCGGAACCCAGGATCATCTTGCCGCAACCGGCCATCATTTCACGGGCGTACTGGTGGATGACCGCCAGATGGGGCGGCACGAAGATGCCGCCGTATTTGCGGGCGGCGGTCAGGCCGAAGAGGTGGTCGTCCTCATTGATGGTGCCGCCCACGGCGCACAGGCTGTTGTGACAGTTGGTGAGCGCGTAGGGCATGGGGAAGCGTTCCAGGCCGCTGGCGCGGGCCGTCTGGATGATGCCCACATAGGTGATGTCGTGCGAGGCCAGGGCGTCAAAACGCAGGCGCAGGGTGGGGTCGTCCCCGGCAGCCGTGTTGTGGGCGGCCAGGATGTTCCAGGCCAGGGTATTTTGACGGGCAGCGGCGCAGTCGATGCCGCGCGCCGCGGCTTCTTCCTGTTCCATCAGGGTGTTGCCCTGCACAATGACCGGTTTGTCGCTCAGTTGGATCATCTTGCTTCCTGCGTAGTCTGTGCTGTGCCGTGATGGCGATAAAAGGCAAGCCCGACCTTTCCCCGTCCACGGCGACGGGGCGATGCGCAAACATCCGGCGGGCGTGAAATTTTGCACCAGATACTATGCCACAGGCCAAAATGCTTTGGCAATGCCCGGAAGGGACACGTGTTTTTTGGAAGAAGGCCCGCCTTTACTGGCGTACAAAAGAGGACCAGACCTCCCCCCCCCAGCCTTCCCAAATACGCTTTATCGAAAAAAATCTGGACTAATATCTTTTAAAAGAAGGATAGATCGTTAATTATTTTTATTACCAGCACATTCATCCCACTCATCATATCTATTTTTTCCCTGAGTTCCTTTTCTTACAAGATTGAATAGCATGAATGCCACATTACCCAATTGTAAAATTATATATATCATAAGGCTTTCCTCAAATGCCTTCTGACCACTATTCCATAGAGACATAAGAACTAAAGTTAATCCACCAAAACAAATAAAAAGATACAAAAACAAATACCATCCGCTTTTATTTACATCATGAAGCCTTCTAACTGTGACTGCTGAATATGGGATAATCAAAACAAGTGAGATTATGATGGAAACAATCGCGCCGATTTGTGGAGAAGCATTAGATATAAGCGAATTAAAGAGAGAAGCTATAAATATGAACAACTGGAAATACCAAAACTCACTACGAGATGCCCTTCCTTTAAAATTAGCAAACTTCTTTATCAAGCACGTATGTATCGACTCTCCAAAATTCATTATACCACACTCCTCTTTTTGATCAGCTATATAATATCCATCATCCTGTGCATAGCAGGATTTTTATTTTTTACAGTAACATATTAATATTAAAAAATTTATTCTTGATTTTCCAATATTGTGCAAAAAAAAGGAAGGAAGAAAACCGTTCTTCTATAAGAACAGCTTAACATGACAGCAATAGGATATCTGTCCCAATCTCAGACGAAAAAAGGACGCCCTGAGGCGTCCTTTTTATTTATCCTGCAAAGGGAAGGAGCGGGCCTATTCCACGGTCACGCTCTTGGCCAGGTTGCGGGGCTGGTCCACGTCCTTGCCCAGATAATCGGCCATCTCATAGCTGAACAGCTGCATGGCGGGCAGGGCCATGAAACCGGCCAGAGGGGCGGGCAGGGCGGGGATCTCCCAGACATCGTCCACGGCCAGATCCATGCCCGGATTGGTCAGGGCGATGACCTTGCCCTGACGGGCCTGCACTTCCACGATGTTGGATTTCACCTTGGGGAAGAGGGCATCGTCCAGAGCCAGGGCAAAGGTGGGGAAGGCCGGATCGATGAGGGCGATGGGGCCGTGCTTCATCTCGCCGGCGGCATAGCCCTCGGCGTGGATGTAGGAAAGCTCCTTGAGCTTGAGCGCCCCCTCCAGCGCCAGCGGGTAGCAGTGGCCGCGGCCCAGATAGAAGAAGTTGCGGGCCTGGGCATAGGCACGGGCCAGCTGGCGGGCCTTTTCATGCATGGCGGGCAGGGCGGCATCCAGCTGGGAGGGCAGGGATTCCAGCAGGGCGATCTGGCGGGCGCGGGCCGCCGCGTCCATGATGCCCTGGCGGCCACCCCAGTACAGGGCCACCAGCGCCAGCATGAGCATCTGGCTGCACATGGCCTTGGTGGAGGCCACGCTGATCTCGGGCCCGGCCTGGGTGTAGATGACGGCCGAGGACTCGCGGGCGATGGACGAACCCACCACGTTGCACAGGCCCAGCACCGGCACGCCGTGTTCGCGGGCGATGCGCAGGGCGGCCAGGGTATCGGCGGTCTCGCCGCTCTGGCTGATAACCAGCACCATGTCGTCCTTGTCCAGGGGCAGGCTCTCGCGATAGCGGAACTCGGAAGCGATCTCCAGCTGCACCGGCACCTTGGCCCAGGGCTCGATGAGGTGCCGCGCCCAAAGGCCGGAATGGTAGGACGTGCCGCAGGCCACGATATGCAGACGGCGCGGCACGGGCAGGGCATCCAGCTCGGGCAGGAGCACGGTGTCACGGGCGGCGTTGAGGCGGCCGCTCAGACCGTCCACGATGACCTGGGGCTGCTCGAAGATCTCCTTGAGCATGAAGTGACGGTAGCCGCCCTTCTGGGCCGCCTGCATGTCCCACTGGATGGTCTGGGGCTCATGTTCCACGGGGGAAAGGTCGGCCAGGCTCAGGATCTCGTATTCGGAATTGGTGGCGTGCACAATCTCGCCGTCTTCCAGAAAGACCACCGTGCGCGTGTAGGGCAAAAAGGCCGGGATGTCCGAAGCCACGAAGTGCTCGCCCGTGCCGATGCCGAAGATGAGCGGGGCGGACATGCGCGCGGCCCAGATCTCACCGGGATATTCCCGGCTCATGAGGCAGACGGCATAGGCGCCGTGGGCCCGGCGCAGGGCCGCGGCAAAGGCCTTGAGCAGGTCGGGTTCCTGCTTGTGGCACTCGGCGATGAGGTTGACCAGCACTTCCGTGTCGGTCTCGGAATGGAAGACATAGCCCTTTTGCAGCAGCTCTTCCTTCAGTTCCTGATAATTCTCGATGATGCCGTTATGCACGATGGCCAGGCGGCCGTCGTTGGAAGCATGGGGATGGGCGTTGCGCTCGGCGGGCACGCCGTGCGTGGCCCAGCGGGTATGGCCCATGGCGCAGGTGGCCAGGGAAACAGGCTCCTTGGCCAGCTTTTCTTCAAGGGCAGAAAGTTTGCCCTGGGCGCGGGTGATGCAAAGCTCGCCGCGCTGCACACAGGCAACGCCCGCGGAATCATAGCCGCGGTATTCAAGACGCCGCAGGCCTTCGATGACCACAGGCACCGCCGGACGGTGCCCGGCATATCCGATAATGCCACACATGGTGACCTCCTATGCGATAAGGGATGGTGGAGAGAGGAGCTTTCTTTGAGGGGGGAAGGGAACCTTTTCCTGGCGGAAAAAAGGTTCCCTTCCCCCCTCAAAGTCCCCCCATCCTTCCAAAAACCGCTCATATGCTGTTTTGCCCCACAGGGCAATCCCTGCTCCGGAACGTACAGCGCCCCCAAAAATCAGGGAAAAATGCCGCAGGGAACGACTATTTTGTCAGTAAAGCCCCGGCCCGGCAAGTGTCCGTCAGAAGGGGAGGCCGGGAAGGGTGGTACTTGCTCCCCCCCGAAAAAAGAAAGCGTGTTTTACCGCCAAGATAGCCGCCCGGCATATGTCGTTCGTCCGGGTATTCTCAACGACCAGCACTTCCCGTTTGCGGGTGGTTATGGTCCCGTGCCTTCGTATCTCATGTCGGCAACCATAAAAAAGAGGCCGCCCTTGCGGGCAGCCTCCGATGAGCGGGTTTGGGAGAAGGAGGGGGCCCTCCCCCAGCCTCTATCTTTCCTAGATACCGGCGCTTTCCAGCACGCGGCTGTTGTAGACTTCGATCTTGGCCTTCTGTTCCAGCATGCGCATAAAGGTCTGGTACATGCCTTCCACGCGCTTGCGCTGCACCAGCTCGGTGAGCAGGTTCTCCATGCCGGCCCAGCCGTCGGACTTGGGCTGTTCCACGGCGGTCACGCGGCAGAGCAGGGCGCCGCACTTGCTGCTGTCTTCCTGCTCGTACACGCTGAAGGCCTGGTCGATCCAAGTCTGGGGCGCGGCGCGGAAGATGACCTGGTTCATGACCGGATTGGGCACGAAGCCGGCCAGGGCGCCGTCGCGGGTCAGATCGGCGCTCTGCACGCGGGCGGCGTCTTCAGCGGGCAGCTGGCCGTCGGTCATGGCCTTGCGGAGGGCCGTGGCCTTTTCCATGGCGGCCTGCAGGGCCTTTTCCGCCACCAGGGCCTTCATGACGCGGTCGCGGGCCTGATCCAGGCTGGGCGTGGTGGAAGGCTCGGAGGTGAGCACGCGCACCACCAGGTAGCGGTCACCGGCTTCCAGGGCCGTATCCACGGGGGAGTTGGCCGGGGCCTTCATGAGGCTGGCCGCCATCTCGTCGCTGATGCCCAGGGCCTTCTGCAGTTCGGCCTGGCCCACCAGACCGGTACGCTCGGCCTTGAGCAGAGGCTGATCCTTGCCGTCGGCATCCTTGTAGCTGCCGGCGCGGGCCGCGCTTTCCTGCAGGGGACGGTTGTTGATGTTGTCACCGATCAGGCTGTCCAGCACGTCGTTGACCTTTTCCACGCCTTCCTGCTTGGCCAGGGTGGCGCGCACTTCGGCTTCCACTTCGGCAAAGGGCTGCACGCTGGCGTCCTTGCGATCTTCCATCTTGATGATGTGCAGGCCGAACTGGCTGCGCACGGGCTCGGAGATCTGGCCGGGCTGCAGGGCCCAGGCGGCATCTTCGAAGGGCTTCACGGTCTGGCCGCGCTGGATCCAGCCCAACTCACCACCGGGGCCGGCGGCATTGGGGCCGTTGTTGGCATTGGCCACGGCAGCGAAGTCGCCCTTTTCCGCTTCGCTGCGGATGCGGGCGGCCTTTTCCATGGCCTGCTTCACGGCCGCTTCGGGAGCGTTCTCCGCCAGGGGCACCAAGATGTGGGCCACCTTGACCTGTTCGGGCTGGCGGAAGCGCTGCTTGTTGGCTTCATACCACTTGAGGGCGGCCTCGGCGCTCACGCTCTCGGGGCGCACCAGGCTTTCGGGAGCCACGGCCACATATTCCACTTCCACGCGGGGCTGGCTGGCCAGTTCGGCCTTGTGGGCCTCGTACCAGGCGCCGAGCTCTTCCTCGGTGGGCTTCACCGAAGCGGCAAAATCGGCGGCGGGCAGGTACAGGTACTCCACCGCGCGCTGCTGGGTGAGGAAATCATAGTACTTGCGGGCCTCGCCACCGGCGGCCCAGGCGCTGCCGGCCACAGTGCGCATCACCTTGTCACGCAGGATGCTGTCCGCCAGGCCCTGTTCATATTCGGCCACACTCATGCGCTGGGCTTCGATGGCGCGCTTGTAGGCCTCGGGATCGAACTTGCCCTGGGCGTCCTGGAACGCGGGCAGCTTGGAGACCACATAATGCATCTCTTCAGGGCTCACGGTCATCCCCACGCGGGCGGCTTCCTGACGGATCAGCTGGGCGCTGATGAGCTCGTTGAGCACCTGACGGCCCAGCTTCTGCTGCACCAGGGCCTCACGGGTCAGGGAGGGGTCGTTGCGCATGGCGTATTCGGCGGCCCGCTGATAGGCCTGCTCGAACTGCTGGGCCGTGATGGCCTCACCGTTGACCTTGGCCACCACATTGCTGGAACCGCCGTCGGTCAGGCTGCCGACGCCCCAGAACA
>OLFW01001697.1_pt1 | contig 11500 bp, 7 predicted proteins | sample 1605351 | NCBI WGS metagenome assembly OLFW01 (sample SAMEA3888918, study PRJEB22519) | human gut metagenome | biome: human gut; feature: human-associated habitat; material: faeces | place: Denmark | collected 2010 | reverse complement strand
CATCGGGTACTTGCTGGGGGTCTGGACGTAAAGCAGGGGACCCATGTAGTCGTTGCAGCTCCACATGAACTGGAACAGACCGCAGGCCACCAGAGAGGGGCTCAGCATCGGGGCGATGATCTTGTACAGGATCTTGACCGGGCCGCAGCCGTCAATGGCGGCAGCCTCGTCCAGATCGTGGGGGATGCTGCGCATGAACTGGACCAGCTGGTAGACAAAGTAGGTCTCCGTCGCAAACAGGGTGGGCACCCACAGGGGCAGGTAGAACGGGCTGTTGATCCAGCCGAAGGAGTTGTACATCAGGTACTGGGGAACGTTCAGAACGACCTGCGGCAGGAACAAGGTGGAGATCATGATGCCGAACAGCATATCGCGGCCCTTGAACTTAAAGCGGCTGAAGCCGTAAGCGGCAATGACCGAGCTGATAACGGTGAAGATGACCTTGGGGATAACGAAGCTGTAGGTGTTGATGAAGGCGCGCCAGATGCTGATGTCGCCGCCGTAGTTCTGGGTGACGGCGTCAATGTAGCCCTGCAGCGTGGGGTTCGCGGTCAGGAAGCCGATGCCGGCGAAGATCTCGGCGTTGGACTTGAAGGTGGCACCCACCATCCAGACCAGCGGGTAGATCATGATGACGCCGACAAGGATCAGCACAAAGTACTGGAAGAAACGGCCGATTTTATGGGCGGTAGAAAGTTTCATTTTTCATTCCTCCTTAATCAGCGTAGTAGACCCAGTGCTTCTGGCTGGTGAAGGCAATCACAGTCAGCAGGGCAACGGCAATGAACATGACCCAGGCCAGCGCACACGCCATGCCCATCTCGTTGGACTTGAAGGCGTAGTTGTAGACCAGCAGGGAGACAAGCGTCGTAGCATTGCGCGGGCCGCCCTGGGTGATGATGTAGGGGCCGTTGAATTCCTGGAACGCCTGTGCGATCTGGGTAACGAGGTTGTAGAAGATAACGGGGGTGATCATCGGCACGGTGATCGAGAAGAACTGCTTGGTCTTGGAGGCACCGTCAATGGTGGCGGCCTCGTACAGGTCGGCAGGCACACCCTTCAGGGCAGCCAGGAACAGAACCATGGCAGAACCGAACTGCCACACACGCAGCAGGCAGATGACGAACAGCGCCCAGGTCTTGTCAGCCAGCCAGTCGGGACCGGCAATGCCGAAGAAGCCGAGGATCGTGTTGACGACGCCGGTGTCCTTGAACAGGGCACGCCACAGAACGGCAATGGCTACAGAGCCGCCCAGAATGGACGGAATGTAGTAAACGGTACGGAACAGGTTGACGAACTTGATCTTGAAGTTCAGAATGTAGGCGATGAACAACGCAAAGACCAGCTTGAGGGGCACGGTGATGAAAGCATACTTTACGGTGGTCAGCAGGACGGAGACCGTCTTGCGGCTGGTAAAGATCTCGACGTAGTTCATGAGGCCGTACTGGCTGATGCCCTTGAAGAAGTTCAGGTCAGTAAAGCTGTACACCAGAGAGCTGGCGAACGGATAAGCCTTGAAAATCAGGAAACCGAGGATCCAGGGAATCAGGAAGAAAAGACCGGTGTTTTCGTCGCACCAGCGCTTGAACGGGGTGCGCTGAACCGTTTTGGGGGCTGCAGAGCTCATCCAAAAACCTCCTATCGAAAAATTGCTGTAATGCGTTTTAACATAAATAGCCGGCCCCGCCATGCGTGATAACGGGGCAGGAGCCGGCTAAACTTTACTTTTTAAAGGATTTCGATTGCTCTTAGGCGTTGGCGCTCAGCACACCGGAAACGCCGTCCAGCAGGATCTCGGCAGCCTCCTGCGGGTCGTACTCGTCGTAGCTCAGACCATCAAAGACATCGGTGTAAATGCCGTCGGTGGTGTCCTTCAGCTTGCTGGACTCGTAGTACGGATCGAGAGGCATGTCAACGAAGGCCAGAACCTTGGTGTTGGCCTCGAGAACCAGAGGCTTCACGGCGTCTGCGGCCTGAGCAGAAGCCAGACCGGCAGTGGAGGCGGGGATGCCGCACTCGGAGCCAATGATGGCAGCGCCCTCGCCGTTCCACAGGAAGTCGATCAGGGCAGCAGCCTCAACGGGATGCTGGCAGGACTTGGTGATGGCCATGCCCATGGAGACCTTGGAGAAGCCGCCGTTGGCCTTGTCGCCGAACTTGATCTCCTCACCGACGGTGAAGCCGGAGTTGTCAGCCAGAGCAGACTGGTACTTGGAGGGGGCAGAATCCCACTCGAAGATGCCGGCGTACTTGCCGGTGATCCAGGCCTGACCATCGGTGATGGTCTTATCGCCGGCGGCGTTCATGGTCTTCAGGTCGGGCATCACGTGGTTATCTTCCAGGCTCTGGATCCATTCCAGACCTTCCTGCAGCTGCTCAACGGTGTAGTTCAGGGTGCTGTCGGTAACCCAGGGCTCGCCGTACTTGCTTTCCAGGTAGAAGGTCATCATGATCATGCGGTCCAGCGGGCCGGCAGCCAGCGGATAGTAGTCATCGCCCAGCTTTTCCTGGAAGGTCTTGGCGGCGTCCAGCAGCTCCTGCTCAGTAGTGGGGTAGTGGTCCAGGCCAGCCTTCTTGAAGGTTGCCATGTTCCAGTAGTAAATACGGCCGGCCATAGCGACGGGAACAGCCTGCAGGGAATTAGCCACAGTGCAGGCATCCAGAGCGCTAGAGGGGAACTGGGTCAGATCCAGCACATCGGAGTAATCGTTCAGGTTAACGAAGCTCTGACCCTTGCCGGAGTACTGGAACAGCCAGTTCCAGTTGACCTGCATCACGTCGGCAGCGGTGCCGGCAGCCAGGGCAGTGGACTGAGCTTCCTCCCAGCCGTTCCACGGGCCGTAAGTGCACTCAACGGTGATGTTGGGGTATTTTTCAGTGAATGCCTTGCAGGCAGCCTCGTATGCAGCCTGGCGGGCATCGCCGCCCCACCAGCTGATGGTCAGGGTGATGGGATCGGTGGTGTTGACGGTGTGAGCCTCGGTAGCAGCCTCGGTAGAGGTGGAAGCAGCTTCAGAAGAAGCGGCCTCGGAAGAAGCTGCGGTGCTGTTGGCAGCGGAGCCGCCGCAGCCTGCCAGCAGGCCAGCAGCCATAACGCTGGCCATTGCAAGGGCGATTGCCTTTTTCATTGTTTTAGTCCTCCTAAAAATGTTCCTATAACGAGCGGCCTGACAACTGACCGCTTCATTCAACGCCATTATAATAGCAAATTGTGAACATCAAAAAAATATCCAAAATAGTGTGTAAATCACGAAAACAAACAAATATTGCTTTAATTAAATGGGCAAAAAATCAACCTGTGTCAAAACATACGAACTAAGACAAAACAATTTGTGCATAATGCTGAAACAGCTTAACCCCGCATCTAACAAAAATTACGGCAAAATCTTGCATAAATTGAGGTAATTTGTGCGTATTTGTATATGTTGCAAACGGTTGCAACGAAATTATAGGGAAAAACGTGTAAAATGCTGAATGGATCACAGAAAACAAACGCACAAATTCGGTAACGCAAAAAATGTACGCAAACGCACTTCTTTTGCGCATTCGTGCATAATTTGCAATGGGAAGAAATACAGTATGCTAAAAAATATTCGCGATGACAAAATATGTGCGAAAAATGGAATGGAAATTGCTGCACATAAAACATATTTTGTATATGCGGCCTTTTGGTGCTCTGAAAATTACGCCGCAAAGTGTTGGAAACAAAAATGGCACAAAAGCGGTGCTGCAAGGCTGGGCAGCGGCTTTTGTGCCATTTTTTACTTATTAAAAGGGCGGAACACAGATTGAAATAAAAGAATGGATCACTGGCGCGCAGGGTGGCGTTTCAGGAAAGCGCGGTATTCCCGGTACCAGCACTGGGGGCAAAGGCTCTGATACTCTACAGCATCCACTGTGTCAATCGCAACCTGGGCGCCCTCAAACACGAACTCGCCGTTTACCTTGCGGCCGTTGCAGGTGGCTTTGCGGCCGCAGGCACAGATGGTTTTCATCTCCTCAATGGTATGGGCCAGCTCCAGAAGGCGGGTGGAACCGGGAAAACCGCGGTTCATAAAGTCTGCCCGCAGCCCATAGCAGATGACCGGAATGTTCAGGTCCACCGTGACCAAAAACAGCTGCTCGGCCTGCGCCGGGGTAAAGAACTGGCTTTCGTCACACAGCACACAGGCAGGGGCGCTGCCATGGGCGGCGGTATCGGCCCGGACGATATCCAGGATGTCCATGTCCGGGCTGACCAGCACATCCACCTTGTGGCTGACCCCCAGGCGGGAAACAATATGATCGCCGCCTTTGGTGTCCACGCTGGCTTTCAGAATCAGCACCCGCATGCCGCGTTCGTTATAATTGAAAGCAACCTGCAAAAGCGCCGTGGTTTTGCCGCTGTTCATTGCGCCGTAACGGTAATATAGCTTTGCCATGTTTGGCTCCTTATTAAAATAAAGTAAAAAACAGCATGAAAATCGGGGTGTACCACAGGATCCTGCACCCATGCCGGGGCAGGCGCTGGGGTACACCCCGCCGGAAACAGTTATGCGCTGTGTGCCCGGCTTTTATTCATCATGGCTGCGCAGCCGGTAGCCAAGGCTCATCAGGCTGTCGCCCAAATGGACGTTTTCCACTGTGACCTGCGGATAAACGACCGAAAGATCATAGTGGCTGAAGTTCCAGAAGCCCTGAATACCCAGCCGAACCAGCTCGTCCGAAAGGTCCATGGCGCTCTGGCGCGGCACGCACAGCACGGCGACCACCGGCTTGTGCGCCGCACAAAAGCTTTCCAGCTCGGACAGCGGGCGGATGGTTACGCCGCTGATCTCCTTGCCCTCCAGGGCGGGGTTGATATCAAACGCGGCAATCAGCTTGTAGCCGTTGGTATCGCGGCTGATAAAGCTGGAGACCGCCGTGCCCAGGCGGCCAGCGCCGATCAGCACGGTAGGCAGCAGCTCGCCGTTGCCAAACAGCAGTTTGCCAATCTCGGTAAGCAGCACATCCACCTTGTAGCCGATGCCCTGCTGGCCAAAACCGCCAAAACAGTTAAAATCCTGCCGCACCTGGCTGGCGGTGGTACCCATCATGCGGGCCAGCTCGCTGGAAGAAATTTTATCACGCCCATCTGCCTGCAGGTTGCTCAAGTAGCGGTAATATTTGGGCAACCGCTTGATCACGGGCAACGATGCTTTGTTTTGCATTGTTGATGACATAAAGACTAATCTCCCGTTCTCCGGGCAGGGGTAAAGGGAACACCCTGCCTCTTGTGTAATTCCGATGTAAATTCTAGTAAAAGTATAATCAATCTTATGCCGATTGTCAATTTTTTATCTAAGTTTTTCCGCGCTTTTTTTGCTCAGTCGCGCCCCTCTGTGCATAAAAAAGCGTACCAGCGGGGCATACTGTCAGGGTATAGCCGGGTTTTGCACTGCCCGGCGCACCGATTCTGTCGGAAGGAAAGGACCCCCGCCATGCCAAACCGTACCCCAAAACAACAGCCCGCCCCCCATGCTGCCAAAGACGCCAAGGATGTGGAGCGCATGCGGCTGGAACATGACCTGATCACGGACAGCGGCATTGTGCCCGCCACCAAGGGCCGCCATGCCATTTATTGCCTGACGGTGATCGGCACCATTGAGGGCCACAGCCTGGCCCCCGATAACCAGAAAAGCACCAAGTATGAGCATGTGATCCCCCAGCTGGTGGATATTGAGGAGGACCCCGCCATTGAGGGGCTGCTGGTCATCCTGAATACCGTGGGCGGCGATGTGGAAGCCGGGCTCGCTTTGGCGGAGCTGATCTCCGGCGTCAGCAAGCCCAGCGCAACGCTGGTGCTGGGCGGCGGGCACTCCATCGGCATCCCGCTGGCGGTTTCGGCCCGCAAAAGCTTTATTGTGCCCACCGCCACCATGACGGTGCATCCGGTGCGCCACTCCGGCATGGTGCTGGGGGTGCCCCAGACCCTGCGCTATTTTGAGCAGATGCAGGAGCGCATCGTCAGCTTTGTGGCGGGGCATTCCGGCATCAGTGCCAGGCGCTTTACCCAGCTGATGCACAATACCGGGGAGCTGGTGATGGATATGGGCACCGTGCTGGGCGGGGAACAGGCTGTGGAAGAGGGGCTGATCGACGCCATCGGCAACCTGGGCGATGCGCTGCGCTACCTGTATGCCGAAATCGACGCCGGGAAAACCGGATATTGAGGGGGCGCTGCCCGCCAGTGGGCGGAAAGGCTTTGATGAAAATAGAAAGAGAAAGGGGTTTTACAAGCGGGCGTTTTCATGCTACAATATACCTTATGCTATAAGGGGCAGTATGCCCCTGCCCAAAACAGCACGGCACAGCCGCCGTGGCGGATGGCAGATAAAATCACTGCGCGGAAAGTCTCTTTATGCGGGGCCGCCGGATGCTGTTTAATGGCCGCCCGCTGCCAGATAAAAGGCGAAAGAACTTTCGTTCAAAACGGGGGCAGGGCCCGCCGCGCCAAAGCAAATCAACAATGGCTGCCCGCTGAACAGGGCAGCCTGAATATACGCATATTATAGTAAAGAGGTAGGGAGAGCATGGCACGTTCAAGTTCCGCCAAAAACGGAAAAAACAGTAAAAACACATACCGCGCCTCCGGCAGCAAAAGCAGTAAAAGCAGCAGCTCCGGGGCCAGACACAACAGTTCGGCCTCCGGCAGCAAAAAGCGGATGTCCAGGCTGGAACAGCGCCGCGCCCAGCAGCAAAACCTGATCCGCAGCGTGGTGCTGGCCGGGCTTGGCATTCTGGCCATTGCGCTGGTGCTGGTGCCGGGGCAGAGCTTCTGGAATGTTCTGCGCAGCTGGCTGTTTGGCACCTTTGGTGTGGTTACATATTTTGTCGGCCCGTTTTTGCTGTATCTGGCCTATCTGCTGGCATCCGGTTACCATGTGGGCACTTTCATTGGCAAGGTGCTGCTGCTGGCGGTGCTGCTGGCCGGTACGGCGGTCATCTTCTCGGACTTTAAGGTAGGGGATACCCCCTGGCAGACCGTCAAGATGCTGTTTGCCTGGGGGCAGCGCAAGTTCTGGACCGGCGGTGTGCTGGGCGTGCCCATCGGCGCATCGCTGCTGGCCGTCTGTGGCCGTCCCGGTGCCAATATCGTCATGATTATTGTCATCCTGATGGGGCTGATGGTGTTTTTTGCCGTTACCCCGGTGGATGTGGTGCAGTTCATCAGCTATTATATTCAGGAGTTCAAAGCCCGCCGCGCCGCCCGTGCGGAGGAAGAAACCGCTTATGATACCCAGTTGTTTGGCCATGAAGCGGAGGAAGAATCCCTTGAAAACCTGACCGGCAGCCTGCCGCCCATGGCCGGCGAGTCTCCGGCCACGCCGCAGTCTGGCACCCGCCGCCCCTTTGATGTGGCCCCCTATCTGGAACAGGAGGAAGCCGCCCGCCGCAATGCGGCCCAGGCAAACCCTGCCGACCAGGCAGCCGCCGCAGCGCAGGCCGGCCAGCCGGCGGCCCAGCCCCAGCAGGCGTATACGCAGCCCGGCACCGCAACATACCCCGATATGCAGCGTGCCCAGGCTGCGCCCCAAGGCGTGCAGCACACCCAAAGCTTTGCCCCGCCCGCCCAGCGTTCGGACTTTGATGTGGACCTGGGGCCGGATGCTTCCCAGCGCGCTTTGCAGAACGCCGTGCAGCATGACCCGCTGCAGAAAATTGATATCGGCCCCGGCGGCACCTTTGGCCTTGACCCGCTGGAGCAGTTGAATCATCGCAAGTACCCCGCGCCCCAGCCGGAACCCCAGCCGCAGGAAGAAAGCTTTGAGCTGCACCTGGAACCGGAGGCCCAGCAGGCTGAGGAAGCCCCGGTGGAGGAAGAAAGCCTGAATGACCTGATCCAGCGCGCCGTGACCGGGCGGGATACCCCCGTGGCCGGTGCCGATGTGGGCCTGCCCGATGAGGATGAAGCGGAAAGTTTTGAAACCCCGCTGACCCCGGAACCGGATGATAACGCACCTGCCGCCTCGGCGGAAGATTTTTCCACCCCGCTGGAGCCGGTAGAGGAATTGCCGGAACCGGATGACGCTGGCAGCAGCGAAAGCGCGGATAATTTTGAAACACCGCTGGTGCCGGAACCCACCCAGCCAGCGCCTGCCCCTGTTACAGCCATCCCCACATTGGGCGGCAGCTTTGACCAGGGCGGTTTCGATGCAGCCAAGGCTGCCTGGAACGCCGGAATTCCGGTATCGGATCTGCTCACCGGGCGGGTCAGCGTGCAGGCCCCGGCACCGCAGCCCACGGCCCAGCCTGCCGCCGCTGCGCCTAAAGTGTACAGCGTAACGGATGAACGCCGCCCCGGCAGCCCCAACCGGCTGCGGGTATCTTCCAGCATGGGTAATTCGGCTTCGGCTCCCATTTCCAGCCCGCCCAGCGTGGCCAAAGCAATGGCGAATGCCCCGGCAGCCACCGCACCTGCCGGTGCAGTCCGCGAAGCGGACGAGGATGCCAGCAGCGAAGCTACGGCAGCCTTTGCCGCCCAGGCCAAAGAGGAGTTCCCCCCGTATACTTACCCATCTTTGAACCTTTTCAATGCGGCCAAGCCGGAAGATGAACGCGGCGCGGCCGCCGAGATGAAGAAAAACGCCGATATCCTGGTGAACACGCTGGACAGCTTTGGTGTTAAGACCCATATCCTGGATATCTGCCGCGGCCCTTCCGTGACCCGGTATGAGCTGCAGCCCCAGGCGGGCATCAAGGTCAGCCGTATCACCAGCCTGTCGGATGATATCGCCCTGAACCTTGCCACCGCCGGTGTGCGTATCGAAGCCCCCATTCCCGGCAAACCCGCCGTCGGTATCGAGGTGCCCAACAAGATCCGGTCTACCGTCAGCATCCGCGGGGTGTTTGAATCCCAGAACTACATCAACATGCGCAGCCCACTGACCATGGCACTGGGCAAAGATATTGCCGGTACAGCCCAGGTGGCGGACCTGTGTAAAATGCCCCACCTGCTGATCGCCGGCTCCACCGGCAGCGGTAAATCCGTCTGCGTCAACTCGATCATCATCAGCTTTTTGTTCCGCTCCGGTCCGGAAGATGTCAAACTGATTCTGATCGACCCCAAGGTGGTGGAACTGGCTGAGTACAACGGCATTCCCCACCTGTTAATGCCCGTTGTGACCGAGCCGCGCAAGGCCGCCGGTGCCCTGGGGGCCAGTGTGGCCGAGATGGAGCGCCGCTATAAGCTGTTTGCCGAAAACAATGTGCGCGATATCAAGAGCTATAACAAGCTGGCCAAGCAGCACCCCGATGTGCTGGAACACCTGCCTTATATCGCCATTATCATTGACGAGTTGGCCGACCTGATGATGGTTGCCGGCAAAGAGGTGGAAGATTATATCTGCCGCATTGCCCAGAAAGCCCGTGCGGCCGGTATCCACCTGATTGTGGCAACCCAGCGCCCCAGCGTGGACGTTATCACCGGCCTGATCAAAGCCAACATCCCCAGCCGTATTGCATTTGCAGTTTCCAGCCAGATCGACTCCCGCACCATTCTGGACAGCGGCGGTGCCGAAAAGCTGCTGGGCAACGGCGATATGCTGTTCCTGCCGGTCGGTGCTTCCAAGCCCGTGCGTGTGCAGGGTACCTTTGTGACGGATGAAGAGATCAGCGCTGTGCTGAACTTTATCAAATCTACTTCCAGCGCCCAGTATGATGAAGAGATGATTGCCGAGATGGAGCGCCGTGCCGTGGCCGAAAAGGGCGGCAAGGGCAGCAGCTCCGATTCGGACGATGACAGCGGCAGCCGCGACCCCATGTTTGAACAGGCGGTGGAATGCGTCATCGAAGCCGGGCAGGCATCCACCAGCCTTTTGCAGCGCCGCTGCAAGCTGGGCTATGCCCGTGCGGCCCGCATCATGGACCAGATGGAACAGGAAAAGATTATCGGCCCCTATGAGGGTGCCAAGCCCCGTGCCGTTTTGCTGACCCGCGCCCAGTGGCAGGAACGCCAGCTGGGCCAGGGTGAGTAAATACCGGCGGCACAGGTATTGCCGCCATTCCTACCGCCGCCCCCAGGTGTGGACCATTGTGGCCGCTGTTCTCATCGCCGTTGCCTTGTATGTGGTCGAAAATTACGGCGGCAACGGTTTTGTGCCCAGCTGGGACCAGATTTACCAATGGGTTGGCCTGGAACCCAGCCAGAGCGAAACCACAGCCCCGCTGCCGGAGGGGAAAACCGAAGTGGTGTTCCTGGATGTGGGGCAGGGGGATGCCGTGCTGATTTTGCAGAACGATGCGGCCTGCCTGATTGATGCAGGCCCCAAGGATGCCCGGCAGAACCTTGTGCAGGACCTGCGCAGCTATGGCGTAAGCCAGTTGGACCTGTTGGTGATGACCCACCCCCATGCCGACCATGTGGGCGGCATGCAGGCCGTTTTGCAGAACTTTGATGTGCAGACCCTGCTGACCCCCGACCTGAGCGAAACCGACGTGACCGGCCAGACCCAGCGCACCCTGCAAACCGCCCAGGAATGCGGCGTACCGGTGGAAACTGCCTATACCGGCCAGCAGTACACCATCGGCACCGGCACATTGACCGTGCTGCTGCCCGGTGTGGATGCCGATACGGCGGGCAGTGACGATGCAACAAATGATATGTCGCTCTGCCTGCGGTTTGAAGCCGGGAACTTTACCTTTTTGGATACCGGCGATGCCGAGCGCAACGAGGAAGCCGCCCTGGCGGAGCAATATCCGTTCCGCTTGCGGTCCACCGTGTTCAAGGCCGGGCACCATGGGTCGTCCACATCCAACACCCAAACACTGCTGTGGCAGGTGCAGCCCCAGCTTGTGGTTGCCAGCTGCGGCCTGAACAATGATTACGGCCACCCCCACCGCGAGGTCATCCAGGAAATGCAGGATGAGGGCATTGACTTTTACCGCACCGACCTGTACGGCACGGTGACCGTGACCGCCCAGGCGGACGGCAGCTTTACTGTGCAGACGGCAAAACAGCCGGACGAAGAGCTGGCTCCCGCCGCGTAACCCCCGGCAGCCTGACTCTGTGTGCCTGACGAAAGTGTTCCCGCACGCCCCAAAAGTTTTAATTGGGTAGAAATAGAGGAAAGTAATAAAAATACAGGAGGATGAATCCTATGCAGATCTCCCAGATGTTCAAGCGCAAGCCTTGCGTGTTTTCCATCGAGTGCTTCCCCCCGAAGCAGACCGCCAACTTTGGTAAAATGAAGGACACCCTGCGCACCATGCGCACCCTTAACCCGGATTTTATCAGCGTTACTTACGGTGCAGGCGGCTCCACGGGCGGCGTTTCCACTGTGGAAGTGGCCGAATTCCTGAAAAACGACCTGAACGTAGAGCCGCTGGCCCACATGATCTGCATGGGCAGCGATAAGGCAAAGGCCGCCCAGCTGCTGGACCAGCTGAATGCCGCCGGTGTGCGCAACGTGCTGACCCTGCGCGGCGACCGCATGTATGAGTTTCTCGACAGACTCTTTAATGTGGCCCTGCCCCGCGTCAG
>OLFW01001694.1_pt1 | contig 11538 bp, 10 predicted proteins | sample 1605351 | NCBI WGS metagenome assembly OLFW01 (sample SAMEA3888918, study PRJEB22519) | human gut metagenome | biome: human gut; feature: human-associated habitat; material: faeces | place: Denmark | collected 2010 | reverse complement strand
GCGACGAGGACAAGGGCTATAATCCCGGTTACTCGTTCCACGGCCGCATGTTGGCGCTGGCTCAGGTAGAGGGCATGATGGCGGTGGTAGAAGACGAGCTGAAACGTGGTGTCACACTCTGAAACCGTCTGCAAAAGATGATGATCTTTCGCTGAAATCTGTACAAAAAAGAATAATTCCTGCCCATGTTTTTCCTAAAATGTGCTGATGTTTTTTAGGGGAAATGTGGGCATTTGCTAACTAACTTTTTGTTAAATGTTTTGGTATGATGATAGAGAATCTTATAATTATGTTAGTTAAATTTTTTCATTCATAATAGATTGAAGAATATTTTGGCTAATTATTCAATCTAAATCGTATTGAATATAAAAAGTTTTTGATATTTTTGTACTAAATTAATTATAGTCGGATATTTAATGTTTTCGTCTGTAAATGAATGTGCTCTTTGAAAATACTGTCGAAAACTAGTTGTTCGCTCTAACTGAATAAGTTATAAATCGTTCAAACATTTAATTGTGTATTAGGAATTTGCATGGAAATATGACATCCTTATTCTTTTGAATATAAGGTAGGTGGATTTGTTATCGGTTATAACGTATTTATTTAGAGTGATTTTTGTGAAGTTGAGTAAACTGCTGTTTATTTTATATTGTAGGCTGTTTTTGAATAATGAATCATAAAGCGTATTTTATGTAAATATTTTGATCGGCTGTATTTGCTTTATAAAAAGCAGTGGATTTGCTCTTTGTTTCTACTCTTTTTGTTAGCACGCTATAAGTAAGAACTATAAGAAATATTTGGAATACTATGAGTAAGTTCAAATCGTAAAATCTGTTCGTGTCTGTTCTGAGTTTTGTTAAACCTTTTGGAATTATTTTTTTCTATTGATAGAATTCCTAAGACTTAGTTCATAAGGTTTCTATTAGGTTATTTAGAATTTTACTATTGGGACTTTATGTGCGGAGTTTAATTGAATTTATGTATTCGGTAATATTTGTTTTCTTGGAAAAATGTTTTTTTAATCGTATATCGTATATTCTGAATAAATTCTATATTTTGTGTTTAGTAGAAAATGGATATGTCACTGTGTGGACGTGAATGATGTTATCGTTTCGGTGAAGGTTTTCCCAAAATTAAGAAAGTTTACTAAATCTAAGTTGGTGTTGAATAAAAGAACTGACTTATACTAAAGTAGTATTTTAATTTTATGTTATTGACAGTGGTATTTCCTCTTATATTTTATTAGTCTTCTATATTTTTTGATACATGGCTCTTCTCATGTTTGTAATTGGTTTTGACAATATTTCAATGAGTTTTTTAGTCTTATGAAATTATACTAAGTTAGTTTATTCTAAATTTAGTTTATTGATTAAATAGTTAAAATGTTGTTTTTGTAAATTAAGAAATACGCTTATGCCTAAATTTTGTTTAAATACACGTGATGAAATGTTAATTATCGATTTGGATAAAATTGTATTTTTTCAAGCCAATGGGAATTATACAGAATTAACGTATATTGAAGGTCAGAAACAGATGATGACTTTAGGATTGTCGAAAGTAGAAGAGTATATAAAAAAAATATTGCCAAAAGATAAACCTAGCTCCTTTATTAGGATAGGACGTAGTTTAATAATTAATCAACGTTATTTATATTCCATTAATACGTTAAAGCAGAAACTGATATTGTCTGATTGTGCAAATCATACTTATATATTGTCTGTTTCTAAACCTTTGTTAAGGGCATATAAAGAGATTATGAGTAAAAGGTTTAATAAATAATAAATGCTGTAATAGAGATGGTTTATATTGTAGGAAGGTGTGGTAATCAGCCTTTTAAAATTACAGCTGATAGCGTTAGTGCAGAACATGCTAAGATAACTGTTAAAAATGGACAATGGTTTCTTGAGGATTTGAATAGTAAAAATGGGGTTTTTGTCCGGAACGAAAATGGAGAATTTGTACAGGTGTATAGAAAGCAAATTGACGAGGATACCGTTGTTCGTCTGGGGCAGGGAGGGCATCATAGCTATACGTTTATGGCACACAGGTTATGTGCTGAAGAAAATGATTTTTCTTATGAATTTATAATGTTGAAAAAAAAATTAGCGAATTTGTCGGAAGCTGAGTCGAAACAGGAAAGAGTAAACTATCGTAATGCTTGGATTGCTAAATGTTCTGGAGTCGGGATGGTTATTATATGCATCTTTTTAGGACAGTTTATTAATATAAACTCGAATTTGCGATATATGCTCATCGCATTTGCGCCTATTTTGGTTGGATTCTGTTTTCATAAAGACTCCGTAAAGCTGAAAACAATAAAGATGCGTAAAAGGAATTTGATAGTATGTCCGAAGTGTGGAAAACCATTATCAGATTTTGAAGTAGAAAATATGCAGTGTAACTCATGTAAAGCTAAATAAGAATATGAAACGTTTTTTATCATTGTGCCTGATTCTGATGATATGTATCGGAATGTCGGCACGTACATTTGTACTGATTGTGGGAGTGTCTAATTATGGAAATGAGGAAATAAACCTGAATCAGACTACCAAAGATGCAAAGTCATTTAAAAAAATTATGGAGGTGCAGACTAAGGATATTATTCTGCTTACCAGTAGATATGCCAACAGAGCTAATATTATGGAGAAAATGTCGGCAATATGTAATCGGGCACAACAGAATGACCGGATTGTTTTTTTCTTCAGCGGGCATGGAATGCCGGGAGGTATCTGTGTTTATGACGGAACAATATCGTATGCAGATTTAATAAACCGATTGGATAAATCGGAAGCAAAGGAGAAGATATGCTATATTGATGCCTGTCATGCCGGTACTTTAGCCGATGACAGACTATCTAAAGAACAAAAAACTTTGTCGGCTGCCATGAAAGGAAAAAATGATCAGGTGTTCTTGGTTGGATGTAGGGCCGATGAATTTTCGTTTGAACATCCTTGGGTGGGAGCTGGTTTCTTTACACAGGCTCTAATTAAAGGTATGAGAGGAAAGGCCGATTTTGATGGAAACAGACAGATAACGGTAATTGAGCTTTTTAAATACATATATAAGGATGTGGTGAGGCGTTCAGACAGTAAACAGCATCCTCAACTTATTGCACCTAAAGCTATGCAGAATGTGGTTGTGATGACTTGGAATTGAGGTTTCATCATGAAATATCGGAGGTTAGACACAAAATCATGATTATTCAAACGATAGCTTTTTGAAAATTTGACATTTTGATTGCGGGGTGATAATTTTGCCGTATAACTTTAAAATATATATAAGATGGATACCCAGAAAATAAACTCAAATCAGCCGAAAGACAAGTCTGAAAAAAAACAGAACGGAATGACCGGACAGTTTGGTGTAGCAGCAACAGCTGCAGGATTAAGCAGTGCTGGAACAGTGCTTGCTCAAGAAATGTTGAAAGATGATGAAGTTCCTGTAGAAGAATCGGTTACTCCTGTAGAGAACCAAGATACTATAGAGGAGAATGTTGGAGAGGTTGTAAATGCGGAAGATATTATTCTGCCGGAAGAGGAGAATATTGTGGAAGTAGCAGAACCGCAACCTATTACTGAAGAACCGCAACCTGTGACAGAAGAAACTCCTGTAGGTACTTCTGATATAATAGAGGAAGGTGATGATACGATAGTAGAGCAGCCGGAAGTACAGATTTCGGAAGGGGTGGTGGAACCTGTTAATCCGGACGATATTGCAGAAGCTATCCTCTCGGAAGAACAAGTAGACCCTAACGATGTGGATATGGCAGAGGTAATTAATTTTGATGAGATAGGAACTGTATATACCGTAGATGGAGAGAGTTATACTGCAGCCTCGTATCATGATCCGAACGGAGAAGAATTGATTATGGTGGATGTAGATGACGATGATGTTTTTGATCTGGTAACGACAACTGATGGAACCGTTATTGGCGAAGCTAACGGAATGACTGTAGGAGATGCTGAAGTGATGATTGATGAGGATCCTACCTATCTAGCACAAACAGATTCTGATGGTGGAGAGTTGATGAACGGGGAGGATTATATGAATGATATTATATTGTCGTAATGGGTATGGATAATAAAAATATAGTAGTAATACGATGTACGCAGTCTGATTGTGGGAAGGCTTTCAAAATGAAACGTCCGGAAAAAGGAGGAGTGTACAATGTAACTTGTCCGTCTTGCAAAAAAGTTATGCGCGTGAATTTTCCTGCACAGAATATTGGGAGTGCAGATGCTCAGAAACAGGGCGCAATTCCTGAATTACCTGATAACTCGTCGGAACAGCCTCTTGAGGCAGAAGGTGAATTCTGGGTGGGGAAAACGTATTCCATTGTTTGTCCGCATTGTAGTAAAGTAAAAATCGGATATACACCCAAAAAAGAAGGAGTAAAGGGATTTGAATGTCCGTACTGTCATGGGAAAATTATAGTGACAGCAAAAGAGGTGGAGCCTTTGAAGGGGAGTTTTTTAGTGGGGACTGCTTATGATTTAGTTTGTCCTCATTGTAGTGTAACCATTACAGATTACAAACCTTCGAAAGTAGGAATGGAAATTTTGGAATGTCCTGAATGTCATGAAAGAATAGTCCTGGAAGTAAGAAAACCTACTAATGTCTTGAGGGGAAATATGACTGACTCGAAGAATTGGGTGAAAGGGAAACTGCAGTTACTTCGTAAATGGGGATTCAATAAGGAATATCCTCTCCTGATAGGAAATACGGTAATTGGACGCTATGACGAACTGCAAATGTCGGATATATCGGTAAAAAATGATCCGACAATGAGCCGAAGATCGGTGATTATAGAGGTAAGTCAGACCGATAATGGATATATGTTCAAACTGAAAGTATTGAAAGCGGCCAATCCGGTACTGCATAACGATGTGCCTTTGATGGTAGGTGAAGAGGTTTCTTTGAATTTTGGAGACAGTATTGTTTTGGGACAGACTCGATTCCGCTTTGTGAAAGATAACAGTAAATGAAAATAGAATTATTACAGCCCTATTCATTCTGTCAGATTGGGAAAAGAAGTAATCAGGAGGATGCACGGTTTCCCGATACGGATATGCCATCACCGGATGCACCTTGTTTTGTCGTTTGTGACGGAGTGGGCGGACAGGATAAGGGGGAAGTAGCCAGCAGAACTGTTTGCAATGCTTTTGGAGAATATATGTGTCAATTGGATCGAACAGGAGTTTTTACGGTAGATGATTTTGGAAAAGCTCTAAGTTTTGTTTATGCCAAATTGCTTGGAGAAATGAAAGGAAAAAGCAGAGAAATGGCTACTACGATGACTTTTCTGTGTTTTCACGGAGAAGGAGTTCTGGCGGCACATATGGGAGACAGCAGAATTTATCATATACGCCCTCAAGTGGGGATATTGTATAGAAGTAACGACCATTCACTTGTCAATGCTTGGGTGCATTCAGGAAATATTACGCCAGAGGCAGGAATTTGTCATCCGAATAGTAATTATATAACGCGTTTTCTTGGTTATGTGGAGAATGCAGAATTGCCGACCGCTGATGTAATACAGTTGGGGGATATTGAGTCGGGAGATTATTTCTTTCTCTGTACAGATGGAGTAATACAGATGTTGAATGAAGAAAAATTGCAGGAAATACTAGCAAAGAAAGAAAGTGATGAATATAAAATGAAACTGATTGCTGATATTTGCAGAGAAAGCTCAGACAATAATACTGCTTGCCTGATACCTGTACTACAGGCGGTAAGTATTGATGATAAAGAGGATATTCCGTTTAGGAATGTGAATGAGGGAGAAGAGAAGAATATAACTTTACAGCTAACAAAACCTCATCCTGTTATTACGGAAGTGAGGCCGTTGAAGGATGATTCATTGAAAACAAGATTTATTGGTTTCTTAAAGAATTTATTTAAATAATATGAAACAGAAAGCAATACGCCATGCTCTGCCAGAGAAGACGATACTGAAAGGAAATAAAAAATATATTATAGATAAAGTATTGGGAATCGGTGGGTTTGGTATTACCTATCGTGCTTGGTGCTATAATGGAAATATCAGACAGAATTATGCTATAAAGGAGTTCTTTATGTCCAATCTTTGTGAGAGAAACGGAGAACAGATGTGCTATTCCAATCCGGTGAAGGAAGAGGTGGAAATAGGCCTGAAGAGCTTTGTGGCTGAAGCTGAACGCTTGAAAAACGAAAAGATTCTGCATCCGAATATTGTGGGTATCAACGAAGTGTTCAAGGAGAACAACACGGCGTATTATGTAATGGAGTATGTGTCTGGCAAAGATTTGAGGGCTTATGTGAAGATGCTGGAAGAACCTTTGGATGAGCAGAAAATAAAAACGATATTGTTGCCGGTTTTCAAGGCGGTGGCATTGTTGCATAGTCATCGTATTACTCATTTGGATATAAAACCGGATAATATCTTATTGCATCCGATAGAAGATAGTGAACGGATGCGTCCTGTATTGATTGATTTCGGATTGTCTAAACATTATGATGAGAAGGGTAATGCGACCTCAAGGGTAAGAATGCTGGCTTGTAGTGCGGGATATGCCCCTAATGAGCAGTATCAGGAAGGGGGAGTTATAACTTTTACTCCGCAGGCAGATGTATATGCGTTGGCTGCTACAATTCTGTTTATGTTGACGGGAAAAGACCCTGTGATTGCTGCTGAACTCACTCGTGATAGGATATTAAGAACATTACCAGAAACGATATCAGAGGGAATGAAAGATGCCTTGATAAATGCCTTGAAGCAAAATAAAAATGAACGGACTGCGTCGGTTGTGGAGTTTGCGGAACAATTGGGAATGGACTGGGACGCTACGGACGATGGTAACGATACTGTATTGTTCGCAATGATGAAGAAGCGCGGAATGGAGGTATGGCTGGAAAATAAAACTGCTCTTCTGAAAAAATCAGCTATTGCGTTGGGATGTATTGTGATAGTGGCTGTAGTATTATTTTATTTGGAAAAGAGTGACAAGGAATCAGTGGAAACGGTTGAACAAGAAAATGTAAATGAAGAACATAAAATAGAGCCTGTTCCAGAAGTGGGACTGAGTGAATTGGAACATCAGAATGTCCAGGAGTCTGCAAACGATGGGAATCCTGAATACGAGATGTTCAAACCTGAAGTGGAGGAAGAAACGCCAGAGCATCTGACTCTAACTCCCATTCAACCATTGAAACAAGAGGAGTATGATAGAGTGACGGATTCTAAATTAACACTTAATTATGGTGTGTGGAATGGGGAAGTAAAAGATGAAAAACCTCATGGTAAAGGAGTATTACTCATTACACGCAATTATAACCTAGTCGGAGTAGAGATGAAAAAAGGATATAGACTGGAAGGAACTTACGAAAACGGGCAGCTGGTAATAGGAAAACTGTATGATGCCGATGGTAACCTGTTACAGACAGTCATGCCTTAAAATAATTGTTGAATGATATTATTTAAAACAAGATGCAGATGAAACGTATATGTATTATAAGCCTGGTGTTGCTGCTTTTTGGAAATGCAAGAGCACAGAAATTGGTTATAGACGACTTCTCTCAATCGCTCAATGATCTGACTGCAAGTATTCAAGATGTAAAAGACTTGAACAAGGTGTCGTGTGCCCTGATAAAGATATGGTTGGTGGATGACATAACCCGTGTGGAGGGTAATTATGTAGGTGACTTTATTAACAAAGGAACGGAAAAATGGGTCTTTATGACACAGGGGTCAAAGGAGATAAGAATTGTTTCTAAATCATTTCTTCCATTGCATATCAGGTTTGCCGACTATGGGATTGATAAACTGGAGTCAAAATGTACGTATATGCTTATATTGAGCCGGCCGGATGAGGTGAAGACTGATGTGACTAAAATGCACGACATGAATAATCCTGAACAACTGATTGCTAAAGGAGAATGCTATGAGTTTGGAAAAGGGGTGGAGCGGGATACGAAACAGGCTTTTAAGCTCTATCAGCGTGCTGCCAATATGAATTATCCGGATGGATGTTATCGATTAGGTAACTGTTATCTGTATGGAAACGGAACCGCAAAAGATGTCGGAAAAGCGGTTTTTTGGCTGACAAAAGGAGCTGATAGCGGAAGTGCTGATGCACAATGCAGTTTAGGTTATCTTTATTTTTCCGGACAGTTTGTGGAGGAAAATATGGAAAAAGCTGTCACTTATTGTAAGAAAGCTGTGGCACAGGGAAATGAAGATGCCATGGTGATAATGGCCTATTGTTATCGTTTTGGTGATGGTGTGGAAAAAGATGAAAAAAAGGCTTTTGAATATTATCAAAAATTGGTGAAGACGAATGAACGACTGGCAATTAAAGGACTGGGAGATTGTTATTATTATGGCATAGGTGTGGAGAATGATTATGCAAAAGCTGTAGAATGTTATGAGAAAGGGGCTTTTACATACGGATTGCCAGATAGTGAATTTAATTTGGCTTTATGTTATTGTAATGGAGAAGGAGTTGAAAAAGATTACGAGAAGGCTTTTTCTCTTTTTATAAGTGCTGCGCAAAAAGGAAATTTAGATTCACAATATAATGTGGCTTATGCATACGAACATGGAGAAGGGGTAGAGAAAAATATAAGTGAAGCACTGAAATGGTATAAAAAAGCGGCAGAAAATGGACATATGGAAGCCCAACAAGTAATGGGATATTGGTATGGAAACGGAATTGGAGGATTAAAGACTGATTATCAGGAGGCTATCAAATGGTATACAAGAGCGGCTGAGAAGGGAGATGAATTTGCTATGGTTAATTTGGGAATGTATTATATTGAAGGTACACGAGTGGCGCAAGACTATGAAAAAGCTTTTTATTGGTATAAGAAAGGTGCAGAAGCAGGTGATATGGATAGTATGAATATGGTGGGATTGTGCTATAAGAATGGATGGGGAACAAAAGTGGATTATGAACAAGCAAGACTGTATTTTCAGAGTGCATCTCAAAAAGGGAATATAATAGCAACTTATAATATGGCATTGCTCTATTATTTTGGAAATGGAGTGGAGAAAAATTATAAAGAGGCTGCAAGACTGTTTGAAATAGCTGCCAAAGGGGGATATAATAAAGCGCAGTATAATATTGCTGTATGCTATGAAGATGGTATAGGGGTTGAAAAAAATCAGCAAACAGCTGATTATTGGTATGAACAGGCCAAGATGAATGGTTATGAATAAGCAAAAAGGAAGGGAGATATATAAATGAATATGGATGTTGATTGTTGTGCTACTGATGTCCGTAAACTTGTATGGACAGGAGATGTTTGCCGTTAAGAATCCTGAAGTATGTGCTTTTGTATTCTCTATTCTTTCTTATCCTGAAAGAGAGGAGTTTAATCATGGGCTAAATGAAATACCTCAGTTAGTTTGAGGAATAAGGGATAAAACATATGAGTACTCTCAGATGACAATCCTGGGAGAAGTGATATGGAAATGTAAGAAATATAGAGTACAAAGGGTGCGAGATTTTGCTTTTGATGGAATAACAACGGTTAATTTGAAAAAGATTATTATATCGGAGGGTATTGAATCTTTAGGTGAAAGGAGGTTGATAGAGTGAATTATGTTATTCGTCAAAGATGTATGAAACTTCATCCAATATATAACAAAAAGTATATAAAACGGAATGAAAAATATTAAATTTGCGATATAAACATATAAAATTATAATAAATATGAAAGGAATCTTTTTAACAATGGGGATAGCTGCTATAACTTTTTGGGCTCCCCGATACATGTTTGCGCAACAATCGGTTGAAGTTGCAACCGATAGTATAAAGACAATTCTGAATAAGGCTAAAAACGGAGATGCGAATGCTCAGAACGAAGTGGGAGCATGGTATTATCGCGGAAAGCATGTCAAACAGAATTATGAGGAAGCAGCGCAGTGGTGGGCACGCTCGGCCAAACAGGGAAATGTAAAGGCTATTGGAAATTTGGGATTGTGCTATCAGACGGGAAATGGAGTTGGAAAAGATTCAATTACCGCTGTGAAGCTGTATGCGCGTTCTGTGAAACAAGGAAATCGAGCGCTGTTTAAGCAAAATGAAAAACTTGCTGATACAGGAAATATGTTTGCTTCTATGTTTGTGGCACACTGCTATCAGAACGGAATAGGAATTACAAAGAATCTGAATAAGGCTATTGAATTTTATGAAAAAGCTGCCCAATTGAATGGAGTAGATGCTCAAAGAGAACTGGCATTACTTTACTTGAATGCACGTAAGGATTCTGAAGCCGTGAAGTGGTTTAAGAAAGGCGCTGAGAATGCTGATCTTTCTTCGATTTATTATTACGGGAAGCTCCTTTATGAAGGAAAAGGTGTGAAGCAGGATGTACAACAGGGAATGATTTACTTGCTTAAAGCTGCTGAATCTGGATTCCCGATGGGGCAATATATGGTAGCACAAGCTTATTTTGAGGGTAAGGGAGTGATGAAAAATATGGAGCAGGGAGCTGAATGGATGATGAAAGCAGCTAATAATGGTGTGGTAAAGGCACAATATGAGCTGGCAATGTGTTATGTTGACGGTAAAGGAGTAATTGCAGATTACAGCATGGCTACTTCCTGGTTAGCGGCATATATGCAGAAAGCAGGAAGTGTGACGCTGAAGAAGGCTTTTGATGAAGGGGGAAATCTGAAAGGAACATTATTTCATACTTATTTGAAAGGATTACGTTATTATGAAGATAAGGATTATGACAATGCTCTCAAACAATTCCAACTTGTGGAGAAAGAAGATAAAATAGAGGGTGAAACCATGAAAGGGGTTATTCTTGCTAACAAAGATTATAGGAAATATAATCTGAAGAAAGGTATCAAAACCTTGACTTCGGCAGCTGAAACAAGCCCGATGGCTATGTATATTCTAGGAGGTATTTATGAAGCTGGAAAAGGTGTGGAAAAAGATGCGGCGCAGGCTATAACTCTTCTTGAAAAAGCTGCAAAATTTCATTATGCTCCGGCACTATGCTATTTGGGAGATATGTATTACGAAGGTCGTGAAGTGGTACAGGATTACACTAAAGCTGTAGATTGTTATAACCAGGCCTTGGGACTGCTGACTCAAAGTGCTGTAAAACGTCTTGCTTCCTGCTATGAAAACGGTTGGGGAGGATTGGAAAAGAGTAAGGAGAAGGCTGAAGAAATAATGAAGAAACAGGTCGGAAATACACAGGCGTTACTTAAATTAGTACCTATGAATTGATAGAAACGGAAACGTGCTATACCGGATAAGCGATGAGTCTTTAATTCTTGTCCGGTTTATTTTAGGGATATTTAGTAAATGCTATAAGATTAGCCAACTAATTCATACACAAAGTGTTGTGAATTAGTTGGCTTTTTGTATCTTTAGGTATTCTCCCGCTAATAAGGTTTGGTTGCCAAAACGGGGGAAATTCCCAAACCAAGATATGGCTAAGATATAAAATATTTGTAAGCATTCGAAGAAATGCACCTTTTACACTTTGAGGTTTGGTTGTAGCTTTGCGGCAGTGAATACAATCAAACCTCAATTATTA
>OLFW01001693.1_pt1 | contig 11546 bp, 9 predicted proteins | sample 1605351 | NCBI WGS metagenome assembly OLFW01 (sample SAMEA3888918, study PRJEB22519) | human gut metagenome | biome: human gut; feature: human-associated habitat; material: faeces | place: Denmark | collected 2010 | reverse complement strand
TTGTTGTTGTAGCGGTGGCCCGCCACGAGGATGTCGTGTTCCAGGGCGCGGGCTTCGGCGTCACGGGGGGTATCCGCGGCCTTGTAGATGATGCCGCCCTGGGCCAGGGGGGTGTTGCCGTCATCCAGGTCGGGACCGGCGTTGATGAGCAGCACGTCACGCCCGGCATCGGCCAGGGTAAGGGCGGCAGTACAACCGGCGATGCCGGAACCGATGATCAGGATGGTGACGTGACGACGTGTCGAGCTCATCTTGACTCCTTGTTTCTTGCGCTAGCGTTGGGCCGCGCATACCTGGAGCATGCGGGTCAGGGATGCCCGGGCGGGCGCCAGCTGCTCGTCCTGCAATGTCATGATGGGGGCTGTGCCGGCAGCGACGCCTTGCAGGCAGGCCAGCAGGTTCTCTTCGGTGACCTTGGCCATGTCGGGGCAGATGGCGGGCGCCAGGGGCTCGATCCGGCAACGTCCGGCGAAACGGTCACGCAGGCGGTGGACGAGGTTGGTCTCCGTGCCGATGACCAGGGTGCCGCCTTCGCCGGCGGCCTTTTCCGCTTCCTTGATGAGGTAGGAAGTGGAACCGGAGCCGTCGCACAGGCCGATGAGCTCGGGACGGCATTCGGGATGGGCCAGCACGCGGCAGCCGGGATGGGCGGCCCGGGCGGCCTGCACGCTTTCGGGACGCAGACGGCCGTGGATGGCACAGCAACCCGGCCAGAGCAGCAGACGGCGGCTGGCGGCGGCGCTGCCGGGCCGGCGTTCGCTTTCGGCCAGACCGTCTTTGCCGCTCAGGCGCAGCACATGCCAGTCATCGGGGCCCAGCCCCAGCTGCAGGCCCGTGTTGCGGCCCAGATGCTTGTCGGGCATGAAGAGCACGGCGCCGTCGGGCCCGGCTTCTTCCAGGGCCCAGGCCAGCATGGTGCGGGCATTGGCCGAGGTGCAGACCGCCCCGCCGAATTCGCCCACCACGGCCTTGAGCGCCAGGGTGGTGTTCACATAGGCCAGGGGCACGATTTTGCGCCCTGTGGCCTGCAGTTGCAGCAGTACGGTGCGGGCGAGCCCGGCCGGCGTCATGAGCGACATCATGCAGTTGGCGTCCCAGGCGGGCAGATGCACGCTCTGGCCCGGTTTGGCCAGCAGGGCCGCGGATTCGCCCATGAAGTACACGCCGCAGAACACGATATGTTCGGCATCGATACCTTCGATGCGGCGGGCCAGTTCCAGGGAGTCCCCGGTCACATCACAATGCCGCACCACATCATCATGCTGGTAATGATGTCCCATGATGCACAGGCGGTCGCCCAGTCCTTGCTTGATGGCCGTAATGGCGTCGGAGAATCGAGACATGGTTTCCTTCGGGTTGGGGATGATCAGGCGTTGGCCAGGGTCATGCTGAAGTCGGCAGCCACGGCGGAATGCGTCAGGCGGCCCACGGAAATGAAATCGGGATGGCGGGGACCGGTAAGGGCGATGCCGCGGATGGTCTCCAGGGTCACGCCGCCGCTCACTTCGGCCTCGATGTGGGCGGGCACCAGTTCCAAGGCCTGGCCCAGCAGGGGGGCGCCCATATTGTCCATCATGATGCGGTCGGCCCCGGCGGCCACGGCTTCACGCACATGGTCGAGGGTGCGGCACTCCACTTCGATGGGCGGGCAGGGGGAGTAGGTCTCACGCAGGCGGGCCACGGCGCGGGTGATGGAACCGGCGGCGTCGATGTGGTTGTCCTTGAGCATGAGCATCTCCACCAGATTCTTGCGGTGGTTGCAGCCGCCTCCGGCCTGGACGGCGTATTTTTCGGGCCAGCGCAGGCAGGGCGTGGTCTTGCGGGTATCCAGCAGGCGGACCCCGGTGCCTTCCAGCTCGTGCACGTAGCGGGCCGTGAGGTTGGCGATGCCCGAAAGGTGGGTGATGAAATTGAGGATGACCCGCTCGGCCTTGAGCAGGACGATGGCCGGGCCATCCATGCGGACGACCTCGGTCATGGCCGGGACGGTGGAGGCTTCCTCCACCAGCATCTCCACGTGCGGATCGGCGCCCATGACCTCGAAGACCTCGTGGATGACGGGCAGGCCCACCACGTGGGTGTCTTCCTTGGCGCGGATGACGGCATGCATGGGCGCGTCGGCGGCAAAAAGGCCTTGGGCGGTCAGGTCGGGGCCGTCCTCATCCAGGGCCAGTTCTATGGAGCGACGCAGGTAGCGTCGGCCTTCGTCGGAAAAAAACGTGCTCCAGGGTGTGAACATTCTTCTTGTCCCGTCTATGGTGTGCATGGTAAGCCCTGCGCATAAGCACGGCATTACATAGTGATAAATGGCCCGTTGGGGCGCGTCAAGTTTGAGAGCTTTTTCACAACAGCGCAGCAAAAAAGCATTCTTTTTGTCACGAAGATGCTGTATGATACCGCCGTGTTGTGGGAGAAGTCCGTCGGGCAGGCAGAGGTCCGGCACGCGTACAGACGAGGGAGCTGATTGCCATGAGTGAACAAGAGAAGATCCAGACCGCAGACGACCGGCCGCAGATGGCGAACCCGATCCCCGAAGATGACGGGATGGCGGAAGGACATGGCATAAGCATACCCGAGGCCTGCCGTGAGCTGGGGGACGAGGCCGAATTCGTCCACCCCGCCGACCTTGCCGACCATCTGGAGAACCTGAGCCTGGAAAAGCAGGTCTGCGCCCTGCGCCACATGCCCACGGAAGATGCCGCCGAGGCCCTGGCCGAACTGGAAGGCAGCGTGGCCGTGGACGTGCTGGAGAACCTGGATGCCGACGTGGCCGCCCAGATCATCGCCGAGATGGAGCCCGACGACGCCGCCGACGTGCTGGACGAGCTGGACGAGGAACACCGTGACGTCCTGCTGGGCAAGCTGACGCGCGAAGACTCCGAAGAGCTGCGCAACCTGCTGAATTTCGACCCCGACTCCGCAGCCGGTGTCATGAACACCGAGCTGATCCTGCTGGAAGAGAACATGACGGCCGACGAGGCCATCACCCACATCCGCAGCGAGATGGAGGACAAGGAAAGCCCCTACTACGCCTATGTGGTGGACAAGAACGACAAGCTGGTGGGGGTGCTTTCGCTGCGCGACCTGATGCTGGCGCGCCCGGGGACCATCGTGGGCGATGCCGTGTCGGGCCAGAGCGTGGTCTCCGTGCCCTATGACATGGACAAGGGCGAAGTGGCCAACCTGCTTTCGCACTACAACTATCTTGCCATGCCCGTCGTGGACTACGAGGGGCACATCATGGGCGTGGTGACCTACGACGACATCATGGACATCATGCACGAAGAGGCCAGCGCCGACATGCTGGGCATGGTGGGCGCCGACCCCGAAGAAAGCGTGGACACCCCCTGGAAGGAGAGCGTGCGCAAGCGCCTGCCCTGGCTGGTGGTGAACATGGTCAATTCGGCCCTCTCGGCATCGGTGGTCTACATGTTCGAGGGATCCATCGCCCAGATGGCCGCCCTGGCCGTGCTCATGCCCATGGTGGCCAACCAGGCCGGGAACACCGGCCAGCAGGCCCTGGCCGTCATGATCCGGCAGCTGGCCACGGACCGCTTCGAGACCAAAAAAGCCTGGATGGCCGTGCTGCGCGAGGCCAAGATCGGCCTGGTCACGGGCCTTTTCATGGCCATGCTGGCCCTGTGCGGCGCCTGGGGCTTCACAGGGAACCCGCTGGTGGGTATGGTCATGGCTGGTGCGCTGCTGTGCGACATGATGCTGGGCGCGGTGGCCGGCGGTTCCATCCCCCTCATCTTCCGTGCCCTGGGGCGTGACCCGGCCCAGGCTTCCAGCATCTTCCTGACCACCATCACAGACGGCGCGGGCTTCTTCATCTTCCTCGGGCTGGCCACCATGTTCCTTTTCTAGGCCTGCCCGTACACAACGCAAAGGCAGGTAGCCATGCACGACGTTTGCCGCATCCTGCTGGTGGACGATCACAAATTGCTCATGGAGGGCATCCGCAGCCTGCTGGCCCCCCACAGCCATTTGCGTGTGGCCGGCATGGCCCCCGACGGCAAGGAAGCCGTGGGCCTGGCCGCCACCCTGTCTCCCGACCTGGTCATCATGGACATCTCCATGCCGGGCATGAACGGCGTGGAAGCCAGCCGCGCCATCCTCCAGATCCGGCCCGAGACGCGCATCCTCATCTATACCGGTCACGAGGACCAGCGGCATCTGCTGGAGCTCATCCAGCTGGGCATCATGGGCCACGTTTGCAAAAGCGATCCGCCGTCCGTCCTGCTCCAGGCCATCGATGCCGTGCGGCAGGGGGAGGTCTTCCTCAGCTGTGCGGACCCCGGCGGCTGCATGGCGGCCCTCATGCGCCAGAACCGCCAGCGCCTCAGCCCCGCCGAGGGCGGGCCGGACATCGGCATGCTCTCGCCGCGCGAGAAGGAGATCTTCCGCCTGCTGGCCGACGGCTACAGCGTCCGCCAGATAGGGGATGCCCTCAACATCAGCCCCAAGACCGTGGAGACCCACAAGTACAGCGTGCTGACCAAATTGCGCGCCAGCTCCATCAACGAACTGACCAAGATGGCCATCCGTCTGGGCCTGGTCTCGCTATAGCCCGGTTTTCGGGCCTGTCCTTCCAGAGCCTTCCCTGTGTGCTCCCCTTCCGGCCGTCCCGTGCGGCAGGGCTTGCAGGGGGTGTCTCCTTCCTCTCGGGGCCTGCCGCTCCAAGCCCTCTCTTGCCGTGGCGGAGCTGTCTTCCCGGCAGGCTTTCCGCTCTTGCTCCGATCACCTGCCATATCCGCCGACCATGTTTGCTTGGGGTGCCCACGGCATCCCTGTCTCCGTCCTGTGGCTGTCCCTGCCGTGGTACGTCATAACGGCAGCGGTCTTGTTCCCGTATGCCTGCCCCTTTCCGGGCAGGAGCGGGATAAAAGCCGGCATACGCAAGGCCCTGCGGGAGTATGGCGTTGGCGCAGCAGGCCTTACGCCGGAGTGGAGGCGTCCCGGGCTGTGTCTTCAGGAGCTGATCCGCCCCAGAGCGAGGCCTTCAGGTACTCCAGAAAGACCCTGGCCGGTTTGGAGAAGAGCTGCTGCTTTTTCCAGGCCACGTTCAGGCCCACTTCCATGGCCGGACGCAGGGGGCGGAAGCAGAGCGGACCGTTTTCCGGCAGGCGGATGATCCTGTCCAGGCAAAGGGCATAGCCCATGCCTTCCTCGACCATGATCGAAGCACTGTAGAGCAGGTTGTAGGTAGCCACCACCTGCAGGGCATCGTGCGTTGCGCCCAGCCAGCCCGCGACTTCGTTGTTGACCATATTCTGCCGGGAGACCAGCAGAGGCAGGCCGCGCAGGTCGGCAGGCGTGATGGACGTCCGGGCTGCCAGCGGCGCGTCCTTGCGCATCAGGACGCCCCAGCGGTCCTTGACCGGCAGACGGAAGAACTCGTAGCCCGCAAGATCCACGGGCTCGATGAAGAGACCGAAATCCACCAGATCCCGGTCTATCTTTTCCATGACGTCCTCGGCATTGCCGCTGAAGATGTGGAAGGTCACGTGCGGGTGATCCTGCCGCATGCGGCGCGCGGCCCGGGCGAGGAGACGTATGGCGTCGGTCTCGCCGCCGCCGATATGGATGTCCCCGCTCAACAGCTCGTCCGGCGCCCGGAGTTCCGCGGTGGTCTTTTCCAGCAGGCTGAGGATCTCCTGTGCCCGTTTGCGGAAAAACGTGCCTTCCTCCGTCAGGGTGATGCTCCGTTTGCCGCGCAGGAAAAGCGTCTTGCCCAGCTCTTCTTCCAGCTCCTGCATCTGCCGGGACAGGGTGGGCTGGGTCACGTGCAGGGCCTCGGCAGCAGCGGAGATGGTCTTTGCCTGCGCGACCGCCAAAAAATAGCGGAGGGTCCTCAATTCCATACGATGCTCCTTTGCCGGGATGCAGGTGGGGCGTCTGCGGCTGGTGCCATTGCCGTCCGCCCCGGTCAGGGACGGCGGAAGACCGGCACGTTTGGCCGCATGGCCGGAGAGCGGATACAAAAAATCCCCGCCGGGCGGGGCTGGATGCGGCAGGGGCCTGACCGGAGAGGATACAGGCGCCTTTTGCCCTTGTCCATGTCCGTACCGGAAGGGGGACTTTCCGGGGAAGGGACATCCGGGAGAGGGGGCCCCGCATGGTGCGGGGCCTGTCTTCCCGGAACGTCCTTGTGCGGCAGCGGGACTTATTCGTCCTGCAGGGCGGCGCCCCGCTGGGGATCGAAATCGTTTTCCGTGCGGGAGATGAAGATGGCCGCGGTGGCGTCGCCCAGCACGTTGATGGTGGTACGCGCCATGTCCATGACACGGTCGATACCGGCCACCAGAGCGATGGCTTCCAGCGGGATGCCCACATGGGTGAAGATCATGGAGAGCATGATCAGGGCCGCACCGGGCACGCCCATGGTGCCCACACTGGCCAGCAGGGCGATGAGCAGCACGGAGATCTGCTGATCCAGGGGCAGGGGCATGCCGTAGATCTCGGCGGCGAAGATGGTCACGATGCCCATGTAGATGGCCGTGCCGTCCATGTTGATGGTGTTGCCCAGCGGGATGGAGAAGCTGGAGACGCTGCGGGAAGCGCCCAACTTCTGCACGCTGGTCAGGTTGGTGGACAGGGCGGCGGCGCTGGAACAGGTGGTGAAGCTGGTGAGCAGCGGGGCGCTCAGGCCGCGGAAGAAGGTGCCGGGCTTGAGACCGGCGTAGCGGATACAGGGCAGGTAGGTGATGATGACGTGGATCAGGCAGCCCAGGTACATGATGCCGATGAGCTTGATGAGCGGCAGCAGCACTTCCAGACCGTGGTTGGACACGGTGTAGGCCATGAGGGCGAAGACACCGATGGGCGCGTAGAGCATGACCATGCTGGTGACGCGGATCATGACCTCGCTCATGGCGTCGAAGAAGGCGGCGGCAGGCTTGGCCTTGTCACCGCACAGGCTGATGGCCATGCCCACCAGCACGGCAAAGAAGATGATCTGCAGGATGTTGCCCTTGGCCAGGGCGTCCACGGGGTTCAGGGGCACGATGCCCATGAGCACCTGCACCAGCGAAGGCGCGGCCACTTCCTTGGCGCTCAGGTTGGCGGTGGAAAGGTCGAGCCCCACACCGGGCTGGAAGATATTGCCCAGGACAAGGCCGATGGCCACGGCCAGGGCCGTGGTGGCGAAATAGAAGACCAGCGTCCCAGACGGCCCACATCGCCCACACTGGCGGCGCCGGAGACCAGGGTGGCCAGCACCAGGGGCACGACGACCATGCGGACGAGATTGATGAACAGGTCGCCGAAAGGCTTGAAGAAGGCGGCACTGATGCCCAGCTTGGGGGCCAGCGTGCCCACCAGTATGCCCAAAACCATGCCGATGCCCATCTGCAGGGGCAGGCCCATTTTCTTGCGTGCGCTCATAGGAACCTCACTGCGTGTTGCGTAATGTCACGATACTGTTGCCGACAGTAAGCAAGATTCGTTCCGCGCGCAACGTTTTCCTTGTCTGGGAATATGGCCGGGGAAGATCCCGCGCGCACGTCACAGCGGGCAGCGCATGTCATACCAGCAGGCCTGGCCGTGCTGGCTGTCGGAACGCCCCAGCAGCCGGAAGCCCAGCGCGCTGTAGAAGGGGATCAGCCGTTCCTTGCAGGTGAGGACCACATCTTCCTTGCCCCGCTGCCGGGCCACTTCCAGAAAATGGCGCACCAGGGCGGCACCGATGCCCTGATGTTGCCGCTGCGGATCCACCACCAGCCCGAAGACGGCCTGATGCGGGGCCTCCTCACGATGCAGACCGGCATCGTGATAGAGCTCGTCCCGGCAGGTGTCGAAGTCGGTCATGCAGCCGTTGATATGGCCCACGATGGCGCCGTCGTCTTCGGCCACGAAAAAGCAGTGGGGAAAGACGGCAAAGCGGGCGGCAAAGCTTTCCGGCGATGCGGCTTCGGCAGGGGGAAAGCCGCGTGCTTCCAGGGCGGCGATGGCGGGCAGGTCTTCGGGACGGGCTTGTCTGATATGCATGGGAGCTCCTGGGCGGGTCCCGCCGCAGCGGGGCCTTGTGGCTAGGGTGGGGGCCGTCGTGGCAGGGCATGACGGCACGGGAGGCCGTCCGGCCTCCATCCGGTGGACGCTTTGTCAGGGCGGCATCAGGGACGCGTCCCGTCCCTGTGGTATCGTGAGGAGAAAGAGGGGAAAGCCCCTTTGCCGCTGTCCGTGACAGAGGCCCTCTTCGCGGCGGTGCCCGTCAGCTCCTGGGCATCACGGACACCGCCGGAAAAGAAAGAGACCTTACCTCAGGGGCGGCACGCGCTAGGCCGCCTTTTCCATGAACAGGTTCCTGCGGGCGGCTTCGTGCTGGATCTCCTTGCGGTAGCTGTCGTGCTGGCGCAGGTAGAAGGCCAGCGCGTTGGCGAAATTGTCGCCCAGCAGGCCGTCGAGGACCTGGCTGGAGATCTCGCGTTGCAGGCGCAGCAGGGAATGCAGGGCCAGGATGCCTTCCACCTCTTCCGTGGGCATGCTGCCCAGACGACGCCAGAAAATGTCGTGCGAGCGGGGCAGATAGTACCACATGTACATCAGGTCGAGCAGATGGACGATGGCCTGCCGGGCGGCGTTGGGATCCTTTTCCAAAAGCTGCTGCCAGAACTCGCGGGGCTGATCCTGCATCAGGCGCCGGATGGTGGCCTGGGGGAAGAGCAGGGCCAGTTTTACGAGATTGTTGAAGATCTGGGTGAACTTGCTGTCATACTCCAGGGAGCGCATGCGCAAGTACATGTTGCGGTCCGCAAAACCTTCGATGACGGCGGCCACGATGTCCGAGGAGCACTTGGAGACGATGGCGGCGCAGTTCTGCAGGGCGCCCACCGGATCGGCGATGCCCAGCCAGACGAAGCAGACCAGCAGCCCTTTGCCCAGCACGATGGACAGGGGGATGGAGATGGCGCTGCGGAACAGATTGCCCACGACGGCTTCCTTGGGCAGACCGCGGAAGATGTTGTGCCCTGATATGTAGACGCTGTTGATCATGGCGATGACCGTATAGACCGCCAGCTCGTTGTTCTGGACCGTGATGCCGAGCCAGTCCTCCAGCAGCCACATGCGGACGACCACCTCCAGCAGGGGGACGGATATGCCCGTGTAGAGCAGCGAGTCCGCCATGCGGCTCCAGCTCACATAGCGGTTCCAGGGCAGGAGCATGGAGCGGCAGAAGGCCCCGCCCCCCACCATGGATTGCAGGACGTTGCGCACGGCCGTGATGGCGAACCAGAGCAGGGCGCCGATCCAGGTCAGGATCCACCAGCTGTCCACATACCAGAAGGCCCACTGCGCGGGGATGAAGCCCAGCAGCACCTTGAGCACGTTCACCAGATTGCTGTTGAAATAGTGGACGTTCCAGGGTGTGGCGGCATCGCGCATCATGCTCACGGGGTCATGCTGTTCCGCATTGATGCCGCGGGAGTCCACGCCGCCCAGGGTCACCAGGTTGCCGCCGTCGGGGCTGATGGTGGTGGTCTTTTTTTCCAGCTCCCAGCCCCGGACCACGCGGCAGCCCAGATGATGCAGCAGGGGCAGGCGGCGCAGGGCCTGGAGCCAGCGCGGCAGGGTCGCGGGCTCGTGATAATGGGTAAAGCCGTAGATGTCGGTATGCACGGGCAGGGTCAGGCGCTGTCCGCTCTTTTCATGGCGCAGGGCGGCCCGGGCCTGCGGGGGCAGGGTCTCGGTGAAGACCAGGCCCATGCCGTGCGTCATGTGGGAACGGCTGGTGGAATCCGTGCCGATGCGCGAGCCGAGCCACGAGAGCTCGTAAAAACTCCGCAGCTGGGTCAGGTTGTCCTGCACCTCCAGCAGCAGTTCCCGGCGGGGGGAATCCGCGGGTTCGTCCTGCACGATCCGGCGGACCACCTGCTTGAGGCGCAGGGGGCTGCCCTCGTTGATGGCCCGCTGCAGTTCGTTGATGGCCTCGATATGCGGCAGCTGGCCCTTGGACCAGGTGCGCAGGTTGAACAGTTCCAGATGGGTGATGAGCCCCTTGCCGCGCCAGAGCAGTTCCAGCGTATCCTGCACGTTCAGTCCTTCCAGTCCCAGGATCATCTGGCAGGGATGCAGGGGTACCAGGGACTGCAAAAGGACTTCGGGATCGCGCAGCAGCACGGGGGGAAGATCCTTGTGGGGCGCCACGGGGAACAAAATGTCCGGGTTGGCCTGCGGTCCCAGCCATTCCTGGCGCAGGCTGTCAGGCATGAGGCCCTCTATGGCTTCCAGACGGGCGCGCAGGCGGGCGGCTTCCTCGTCCGTGCCCTCCCTCCGGGGATCGTTGCGGAGCTCTTCCAGGGCCTGTTCCAGGGCGGGCTGCCATTGCTGGAGGATGTATTCGGCCAGATGCAAGGACGATGGCTGGCGCTGGCCCACGAAAGCCAGGAACGCGTCCGCATCCAGCGGAGGCGGGGGCGGGACTTGCAGCTTGTGGGCCAGGGTGGCCGCATGTTTCTGGTTCCAGGCTTGGAGCAGGCGCAGGACATGCTGGCGCATCCACTGGTTCACCGTGGCGTATTCCTTGAGGATGGCCGCGATGTCCGGACGCTGGAGCAATTTGATGAAGGCCCGGCTGCTGTGGACGTTGAGCGGCGACCAGGTGAATTCGATGAGCTTGTCGTGGAAAGTGGCCCGGAACTCGATGCCGATGCGCACGGTGATGCCCATGATGCGGGCCGCGCGCAGCAGTTCGCTGGCCGCTTCGGGGTCCACGGTATTGTAGTAGACGACCGTGATGAAGCGCAGGCCCTTGAGCCAGGCATCCATGACCAGATGCGTGGGGCTCTTGCGGCCCTTGGTGTTGGCATCATGGACGTGATGGTCGAAGGCCTGCTGGTTCCAGGCTTCGGGCATCTCCAGCAGGTGGTAGCGGCGCAGCAGCGAGCGGATGACATGGGGCGTGCCGCGCACCGCCTGATAGAAATCGTGGGCCAGCGGCAGCTGGATATGGACGTGCGGCGCGGCGCGGACCAGATCCTTCATGATCTGGATCAGGACGCGGGCCGTATTCTTCTGCAGGCTGGACAGGGCGGAGTAGAGGACCTCGTCATGCAGGCGGCGCAGGGCCTGCAGGCGTTCCTGCGGGCCGCGGGCCTCCAGGCTCTCCAGCAGGATGATGACGGCGCGGGCGATGCGCATGCCCGGGTCCGTGGTCAGCTTGATGATGCCGCGCGGGTGCAGGCCTTCTTCAGGCTGGGCCAGGCTCATGGACATGTTGCGGGCGGCCACGAAACTGTTGACCAGCTGGATCAGCTGATGGTCCTGCAGATCGAACAGCCAGGACGCTTGCTTGTCCGGGCCGGAAGTGGTGACGGCATTGGCCGAATGTCTGGTGGCGCACATGACGGTTCCCTCGATTGGTGGAGATGCGGGCGGCACTGGGGGCGGCCGGCGGCCGCACGATATGCCGGGCTGTCCCTCCCGGTGTGAAAGAAGAAAATGTGACAAATATCGTCGGGGATTGCAAACGGATGAGGTGGGGATGCCCAAGGGGGACGAAAGGACGGCCCGGGGCGGATGCAAGGCAGTAAGTGCCCCGCATGCGG
>OLFW01001692.1_pt1 | contig 11552 bp, 8 predicted proteins | sample 1605351 | NCBI WGS metagenome assembly OLFW01 (sample SAMEA3888918, study PRJEB22519) | human gut metagenome | biome: human gut; feature: human-associated habitat; material: faeces | place: Denmark | collected 2010 | reverse complement strand
TACGAGTTGGCGGGTAGTGAATATTATAAGCCGGAAACGGTCAAGGAATATTCCATCACTTACCGGAAACCTGATCCCGATAAGATTCCGGAACCGGACATGAGCCAGCAGATATCGGATTTAACTTATATTTCCTGGAGGGATAATCAAGGGGAGTCCGGTTATGTATCTCAGGTAATTTATCATACACAACCTTATTATCCGGCATGGTTATCAGAAGAGGATATAACCTTTACCGGAACCCTCTTGAAAGCGAACGCCATAGATGAAAGCGGAGCTGGGAGATATTATGTCCTGTATTCTTACCCTTGGGGGTACGTCGACAACCATCCGAATGAAGAAAAAGATTTGAACGATTTTGATATTAGCTGGGCTGTCGATAAAAAAGGGAATCCGGTTCATCTTGATGGGGTGGATTTTATTAAGGTATATTCCGGAATCAACCAGTTTTGTGGATGGATAGGAGAAACATCCACCGAAGTTTTACGGGCACAGGATCTTCACATAGAAACAAAGGAGGTTGTACCTCTTGATCCGGTGAGCCTGAAACAACAATACGATAACGCAATTCTCAAAATAAAAGGATTATGAACAAGAAAATTTTAACCACAGCTATTTCTTTGCTGTTTGTCTCGTCTGTCGGTGCTCAACGGGGTAATACCCGATGGACGGCAGAGGGTATCAGCCTGAACCGACCGGTTCCTGAGTTACGGAGCGCCTCGGATGGAGACGTGGATTATTCGGATGGTGTTTTCATTGTGAATGAGGACTGGTACGGCCATCAGAACAGCACCGTCAATTTCCTCACCCATGATGGGGAATGGCACTATCGTGTCTTCCAGACCGAGAATCCGGGTCATGAGCTGGGATGTACCACGCAATTCGGTACCATCTATGGCGATAAATTCTACCTTGTCTCTAAGCAAGAGCGCGATCCCGGGGCAAAAATCACCGGAAGCCGATTTGCCGTATGCGATGCCAAGACCATGAAGGTGATCAAGGAGTTCAAATATATCGCCCAAAACGCCGAGGGTAAATCCATAGCCGATGGCCGCTCTTATCTTCCGGTAGACGAGCACAAAGGCTATATAGGAACCAGCAACGGTATCTGGATCTACGATAGCGATAAGATGACGATCGGCAAACAAATAGAAGGTTCCGGAAATCCGAACGCCGATGGATACGGTGAATTGTATTATGCCCAGATCGGAACCATGGTACGTGCCAACGACCTTGTCTTTGCCGTCCATCAACAATATGGTCTATTAATAATAGACCCGAAAACCGATAAAATTATCCGTACCATCGCCGCCCCGATCGAGAAAGAGACCGTAAAAGGGCAAGAGAAGGAGATTCAACGAGGCTTCGGCTCTATCGTTCAGTCCAAGGATGGTACACTTTGGATCAGCATGACCCAGAATACGGCCGGGGATGGTTCCGCCTTGGAATATATGCTAAACTTGAACCCCTATACCTTTAAGGTGGACACGGTAAAGATCCCGTTAAGCGAGACCATCGGTGTCGTTCCGAACTCTTGGTACGCATGGACCGCCGACGGTTTCTGCGCCAGTGCCAAAGAAAATAAGATTTACTGGAACGGACAACCGAAAGAAGGCAGTTGGTTCACGGGGTATCAAATCTGTGGGTATGATATTGACAAGAAGCAATTTTTCCAGCTAATCGACCTCCGAAAACAGGACTGGGATTGGCGCTTGTACGGAACCGGATTTCGCCTTAACCCAAAAACCGACGAGCTATACACCTTCTTGTATCATGAGTTCCAAGATCCTACGCACATGTTAGCTCGTATAAATAACAAAGGCGAAGTGGTACAAGAATATTCGATGATCGTCAACTATTGGTTCCCCGCTATCCCGGTTTTCCCGGATAACGCAGTACCTGTCGTTTCCTCCAGCTTCCCTTCTTCTATAAGTCTGACGGAAGACAAGCCTGTCTATAAACTTGCTCTAGGTAATATGGTTAGTGACGCAGACAATATGGATGCCGCCATCGTGAAATCAATCTCCTCCGTTACGCCCTCATCTCCTATCAGCGCAATTATTCGTAACGACTCATTAATTGTCAGTACTACTACCACGATCAATGAGGATCATAAGTCCACGATAACGATCCGCTTCAACTCCAATGGGAAGATCGTCACGAAAGACCTTCTTGTTAGCACGGGGAACCCTCCGACAAGCGTAGAAAAAGTCTCACGGCCAACACTTAATCTCTATCCCAATCCAGCGGTAAATACCATACAAATCAATATCGGCACAACCGCCACCGTAGAGATTTACACGACGAACGGTACTAGGGTCCAAAAAACGGCGATCAATCCGGGTGAATTTATTGACGTAAGCCATTTATCCCAAGGTCTCTATTTCATCCGTGTGATCACTGGAGAAAAGACAGAGACCGTAAGGATGATTAAGAAATAAAAAAATTCCTTACCTTTGTGCCCGAATTGGTTTCGTAATGCCTATTCGGGCATACGGATTAAAAGGGAATCCGGTGAGAATCCGGAACAGTCCCGCTGCTGTGAAACTCCTTTAACATTCTAATACTACTTTCGCCACTGGCTCAAGGTAGTCGGGAAGGCATTAGGATGGGAGCTAGTCAGAAGACCTGCCATTCATTTAAGATTCATATCCTCGTGGGCTAGGATATAGAGTACAACATAAGAATTAAAAGAAATGATGACAGACAAGGAAGTATTGTTGTTACGGCGCAAATTGGATCTTTTGCTCCGTACGGGAAAATTATTGATGGAAAGTGCCGCTGACACGAATCGTATCGAGCGAAACATGAAACGAGTTGCCGCCTTTATGGGTATCCCCGAGGAGAAGTTGCATATCGATATCCGATGGACCATGATCATGGTGAACGTAAGCGATGAGCGAAACTCCTTCTCTAAATTCCAGAAATGCGAGAAGCACGGTATTAACATGACGACAATCTCACAGGTAAGCAAGCTTTCTTGGCGGGCGATCGAACAAGATTATTCCTTGGATAAATATGAGGAAGAACTGGAGAAGATCGTTCACCAACCCCGGAATTATACCCCTTATATCGTAGCCATTGGAGCAGGATTTGCTTGCGGAGGATTCTGTAAATTATTCGGATGCGACTGGATGGCATTCCTATTCGCTTCCATTTGCGCTTTCGTCGGGTTTAGGGTACGAGCCCGCTGTGTCGAGGCCGGACTTAACGTATATATGAGTATCGCGGCGGCGGCTTTCGTATCCACCTGTTTGGCATACGCATCCTCTTTCTCAGGACTATCCGATACGCCTTATCATCCATTATTAGCCTGTGCCCTGTTTATCGTACCGGGTGTTCCCTTGATCAACTTCGTGGATGATATGCTGGACAATCATTTGCTGGTCGGTATTACCCGAGCCTCTAATACAGTCATGATGGTAGCCGCCATGACTTTCGGTATCGCATTCGCCATGCGGGTACTTGTCATGAACGATGTCGAGATCGATCATAAGTTCAGTGAATTGAGTATGGTTCCACATGATCCGTACTACATATACGCGATAGCGGCGGCAATTTCAGCCATGGGTTTCTCCATGATATTCAACATCCAACGTCGACTATTATGGGTAGTGGCCGTAGGAGGTATCATTGCGGTATGTACCCGTAACTTTGTGAACTTCGAATTAGGTTATGGTCCTGTGATCGGCTCGTTTATGGGAAGTTTCGTAGTCAGTGTATTGGCTGTGAAAGCGGTTCATTGGTGCCATGTTCCCAATCACGTATTGACGATTCCATCTGTCATTCCTATGATTCCGGGAGTACTCATGTATCGCTCATTACTGGCATTTATAAACCTGCATGGAGTAGTCGGTGAGGTCACAAACGCATTCTTCAACGGGATCAATTCCGCACTCATCATTCTTTGTATCTCACTCGGTGTAGCTGTCCCGAACATCTTCGCCCGTCGTTACATCGCCAAAGATCGCCAACGACATTTACAAGAGGAACTGGAAAAGCGCCGAGAAAGAGGGAAGTTCATTGAATGGTGAAAAAACTTTTCCATAAAGATTAGTCCGGGAAAAACTGTCGCATAAGGATATGCCAAATTGTTTAATACGTTCAATATATTTAACATATTTCATTAAAAAAAGTCCTATCAATACTATATTTTTGTGACGTTTTGGTGATAGATGTTGCATTCCGCAAGTCTATAAAAGGGAATTTCGGTTAGATTCCGGAACAGAGCCCGCTACTGTAAAACCCATAAGGAGGAAAGCTTCTTCATACCACTGTCTTTTTTAAAGATGGGAAGGTCGCTTTCTAGGTTAGTCAGGAAACCTGCCAGACAAAAATAAGGAATAGATTCTTCCGGGATTTTGGGGAATCATTGGATCGATTGCACTGGAGATGTAAACTGCGTAATTAATTTTTATACATTATGAGACATTTTTATTTGTTCCTGCTAATTGTTAGCGGGATTGTTTTGTCTGGCACCCGAATGATCGCTCAAAGTAGGCCATCGGTGGGAAGTATCAGAGTCGTATCCGGTACGATCGTAGATGAGAATAACAAGGCGATGGCGAACATTGTCATTTACATCAAGGGTACTGATATACGAGTTATTTCAGATACGGACGGGTATTTCTCCTTACCACTCAAGGACACGAAGGACCACGTACTGATCACCAACAGTTACAACACCGTCTCGGCAATCCGAGATATTCCCGCGGGAGAAGGGAATTACGAGATGGATATCCAGTTATCTTACAAGCTACTAGGACTACCCGAGGTAGATATCGTCGGGGCGAAACCACAGAGTTATAACTCCGACATCGCTAATTCGGCTACCCGTATGGATATCCCCGTAATGGAAATACCCGGAACTGTAGGCGTAGCGACCCGGAAATTATTGGAAGACCAACAGGCTACCACCATGACCGAGGCCATAAGGAACCTAGGCGGCGTGAAAGGCGGACCTTCCGGTGAGGCTTCCAACATCAACGAGGTCTTCTCTTCCCGTGGTTTCTCCATGACGAACTCCCGTAACTATTTCAGGAACGGGGTACGATACCTAAAGTTCTCGAACGACGCTCTATCCAGTATCGAGCGCATAGAGATCCTCAAAGGCCCAGCATCTGTCCTTTATGGAGCGGTAGAGCCCGGAGGTATCATCAACTTTATCACCAAGCCGACCTTATATACGCCCCGGTATGGCGCAACGATCAGATACGGCAGTTACGACTATAAGCAAGCCTCTATCGACATTTCCGGCCCACTGAACGCCAAAAAGACCATCCGTTATCGCTTGAACGGAATGTATGAGGATGCCGATAAATTCAGGAAACCGCAAAACAGCAAACGATACGACATCACCCCAGTCATCGACATTGACTTAGGACGCAAGACCACCCTTAATATCGATGCCGATATCTTCCGGGATAAAAGGACACAGGATCCGGGCGTTTTGCATATCAACAATGAGGTGATAGATAACGGATTCAAGACATTCCTCGGCGAACCGTGGGCCTATGGCAAATTTACCAATAATAGCGTTGGTTTCCAGTTGACCCACCGTTTCAACCAGAACTGGTCATTCAGAAGTTCCGCCCGCCAATATTTCACGCATGAGGATCGTCTGTATTTCCAGATGAAAACCCCTCAGAAGGACAGCACGATTACCCGCCGTTTGGCACATTGGGACGCAAAAATCAATTATACCAATGTATTGGAGGAATTGAACGGCAGCTTCAAGACGGGCTTCATCCAGCATAAAGTAATAGCGGGCTTGGAATACGGATGGCTTACCAACCGAAGGAAAGTAAAAGGGAATATGTACACCCCGATTAGTTATGTTCATCCGGAATATTCCGAAAAACCAGTTGATTTCGAGATGGAACAGAGTACAGACTTACGTATCACCCAACGTACCTACGCGATCTATCTACAAGACCAAGTAAGCTTTTCCGCTCAATGGAAGTTATTGCTTGGCGCCCGGGCAGACTGGGTGAACGATAAACAAGATAATTATATTAAGGATAAAAAAACGGATGAAAACAATTTTGCCATCTCGCCTCGTGTGGGTCTTGTTTATCTGCCCATGCCCGACTTGAGCCTATATGCTACCTACAGTCAGTCTTTTGTCCCTCAATCCGGGCAAACGAAGGATGGCGAGGCATTCGACCCGATTACCTCTAAACAATGGGAAGCGGGAGTCAAGAAATCATTCTTCAACGATCGCTTGAGCACCAGTCTGGCTTTCTATACCTTGTCGAAGACCAACTTGCCGACGATAGACCCGGAAGACGAGGAATATAAGATACTGATCGGCAAGCAGACCAGCAAAGGTATAGAGCTTTCGGTAAACGGAGAGATCACCCCCAGTTGGAGCGTAGCCTTCAATTACGCATATACGCATGCCGAGGTAACGAAAACGAACGACGAGACCTATCCCGTAGGTACGCAACTGGCCAATATCTCACCAAGCCAGTTCAACCTATGGACCTCCTACCTAATCCGTAAAGGCCCGGTTAAAGGCTTATCTTTCGGCGGTGGTTGGTACTTCCAAGGTAAATCCTACGGAAACATGGCACATACGATCGATCTGGACGCCTATCATCTGGTTGACTGTTTCGTGGCTTACAAGCGCAGTTTCTACAAGATCTCGGCGAACTTGAAAAACGTATTCAACCAAGAATATTATACCGGATCCCAAGGGAACTATCTTTTATTCCCCGGCTCGGCCAGGATGCTGATGGTTATGCTAGCGGTCAACTTCTAAAAAAGGCACAAGACATGTCGCATAATTCGATCATTAGAAAGATCATAGTAAAGTTACATTTATACACCGGACTCATATTAGGGCTAATAATAACCCTAATATGCCTCTCCGGCACAGCGATCGTGTACAAGCCGGAACTTGAAAAACTATCTGTCAAGGATATCGCTTTTGTCAAGCCAGCCTCCCGAACCGTGTCGCCGCAAACTTTGCTAGAGAACGTAAGGCACGAATATCCACAAGCTAAGATCAATAATATGGTCTTATACGGAGGCGAGGATTGCGCCTACAGTTTCCGTACTACATTCCCGGATGAGAAAGGCCGTATCCAGATCTATGTCAATCCCTATACAGGGGAAGTTACGGGAGTGGACAGATACCGGCATAAGGTTTTTCAATGGTTATACGACTTTCACGTGAACCTGCTATTGAAAAAGCAAGGAGCTACCATCGTCGCCTTATCGGGATTCCTGTTGATTTTCCTAACTCTATCCGGCTTTCTATTATTACCCAAGCGTCGTATCTTCTCCGTGAACCGAAAGATGGGCTTGAGAGCCAAGCTTTTCAAGTCACATTCCATCATAGGTATATGTACATCCCTCTTTTTGCTGGTCATCGCTTTTACCGGCTCCTACTTCGGGTTCAAGAAAGAATATCAATCTTTCTTTGAATCCATATCCGCAGGAAAAGCAGTCGCACCGGCACCAAAAACTGATAAATACACAGGTGATTGGGTATCATTGGATTCCGTTTTAACGACCGCCCAAGAAGAGTTCAAAGAGGGAACCCCGACAATGATATTCTTCCCGAAAGACAACACGTCTGTTTTCTCCGTACGGATGTATCGGGAAGGGGACTTCGAAAGAACTGGAAGCAACCATATCTACATCCATCCTATTACCGGCAAGGTCGTCGCCATAAACCTCTGGAAAGACAAACCGGCCGCCGAGAAGCTTGTCCGCTCCATGTACTTTGTCCACTTCGGCACTTTCCTCGGGCACTTCTCCAGAATCCTATGGATCCTCATAAGCCTAGCCGTACCGTTCCTCTATTTCACGGGAGTTTACCTTTGGGTTATTCGCAATCGGCAGAAACATTTCCCTTTCCGGTAAACATAAGTCCAGTAAATCGCATCGCATAAGGAAATTTCGTATATTCGTAATATTGTGTAATTAGGAAAAAAGAAATGTCATGGCACAAATAACGATTCCTTATGCGGTAGCGGATTTTATATTTACGGGAGCGTAAATTCTATTATGTGGATAAAACGAACTTTATCCCCAGATTGGAGAATTATAATGCCCCGGTCTTCCTGCGTCCCCGTCGTTTCGGGAAAAGCCTACTCGTATCCACTCTTGCCTGTTACTACGATCGCACCAAGGCCGATCGCTTCGAAGAATTGTTCGGCGGCACTTGGATCGGGGAATACCCAACGGAGGAACATAGCCGCTACATGGTCGTGCGTTATGGCTTCTCCGCTATGGTCATGGCCAATGACATGGAAGGGTTGGAGCGGAATTTCAACCTCTTGAACTGTTCTCCAGTAGAAATCATGGTAACACACAACCGGGACTTATTCCAAGACTTCCAGTTTACCACCAAAGGCAATGCCTCCCAAATGCTGGAGGAGGCTTTGGGGTACGCCCGCGAGCATGGCCTTCCAAAAGTATATATCTTGATCGATGAGTACGATAATTTCACCAACCAATTATTGACCGCCTACAAGGACCCACTGTATGAGCAAATAACCACGAAGGATAGTTTCCTGCGTACCTTCTTCAAGGTTATAAAGAAACGACGAGTTGCCGTATAACGTTCCCGACCTATCCAGTAAGCTCAATAAGAAGAAGTTCTTCGATAAGACCTTTTATCCTGTCAGCCTCTTCTATCTGGGTATGACTACGCTACGTAACAATTATCGCATGGTAGCCCAACCTCACGATGCGCAGTATCTACATGGACTATTATAACGAGACGAACCATATAGAAGGTGGTGCCCCCCGTTATGTACCCACCTACGAACGCTTCACGGAAGACCGCTGTTTCGAGCCGTTGGTGCAAAACTATTTCGAGCAGTATCTCGGGCAGTTCCCGGCGTAGGTGTTCGACAAGATCAACGAGAACTTTATCCGTTGCTCCTTCTTCGAGCTTTGCTCCCGCTACCTAAGCAGCTATTATACGTTCGCCATCGAGCAGAACAACTCCGTAGGCTGTTCCAATTTCGAAATGACCGGCATACCCGGCACAAACTATTATAAAGATGACCGATTGGTGGAATTCAAGTATTTCAAGGCGAAAGAGGCCGAACACATGCTGGCGCTAAACGATCCCCGCCCCGAGGACGTGGCGCAAGTACGTGCTTACGCCAAGGATACCAAACAGAAATTCCCTGTATATAATGTACGCTCGTACATTGTATATATCTGCGCTAATAAAGGATGGAAATGCTGGGAGGTTACCGAATAAAGCCTAGCCGTGCCACTCCTCCATTTCACGGAGTTAACTTCATCGGTAAAGTAAGTTAACTCCATCGACAAAGTAAGTTAACTTAAATGGCAAAGTAAGTTAACTTACCAAATCGGGGTTTCCCAATCATATAAGAATCCACTAACCAAAAGTAAATATTCCGGCAAATTCCGATTCTCGGACCACTTCATCTCTATACCGAACAACTCCGAGGTAGTACGTCCCAGATCGAACCCACAGGCCTCAAGGGAACGACGAATCCGCAAGGGGTAGCGGCAAGCCTTACCAGATCTACGTGTACACTCTTCCCAAGGGCAAAGTATACAACTACCGGCATAAAACGCCCGCCCATTATATTCCTCCTCCAACGCAAGAAGACGTTTATCCAATCGGCTCCTTTCCCTATGCATCAACTCTTGCCCCGCTTCCACCGCATCCGGCACATCCAATACGACAGGAGTAATCCGCGTACAAACAATCAATAGATTCCGAAAACCGGATAAATAGTCCTCCGAATCATTAAAAGGCGGACAACTCCAACAGTTTCCATACCTACGGCACTCCCGGCAATAGGCCATGAAACGCCGCTCATCCCGATAACGTAAGATATAATCATCCACAGGGATGGTTCTTGTATAATCGTAACTTTTATATTCGATCATATGAAAAGAAAATTTTCTTGTAAAGAAATAAAAAAATCAGCAACTACATACATTATAATACAGGGAACACAGTACAGCTACACGTGAAGCTTTCAATGAAAAAACAATGGCATGGTATTATGGTGGTATACTCCGGGATCGTCGCAAAGAACGCAAATTAATCCAAAAGCTAGCTTGTAGTTCGATAAAAGATATATGATCTTACCATTATAAGATGTATGATCTTACCGTTGTAAGATGTATAATCTTATCGCCGTAAGATCATACATCTTTCACGGAATCTGTAACGCTAGAGTACTCTCAAGAGCAAGAGAGAGCACTCTAGCGAAATCAAGAGATGATTTACTTCACAACAAACTTAACAGAGACTTTCTCTGTACCTTTTACCGCTGTAAAGCCATAAACACCTTTATTCAAGTTTACTGTTTTCACGTCATCAGAAGAGGTGATCACATAAGTAGATACTACAGAACCTGCGGTGTTCGTGATGTAACCGGTATAACCGGCTAGATCTTTTACACGCAAGGTATTGTCGGAATAAGAGATGTTTGCGGTTGCGGCCGCTGATTTCGTGGCTGTACCGGTTACGGTTACTTTACAGTACGTGTTATATTTACCATTAGCTGTAATTAATTTGATTTCAGTTGTACCCGGAGCTACAGCCGTAACTTTACCCGTTTGGTCAACTGTCGCAACAGCAGTATTCTTAGAAGACCATACCGCACCAGTCAAAGAAGCATAAGTAGATTGTACAGATGCTGTTAATTGTTCCGTTACGTTTCCACTTAAGGATATGGCTTTCTTATTAAGCCAAATGATAGGAGTTGCCGCTACTAAATTATCACCCGGTTCTGTTCCCGATGTCGTTCCCATAAAACTATTCCAGCTCCAAGCATCCCAAGTACCATTCTGGACTTTTCGGCTTGATGCCCCGTATCCGGAATAAGAGAAATCTTGAGTATAGGAATCACGAACGAAATAACTCCAATAACCGGAATACCAACCAGCGAACCAATGAACATTTGATGCTGTTGAAGCTGTCCAATAGTCATAATCATAATATGGACCACCTGAAATATTTGCATCAAAAGGATGATAAATCACGCCATCATCTTCACCCTCCGAAATTGCGGTAGCAGCCATTTCCTCTGTAGTCTCTTTATCATAAGGATATTTGAATTTAGCACTTGCTCCCTCATAATCAAAGGTCACCTCTACATCACTCCTAAATTCGCTATATCCAATACCATTAATCGTTGATCCCATCCAACCGGTGTATTGCACTAAACCGATCAAACGAGGATCCGCTTTCATTACTGCCTCAAATAGGCTCAATCCAGAAATAGTATCTACATCAGCAGACCACCGATATCCCCAAACCATATTATCTGGTACAGTTTTATTCGTGTCATGCCAAGTCAAAACTATAGCCGCACGGTTTTCACCATCACCTACCCAGAAATCAATACTGTCAAAAGAAAAAGTACGGTTACTCCTTGCGGACATCAAAGCCGCTTTCTGTTTTTCCGCCGGTAAATCCGAACGTAACACACCTTGTACCATACGCTGTGCGCTGATACTTCCCGCCATTAAGATTAATGCGAGAAAAAGATAAAGCTTTTTCATGCTCATCAATGTTTAATTTGTTAATACATTATTATTTA
>OLFW01001689.1_pt1 | contig 11569 bp, 10 predicted proteins | sample 1605351 | NCBI WGS metagenome assembly OLFW01 (sample SAMEA3888918, study PRJEB22519) | human gut metagenome | biome: human gut; feature: human-associated habitat; material: faeces | place: Denmark | collected 2010 | reverse complement strand
GAAAAAAGAAAATAACACTAAATAAAGGAGTTAACATACTATTAGGAATAAATGGTAGTGGAAAAACTTCTTTTATCAATGCATTGCGTTTACTTTATGAAGGTATTGCAGGAGACGGGTTAATAAAATTGATTCAAGAGCAATGGGGTGGATATGACCAAGTTGTAAACTTCAATGGTGAACGTACTGCACCCTATGCCCAAATAACATATGTGTTTAATTATAGTGAATTAAATAAATTGAATCCTGCAGCTGGGTTTAATGCAGACGTACACTATCGGATTACTATTAAACGCTCAGGAACCAGTTATGTTTTAAATGAACAAGTATTCACTCAGCATAAGACTAAAAAAGATGCGTCTTTTATCTATTTAGACTTTGCAAATGGTAATGGCAAAATTAGTACTAGGACACAAGATGGAATAGGGCTTCAAGATTATACAAATGCAGGTGTGTCTGGGCAAGAATTAATATTACGTCAAATAAATGATCCCATACATTATTTACCTACGCATACATTACGTAAAGCAATAGAATCTATAGCAGTATACAGTAATTTTGATATAGGTGAAGGAAGTAAACTTCGCACACCAACAGAGTTCTCTACAGATATTCGACTACGTAAATCTGGCGTTAATTTAACTCAAATCTTAAATGAGCTAAAGCTCAATCATACTTTTGATTTTGAACGCTTAGAAAAAACTTTTCGTAATGTCAATCCATATTTTAAAAGTATTGAGATTACCAATCTATATGGACAATCTTATTTATCATTACGTGAAAAAAATATGAGTCGTGCTATTGGGGCTTTGCATATTTCTGACGGAACTTTACGTTTCCTTTTGTCAGAGTGCATATTCTATAATCCATTGAGAGGCAACCTTGTTGCAATAGATGAACCAGAGAGGGGATTGCATCCAGACATGATTCGTTCTGTTGCAGATATGATGAAATATGCAACAAAACAAAGCCAAATTATAGTAGCAACACATTCTCCTCATCTATTAAATCAATTTGAGCTTGATGATATCTTAATCTTTGAAAAGGGAGAAGATAATTCCACTGTTGTCCGTAGAGTGTCTGAACGTGATTTTCCAGAATGGGATGGAGAGTTCTTACCTGGACAAATGTGGTTATTAGGGCAAATCGGAGGCAAAAGATGGTAAAGCTGAATCTAATCGTCGAAGGTGGAGTCTATACAGATAATGTATCAGCAGAAACAGCAAGTAATGTTGAATCATTACGCCAATCACTCCATAAATTCTTCAATAGAATATTAAAACGAGATGATATTGAAATAACGATATTCATGGGCGCAGGATACCGTAATGCAGCAAAGCAATTCGTGGTAGGAAACTCTCCAATGGGACTTTTTGTTGATTCAGATTTTCCTGCTGAGATGAAACATTTATGGTTTAATAAATTAATCAATACTAAGCATCCTGAAATGACCATTATAATACCTGAAGAAAAGAAGAAATATGTATTCTTTATGGTACAGGAAATGGAAGCGTGGTTTCTGAAGCAACCTGAGTGCTTGAACCGATGGGCTGAAATGGAAGGATATAGCCGTAAGGATGCAGAACTTGATATTTCAGAACATTCTCTCATCAAAGGAAAAGATATAGAATCTATTTCCAAGCCATCAAAAAAGTTAGCTTTACTTATGAAACGATTCTTCTTTAAAGAAAGAAAAGTTGCTAAATATGGAAAATTGAAAAATTCTCCTTTACTATTAGACTCATTAGATACTGATTCTTTAATTCCTTTGGATTTGGAATTGCAGCGTTTTGTAACATTAATTAATAATGGTTAGAGGGATTATCATGGTATCCCTCTAACCATGTTCTTGTATTTTCAATTCTTATCTGTTCGAATAGTGTGAACTATGGAAATTTTGGTAGCTGTAAGAACTGTAACTTGCGAGTAATTTAAACTCGGCAGAAGACAATTCCAACACCAATATCTGTTCCTGCTGTAAATTTGAGTGTCATTACTATTAAAAACCATTGTTTTATACAAGTGATTTATCAAGATTAATCAGATATTCTTTACCTAAGCATCTCATTTGTAATTTATTTAATAACATGAGTCAGACAAATTCATATTACCCAAGATTCTCATCCAAGAAATCTTTTAAGGGCTGTAAGGCATCTACATCAAGATTCCAATAATCTTTATTATCAAACAGCCAATCGCCAGAACCGAATCTATTACGCAATTTGCCCGGTAATTTTTGTGCTGACATGTAAGTATGCAGTTTCCCTTTCAGATCAGGCACATTGTATTTGGGTTTGCCAGACTCATCTTTTACACCAGAGACACAATTCTCGTAATCTTCAAAGCAATCAAAGAATGTAGAATGCAAATCGTGCCGTGCGGCTTTCTCCATGAGTACTTCTACGTTTCCATCGTTATGATTGTCTGGATAAAGAAAGTAAGGGAATGATAGCGCATGGGCAGCCATGCCCTTGTCTATTTCAGCTTTACGTTTGGCATACCCGTATCCTTTAGCTTTAGTATCGGCATCAGCGAGAACTATAACTTGTTCGCCACTCTCTTGTGCAAGACTTATCTGATTGGTATTAGCTTCTTTAAATAAGTTTCCGATACCATCCATGAATATAAAATTAACATCTCTTTCCGGGAAAAATATGTCCAGAATTGTTTTGATGAAATGATATTCAGCGGTATTCTTATTACGGGCTTCGATGAAAATCTTAGTCATTTTTATCTCACTTCTATTTCTTGATTTATCGAATAATCCAAACTTTCCAAAGAATAGTGGTATGCCTTTAATTCATCATCAGAAGTTTTCAGCAATTTAAAAGCAGCCACGATATCATCAAATTCGTTTAACGCTGCATTACGCAGCCCTTTTATTGAGTCGTTATCGTGTGTTGTGACAAACAGCTGGGTGTTGTTTCTGACAGCTGCGTTTATAAGAACTTTCCATAAACTGCACATTACTGAATAATGAAAGCCATTACTAATTTCATCAACGAGCAAAGCGCCGTCCTTGCAAACGTATACAGCAGTCAGAAGAGAGACAATCTTTCTTGCTCCGTCACCCATCATGTTTACAGGGATACGCTTAGCGAGACCTATGTCAACAAGCATTTCATTGTCAGCAAATATAAAGTCTTTAACGCGCGGCTCAATTATTTTAAGCCCCTCTACGATAAAGTGCTCATCCTTATTCTGAAGAATATTTTTAAGACCTTGTATTGATGCGTTAAAATCAAACTTGGGATTTAAATATGTGCATTTGAATGATTCAACGTATTGTTTCGGTACAATACTTGTTGCTTCAGCTGAATTTGCAGAATTAAAACGTATTTGTGACTCAAAATGCTTACCATTGATTTTAAAATCGAATCTTAATCCATATTTTCCTTCTTGAACATTTGAAAGAATATTCTTGTCATCAGCATTTATGGATACATTGTTTTGGTTTTGTTCAAAAAGGCTTATATTCAAATCACGCTTCTCTTCATTTTCCATCCGGATATGGATAGGTTGACTTGAATCTAAATTATAGAAATCCAGCTTAAGATCATTCAAGTGTGCTTTGCTGTAACCACGCATAATATTCACACTGATAGGCAGTAATGGATTTGACAAGCCACTGGCTAAAAACAAAGATTCCAATAATGAAGATTTTCCACAATTATTCTTTCCAAAGAAAAGATTAATTTGCTTAAAGCCTTCTATAGAAGCATGCCTTATGCCTCTGAATCGCTCTATTTCGATTTTGGTAAACATTGTTTCTGCTGTTATTCGGTTATAAATCAATACGCAAATTTAAGCAAAATATCCCGTATTATGCTATTTTCCACAACTGTTTTTATGTAAAAAAGACTTTTTTCGTTTCCATGATTAGAAAACATGTTTGCCACGACTATTCTACAAAGAGTCGTATTTGCATCACAGCCTTAACAGAAAGTATCAGTATGCAGACATAATGCCATGAAAAGAATTATCATGCTGAGTGCTACAAGAATAAGCTTAACTGCATATCATGACAAAGAAAAATACACGGCAAACAATGAAGACCATGAATATAAACTAAATAACTTAGTTAAAAATGATGTATTCTGTACTACATTCTTATATTTTCGCTATATTTGCATAACATGAACAGAAATTTGCCTTCTGCATAAAGAAAAGAATATATCGCTAAAATAAAAATTTTATTGCCATGAAAATCATCAGTCTTATACTATTGCTAATGGCCCTGACGGCAGCCTCAGCCAGAGCCGACAATAACACAACAGAAGCGCTGGGCGACAGTTGCATGAGGATAAACGACACGTTCAACGCCATGAGATATTACGGCGAGGCGCTGCAGACAGACAGCTCAGACGCGATAAAGGAAAAAATGGCGCACTGCCTGTTTATGCGTGGCGAATACCGCAAATGCGCGGCAATGCTCGAAGGTATGGCAAAGAAAGGCACCGACAGTCTGAATGTGGAGACGATGCGCCAGCTGTTTGACTGCTACAGATACATGGACAACACGGCAAAACAAATTGAATGGGGCAACAGGTTGCTGAGCAGGTGCCCAATGGACGGCATCGTGACGGCATATATGGCACGTATATACAACAGCGACGACAATATATCGTCGCCGCAGAAGGCTTATGACATTACGGCCAGATATATGCAGACAGACTCTGCGTGTCTGCCCGTGCTGCGCGAATATGCCGACGCCAACTTCCTGCTGCGCGACTACGACAAGGCAATAAATGCATATAACAGGCTGCTTGAACTGGGCGACTCTACCTACAACACGGTCTACTCGCTCGGCATGGCCTACATGCAGACGGGCAAAAACCCTATGGCACGCAGATGGCTCACCAAGGCAGCCGAAAAAAGCAAGATGCAAAATGCGGGATGCCTTTACCGGCTCGGCATCGTATGTGTTGACATGGACAGCGTGGCCGAGGGCATTGACTATCTGGAAAAATCAATCGAACTGATGGAGCCCGACCATACGGTGCTGTTTGTAGTAAAGCGCGCATTGGGCGAAGGCTACTACAAGCAGGGCAAATACTGGTCGGCAATATACGCATGGCGTGAGGCGCTTAAACTTAACCGCAACAGCATGGCCACGATATTCAACACGGCGCAGGCATACGGACTTGTGGGCAAGCACGACATGGAGAAGGCCTACTACAGAACTTTCCTGAGCATGGCGGCACTGGTGAAGCCCAACAAGGAGCTTAACCAGATGGTGGAACAGGCCGAGACCGCAGTGGGAGTGAAGGAGAACTTCAACGGAAACATAATAAGCCTGCCTGCAAACTGACCATGCCGGCTGCCTAAAACGGAAAGACGCCACGTCGGCACATAATAGAGACAGCTTATCTTAGATTAAAACAATACTAATTAAATATTTAAGCCTATGAAAAGAAATCTATATTTTGTTTCTCTCTTCCTGTTTTTCTTCTCATTAAAAGGCATTGCGGCCATTCCTGAAGGGGCAATACCATTTATCTTTGACAGGCATCTGTATTTTCAGTGTACGCTTAATGACACCATACCTGTTACCATAATTTATGACACCGGGGCTGATTTTCTATACTTAGACCAAGATTATCTGAAAGTAAATAATCTTCAAAATGCTTTCGGCAGAAAAGGCAGGGCCAAAATCGGGGGAGCAGGCAACAGCGGACCTCAAAACGTAGAGATATTCATCGAGCCCGTCAAGATTCACTGCGGCGATATGGAATATCAAAACAAGATTACTCCTATAATTAAGCTGCGTGACATTCTCGGCAGACATACCGACGGCTTGTTAGGCAACACTCACCTACTGACATCTCCTTTGGAAATCAATTTTAGCGAGGGATACATAAAACAGCTTAAAAAACCATTTAAAGATGATTTGCTTGATAACTATATAAAACTTGACGCACGATTTGAGAAAAACCGTATTGATGTAAAGGCCAAACTTCAGATTGACGAGAAGAACACCTTGGAAGGATGGTTCAGAATGGATTTAGGATGTGGTTCCTCAATCAGTCTTACTAACGAGGCAGCATCTTCTCTGAATATTGATGACATACCGAAAGCATACTTCAGGACACAAGCCGGCGGCATTGGCGGCGGTTCTGACCAGTTTATTATAAGAGCCGCACAATTCTGTATGACAGATACACTTAAAGACATCGTAATAGATTATTCTGTTAATGAAAAAGGCGCTTTGTCATTTGGCAAGCCATATTTAGGTCTGATTGGAAATGAAATATGGTCGTTATACGATATTGTCTTAGATCCGGAAAACTCTTCAGTGTGGGTGAAACGCAACAAGAATAAAGGAGTGTACATGCAATCATCCGTAACCCATATGGCAACTTTTGACCGCACGGATATTTATGAAGGATGGATAGTGAACGGATTATACAAAGGCGGAATAGCAGAAAAGGCCGGTATTGAAATTGGAGATATAATCATAGCCATAAACAACCGTCCGGTAAAAGAAATAACATGGGAAGAACAACGAAAGGGGCTAAACCTTAATGGAGAAGTTGAATATACCGTCAAAAAAGCCGACGGCAAGATAGTTTGCTATACATTACACGTTGACAAACAGATAATCTGATTTAATGCCTGACTAAATATTAAGTTTTTTATAATCGGGAGAGAAATTCTTATTTTTATAGGAATGAAGCTAAGATAGCCCTATTGCCGTTTTATATTGAATATCTTGCCGTCCGCTATTTTCTAGACATAGCCCGTTATGCCTGCTAAATAGCAGACGGCAAGACAGCAATATGTAAAATAGACAGATGAAAACATCAATCTGCCTGCAGAAACAAACCATATACCGGCTTACGACCGATAAAGGTTAAACAGGCTCTTGGGCAAATATGATAAAAATATGAAAAACTGTTTGAGTGTTAGCATTTTATTAGTATCTTTGCAGACAGAATTTTAAGCAAATCACAATAAGGATTATTCCGTTGTGAAAACATTGAGGCTGGCTCGTCGTCCTTTAACGGCGGGCATTTTTTATAATGGCCGAAAGGCTTTGACAAATGGGTATTGACAACAAGATTTCACAATAAGTTATGGACACTAACATTTCCGACTATGAGATAATGGCGCCCGTGGGTAGCCGCGAGAGCCTGCAGGCAGCACTGCAGGCAGGTGCCGACTCAATTTATTTCGGCATCGAGAAGCTGAACATGAGGGCTCACTCGGCAAGCACGTTCACCATTGACGACCTGCGCGAGATTGCAGCTACGTGCGGCGAAAGGGGCGTGAAGACTTATCTGACGGTGAACACCATCATCTATGACGACGACATAGAGCTGATGCACCAGATTATTGACGCTGCCAAGGAGGCCGGCATATCGGCCGTGATAGCTAGCGACGTGGCCGTGATGACCTACTGTCAGAAGGTGGGCCAGGAGGTGCACCTGTCTACACAGCTTAACATAAGCAACATCGAGGCGCTGAAGTTCTACTCTCAGTTTGCCGACGTTGTGGTGCTGGCGCGTGAGCTGAACATGGAGCAGGTGGCAAAGATACATGAGCAGGCTGAGCAGATGAACATCTGCGGACCGTCGGGCAATAAGATCCGCATAGAGATGTTCTGCCACGGCGCGCTGTGCATGGCCATCAGCGGCAAGTGCTATCTGAGTCTTGACAACGCGTCGCGCTCGGCAAACCGCGGAGAGTGTATGCAGCTGTGCCGCCGCTCGTACGTCGTGACAGACAAGGAGACTGGCACGGAGCTGGAGATTGACAACAAATATATAATGAGCCCGAAGGACTTGAAGACGGTGCGCTTCATCGACCGCATGATGAAGGCCGGCGTAAGGGTGTTCAAGATAGAGGGCCGTGCGCGCGGCGCTGAGTATGTCTACACCGTGGTGAAATGCTACAAGGAGGCCATACAGAGTGTGCTTGACGGCACGTTCACCGAGGAGAAGAAGGACGAATGGGACGAGCGCCTGGCAACTGTGTTCAACCGCGGATTCTGGGACGGCTACTACCAGGGACAGCGCCTTGGCGAATGGAACAAGAACTATGGTTCTAACGCCACGGAGCGCAAGGTTTACGTGGGCAAGGGCGTCAAGTATTTCTCTAAGCTCGGCGTGGCTGAGTTTACGTGCGAAGCGTGCGAATTCTCAGTAGGCGACAAGATGCTTATAACGGGTCCTACCACGGGCGTGATGTATGTAACCGTCGAGGAGATTCACGACGACACTCATGCCGTTGAGACAGCGCAGAAGGGCACCCGAGTATCGTTCCGCGTGCCTGACAAGGTGAGACCGAGCGACAAGCTGTTTAAGCTGGTTAAGGTGGAGCCGAAATATTGATTTTAGGAGTTAAAGGAGTTAGAGTAGTTAAAGGAGTTAAAGTCAAATGCTTTTCTTCTTGGGAGTTAAGGAGGTAGAATCAAATGACTTGTTGACATAAAACAACTTTGCATTTGGATTTTTCACTTTTCGTTTTTCACTTTCATAAGACGGAAGTTAAAGTAAAATGACGTGATTAGCCTATATGCTAAATTAAAAAAATATTTGCTGTTTATATTATGTGGTCGATAGAGCAACTTAAATACTGCAAAGAGTCGGAAGACAAAGTGGAGTTCAAGAAAGGTGAACACGGAAACGTAGCCTATGACGGAGGCTCGCGACTGAAACCTTCGGAACGCCGCCGCTGCATATTGGGTTATGTTACCGCCTTATGCAACGAAAAAGGCGGTTCGCTCGTAATCGGCATGGAAGATAAGTATCCGCATAAAGTTGTAGGAACAAGACAGAATGAAAACAGCACGGGCGAACTGGAGGCAAACATATACCGCGACACAGGCATAAGACCGAAAATATACGAACTGTATGAAGATGAAGCCGAAAAAAAAGGCCGTGTTCTCGTGATAGATGTTCCGTCACGACCGGCAGGAACAGTATTCAAGTTTGAAGATGTTCCACTAATGAGAGTAGGCGAAGAACTGAAACCTATGTCGGATGAAGTTTATCTAAGTATTATTCAGGAAAATGAGCCCGACTTTTCACAACAGATTTGTCGTGATGCCACTTTAGATGAATTAGATCCTGACGCATTGTCTGTTCTTAAGGAAAAATATGCAAAAAAACAGAACAATCCGATATTTCTCACACTCAGCAACAGACAGATTCTGAGCGACCTGCAACTGATAACTGATGAAGGAGTAACCAATGCCGCCGTGATATTACTCGGCAAAGAGGATTTTATCAAGCGTGTATATCCCCAGGCATCAGTGATGCTTGAATACCGCCATTCAGAATCGCAAATAACCTTCGACAATAGGATATCCTATTCGCAGCCGTTCTTTATAATGATAGACAGGCTGTGGCACGACATAGACCTGCGCAACGGTAAGTTCCAGATTAAAGAAGGACCATACATCTTTGATGTTCCTTATTTCAACGAAGAGGTTATACGCGAATCCATAAACAACGCGATAACCCACAGAGACTACACCCGGCACAGTGAAACCGTGATCAAGCAATATCCGCAAAAACTTATTGTTACTAATGCCGGAGGTTTTCCTCATGGCGTAACTATTGACAACATCCTCACCGTACCAAGCACACCCAGAAACCGCCTGCTGGCAGATGTCCTGTCAAAAACAGGTATTGTAGAGCGTTCCGGTCAGGGCATAGACAAGATATTCTACAGAACATTGTCTGAAGGAAAAGAAGCTCCTGACTATTCAGGCAGTGATGCGTTCAACGTTGAACTTATATTGTCGGCCATAATCCAAGACAAGGCCTTTGCCCTTTTCATAGAATCAGTACAGCAGAATCTTGCCGAAGACAATAAATTGTCTGTCTTTGAAATTGTTGTTTTAGACAAAATAAGAAGAAATGAAAAAACTACAGCTTTAGACAAGGCTGTAATAAAGCAACTTATGGACAGAAACCTGATAGAAAAGCGTGGAAAGACCAATGGCATACATTACATATTATGCCGGAGTTACTACGAATTTACAGGAAATACGGCAGAATATTCAAAAAAGAGCGACTGGAACACTTCGCAGGTTACATCGATAATTATACCATTCCTCACAAAATATAACAAAGCCAAAATGGGAGACTTTGTGAAACTTCTTGACGGTCATCTTACAAGACGCCAGGTAAGAGTTTATATACAACACATGGTTGACCAAAATATCCTTACTGCAAGTGGTAAAGGTTATGGCACATATTACGAAATAAGCAACAATTATAAAAGGAACTCCGTGCTTATTGACAAGGCGTTCATCTTAGGCATTGAGGAACTGAAGAAGCGCGGAGAACTTAAATGGCCAAATAATGACCAAGAGAAAGGTGATAAATAAGTCATTATAACGTGTAAGTATTTAAATATCAGACAATTAAAATGACCATGATAATATGGCCATGATATAAGATAAAATAATAAACTGTTTACAAACACATAAAAAACAAAGGATATTATGACAATAAATGAAGCACAGGACGAGGTGATTGAGGAGTTTTCTGACTTCACCGACTGGATGGACAAATATCAGTTGCTCATTGACCTGGGCAACGAACAGAAGCCGCTCGACGACAAGTATAAGACGGAGAGTAACCTCATTGACGGCTGTCAGAGCCGCGTGTGGCTGCAGGCTGACTATGAGGACGGCAAGATTTATTTCACGGCTGAAAGCGACGCGCTCATCGTGAAGGGCATTATCGCCCTGCTGATACGCGTGCTGAGCGGACACACACCGCAGGAGATTCTCGACACAGAGCTCTATTTCATCGACCGCATCGGTCTGAAAGATCACCTCTCGCCCACCCGCTCAAACGGTCTGCTGGCCATGGTCAAGCAGATCAGAATGTATGCGCTGGCGTTCAAAGTTAAAAACTAAAAGTGAAGAGTGAAGAATTCATTTGAATTGACAATTCATAATTTCCGCCTTCTTGGTCAAATCATAATTTTCAATTCTCAATTATCAATTCTCAATTTGAATCGATGCGCAAGTTAAAGGTTACGGAGATGAACCGTCTGACGGTAGACGAGTTCAAGAGTTCTGAGAAGATGCCGCTCATCGTGGTGCTCGACGACGTGAGGAGCCTGTATAACGTAGGCTCGGTGTTCCGCTCGTGCGACGCATTCCGCGTAGAGGCTGTGTGGCTCTGCGGCATCACGGCATGTCCGCCCCACGTAGAGATACACAAGACGGCGCTCGGAGCTGAGGACAGCGTTGAGTGGCGCTACTTCAAGACGGCTGCCGAAGCCGTAAGCGAGCTGCACGCCATGGGATGCAAGGTGATGGCTGTGGAGCAGTGTGAAGGCAGCACCATGCTCAACGAGTTTGTGCCTGACGCAGGCCAACGCTATGCCGTCGTGCTGGGCAACGAGGTGAAGGGCGTGCGCCAGGAGGTGGTTGACGCCAGCGACGGATGCCTTGAGATACCGCAATTCGGCACGAAGCACTCGCTCAACGTGTCGGTAACGGCAGGCATCGTGGTGTGGCACTTCGCGCAGGAGCACATCAAATCTGCAAAGCAACAGCAATAATGCCACGGCACCGCAATAAGCGGCGGCATAACACAGAACA
>OLFW01001678.1_pt1 | contig 11627 bp, 7 predicted proteins | sample 1605351 | NCBI WGS metagenome assembly OLFW01 (sample SAMEA3888918, study PRJEB22519) | human gut metagenome | biome: human gut; feature: human-associated habitat; material: faeces | place: Denmark | collected 2010 | reverse complement strand
GGACGACGGCACATACCTGCTAATCAGCAAGCCGGAAAACCAGAAGAGTTTCAGTCAGAAGTCTCTCACAGCCTACTTCACGCTGCACGCCATCAAAGACATTCTCGACATTTCGCTCTATGGTGATTACTCAAACTATAACAGCCGCGGACTTGCCTACTCTCACAACTACCACTCATGGAGCTGGGGCGGATATGCCAACCTTATGCTGGGCAGATGGAATGTTTCAGCAAGTTTCTACACCGCACCGAAAAGCTATTTTGCCGAATCTATGAGCACGGGCGAAAACCAGTCGAACCTCAACGTCAGCTATAAATATAAAGACCTCAAAGTGGGACTTGGAGTTTTGTTGCTCGGCTATGCCCAAGGTTTCGACTATGTGGGCAAGACAGACAGCAAGTATCTGCAGAGCACTACGCATACATATATCAAGGACAACGGTAACATGATTTACTTAACGCTGTCGTACAACTTCAGTCACGGACGCAAATATCAGACGGAACGTAAGAAGCTCAATAATTCAGACAACGACAATGGTATCAGGTAAAAATTTATTCAGCAAAATTCTGCAAGCCTTTAAAGGCAAGACGGAAGAAAGGCCGCAACAGGAGGAATGCGGCTATGCAGACACCCACAATGCAATGAGCAACAGCGGCGACGGCAACTATGTAAAAATAATCGATGATGGCGACGGTGTGATAAACGTGCTGCTCGAAGTGGAACACGACAAGGTGCTTGAGCTTGGCGATAGATTGGGCGAAATAAACGAAGCGGCCTACATGAACGGATATAACTGGGACGCCCTGATAAGGCATTATCTCAAGAACAACGCACCCGACATACTCGAGGCAATGGACACCGATCCTGAGGCAGGCCTCTATGATGCATACTTCAAGGAGAGCGACGCCAACCGCGACAAGGCCAAGCGACTTGCCGACATGCTGACCTCGCTGATTGACAACGAACAGGAGCTTTGCAGGATAGTGAGGGAAGAAGGCGACAAGATAAACTGGGGATAATTATTTTCTCTACAATTAGCTTCCCCGCGGCAAACGGTTCATACAAATACAAAGAATGCAGACAGGGCGCACATTCAGTGTGTCTTCTGTCTGCATTCTTTGCATTTATCTAAAGTCGCATTAGGATTTGCAGCTATATCAAAATAATTGGCAAAGTTGACAGCATACATTCCTGTCAGTCAACGCATCCCGTGCGCCGCCTGCGCCATATCACGGTCTGCGCCAGTCCTCTTACAGCCACAAACGCTATGAACGCAAGCCACAGGCCATGGTTGGCCATCGTGAAGCGAAGAGAATAATAAAGGGCAAAAAACGTTACGGCTGCAAGAAACATAGACTGAAGCATGCCACGCGTCATGGTGCAGCCTATGAACACACCGTCCCATACAAACGCCGCCATGCCGGCAACAGGTATTGCCAACGCCCAATAATAATACTCATGCGAGGCCGTCACCACAGAAGGCTCATCTGTAAGTAACGAGAGAAAGGCGTCGCCGCCTATGCCATAAACAAAGGTGAAGCCTACTGCCATACCGGCTCCCCACCAAAACAGGCGGCGCACCGTAGAGCCAAGAGCCTCCTGATTGCGCGCTCCGTAAAACTTGCCGCTCAAAGCCTCGCCTGCATAGGCAAAGCCGTCCATAACGTAAGAGAACAGCATATAGAACTGCATGAGCAGAGTGTTAACCGCCAACACTACCTCACCCTGCCACGAACCGGCAGAAGTGAAAAACAGCATTACGGCAACCATGCACAGCGTGCGCAAAAAGATGTCGCGGTTTACCTTGAAGAAATGCGCCATTGCGTCGCGCCGCCATACGCCTTGCCATGAGAAATAACGCCTCAGGCGGCGATAATTTACGAAGCAGAGCAGCAGTGCCATCATGAAACCGCCCCATTGAGCAATGAGCGTGCCCAGGGCAACGCCTTCAACCTTAAGTCCGAGGCCGAACACAAGTAGCGTGCTCGCCCCGATGTTTATTATATTCTGCGTTATGGCTATAAACATTGGCACGCGCGAATTCTGCATGCCTATGTACCATCCCGACAGACTGAACAGGCCGAGCATGGCAGGAGCGCCCCATATAAGTATGTTGAAATATATCGAAGCAAGCCTTCTTACCTCGGCAGGCGGCTGCATCACGAGCATTGATGCCTCGCGCAGCGGCACCTGCAGCACGATGAGCGCCAAGGCAACCGCCATGGCTATACCCAAAGAACGGCAGAGCATACGCACCGTTTCGGTAAGGTCGCGCCTGCCGAGAGCCTGCCCAGTCAGTCCGCTAGTACCCATGCGCAGGAATCCGAATATCCAGTAAATCACGTTGAACGTCATGCCGCCCACGGCTATTGCACCTATATACGATGCTGCACCGAGGTGGCCCACTATGGTTACGTCAACCAGTCCCAGCAGCGGCACGGTGATGTTGCTCACTATTGCCGGCAGGGCTATGTTGAGTATCTGTCTGTTTCTGTTATCCATCGTTGTCTGTTTTCTGCTTCACGCACGATACGGCCAATGCTGCCGTATGTGCCGGAGAATAATGTTTTATATTGATATTTACAGCTTTCGGGCTGCAAAGTTACTCAAAAAAACATTAATGCGCAACGAACCGGGCATAATGCTATTTCTGCTCTATGCTTATGCGGCCGTCGGCGTATCTGAACTGTGCCACGCCAAGGTCGTTAAGCGCCTGAAGGACGTCTGCCAAAGAAACCGACCGGGGGAAGTTGAAGTGAATTCGGACAGAAAGCAGACTGCGCGAATGGAACGCAATGCCTACGTTATACCATGATCCTATGTCGTTCATAACATCCTCGAGCCGCGAATCGTCGAAACAGAACTCACCGTGAGTCCATCCTCCGACAGCTGCCATGTCGGACTTTTCCACCTTTATGTCACCCTTATCGTCGACAACGGCCTGATGTCCGGGACTAAGCATCCTGCCCTTGCCGCCGTCTTCACTACTTACACTGACACAGCCTTTAAGCAACACCACCGAACTTGCGCTGCCATGATAAGAACGGACATAGAACACCGTGCCGAGCACCTTCGTACTCATATTTCCGCTCTTCACGACAAACGGTCTGCCGGCATCATGCCTGACGCTGAAGCGTGCCTGTCCTGTAAGTTCAACCTCCCTGACGCCATTCTGTCCAAAATCTGACGGATATTCAAGACGAGAGCCTGAACCAAGCATTACGCGGGAACCGTCGGGCAGAAGGACATCAGACGTAGTGGCCGACGGTGTCTGCACGACAACATTGTCTCCGTCAGCCACACGCGATGTATGCGACGGCAGTTCGGCCATGGCAAATGTCTCAATCACTCCGGCTGAACCAACAATATCACTCCACACAAACGCCACGACCAAAGCCACTACGGCAGCAGCTGCCGCTGCTGAAATGAATATGCGACGCAGCCTCAAACGTGAGCCGCCAGCATCGCCATGACGCGCTTCAAACTGCCGCCATGCCTTCTGCGTCTCCTCATCGCCGGGCATATCTCCCAAAGCCTCGCCGAGCATCATCAGCAAACGCTCGTCTTCACCGCTGCCCTCGCCTGCCTTGCGGCTTGTCAAATCCATGTTTCTGACATCATTCTCTTTCATAATCCATCTCCTTTCCCTACAGCCTCACGCAAAAGTCTCAAGGCCTTTGCAATATGTTTTTTCACGGTATCATAACTTATTCCAAGACGTTCGGCAGCCTGACGGCGTGTAAGATGCTCATAATAACATAGGCGCACTATTGAGCGTGCTGGCTCGCCTAACCCTTCAGCCACATCCTCAACACGCGAAAGCAGCCGCTCGTGGTCGCGATATTCGCTTTCGGCGTCTGCCTTCGTGGCCTCAGCCAGCTCTGCCGCCGCACAATTCTCGGTCTTTATATGCTTCAGTCTGTTAATACAGGCGTTGCGCACGCACATATAGAGCCATGAGCCACGGTCGGCAGGACGCAGCAAGTCGAAGCGCTCCCAGGCCTTCTCCATGACATCGGCCACCACATCGCGCCCCTCGTCGGCATCGCCCGTAAGCTGGACGGCAAACCTGACCAGCTTAGGATAATATTCGCAGAACATACGTCTGAAGTCGTCTTTCTTCTTATCTTTCAACAACATTTTAAAAATCAGTTGGCCGCCGTTCATCGCCTTGCACCATTGTGCCAGGAAGCACGGGGACATTTAGCGGCCGCAAAGGTAAGCATTATTTTCAACAGACAGCCGCTACAGTCGCTGTTTCTCGCTCTCGCCGGCTCCCTTGCCTTTATATTTTGTCTTGGTGGCGTTGAACGTATAGTTTACGCTTATGCCTATGCGCTGCGTGTCCGACCATGTACGTCGGTCGTAGTATGTACGGTCACCATAAACTGTGAAACGGCCGCGCCCCGTATTGAATATATCGTCGGCAGAAAGGGCCACGCGCAACGATTTGTCCTTGAAGAATGTCTTTACCACACGCAACCTCACCGTTCCATACTGCTGTTTTATGGCGTAGCTCTGTTTGCCCCTCAGGCCCAGGCGTGCTTTCAGGTTCAGAAACCAGCCGTGGCTGAAGGTCAGACTGTTGTCGAAAACGAAGTCAAAGCCGGGACGGTTCCACAGGTAAGGTATGCCAATAGAGCGCGCGTCTGAGTCATACCAGTCTATCGAAGCCGACAGGCGGGGCTGCCATATTCCGATTTTCGGTGTCAGTTCAACAGACATTCCGTACATATTAGTATAAGGTATGCTTGCCATTGTCTGCAGCATTACGCCCGGATGGCCGTTTTCATCATATGGCTTGAAGAACGAAGTATACATATTGAGTGCATAGTCGTACCATATCGAGAAATTAATCCATCTCCATCCGCCGTCGATTGTAAAGTAGTTATGTTTCTGTGGCACGAGGAGCGGATCGCCGTTACGGTACATATATTTGCTGACATAGCTTGTCGCGCTCGAGAGCATGCGGTAAAGAGGACTAAGTTTCAACAGACGGTAAGCCAGCGAAAAATTCCAGTCGCCATGGCTGTAGTCGACCGATGCCGACGGAATCAGGTCGTTGTACGTAGGGCTTTGCTCTGCCTTCAGCACGCCAGCCTCATAATACTTGGTCCGCTGATGCTCGTAGCGCAATCCGGCACGTGCCGTAAAACGCCCCAGACCGAGAGTATAGTCGACAAATGCCGAATAAAACTGCTGTTGCAGATGGTCGTCGGCATCTGCCGAGAAGCCGCTCTGAGTGAAGCGGTCCTTGCGGTCGGTGAATGTATCTTCCGTGCCAAACGCCACCTCGCCGCCAAACAACGGGGCTGTTACCACCAGCTTAGCGGCATAGAGAGAATTACGCACGTCATTATATGAGGTAGCGTCCACTTCGTCGTTGTTGGCAGCCACCTGCCAGCTGCGCGAGCATCCGCCCAGATAGTCGGCGTTGAAGTCTATGCTCCACTTGCCGAACGTGCCTGTGTAGTATCCGTTGACCGAATGGTTCCAGCCGTTGTTCTCAGCCGTCTCCGACTCTGTCTCAATATTGTCATACTCGTCTCCGTCACGCAACAATATGGTGTTGCCCGTTATATGTGAGCTGCTGTTGGCAAGAGATTTGTCAGCCACATAGCGCACACCGAACGACTGGCGGCTGTCGGGTTCATAGTTGAAGCCTGCCTCACCCTTAAAGTTAGAATCGTTGCCGGTCTCAATGTTGTCAGACATCATCGTCCATACTGACGACGTGTTCATCAGGCTTATAGTCTGGTTCTTTATGTAAGAACTGTTTTCCTTGAAGTTTCCCTTCACAAAGACGTCAAGACCGCCGGTGCGGTAGTTTAGCGAAAGGCCTTCGCGCCCTTCACCTTCATGTCCCTGCGACCATTCGGCATAAGCCAATCCGCTAAGTCCCTGTCCGCGCAAGCGTATTGTCTTTAACCGTATCACCGCCCCTACATCCGACGAATAGCGCGCACCGGGATTCATTATTATTTCGGCCTGCTGAATCTCCGTGGCGCGCAGCTGTCCGAGTTCGTTCGTGTCGCGCACCTTGCGCCCGTTGATGTAAATCTCTGCCCCGCCACGGCCTATCACACTGAAATTGTCGCCGTCGCCTGTAACGAAAGGCAGACAGCCAATCATGTCGGCTGCCGAACCCATCATGGAAAGCGGCGTGCCCGCAACGTTGACTACAATGGTGCTGCCCCTGCGCTCCACCATCGGGCGCGACGCCTTTACCTCTACACCTTTAAGCATCATGGCGTCTGCCTTAAGAGTTATGCTGTTTTCCTGACGGCATGGCACGATGACAGTGGTGTAACCTACAAAAGACACGCGGAGCAGACAGTCTTTCTGCGGCATTGAAGGCATGGCAAAAGTGCCGTCGGCTTCCGTGACGCATCCGGAGATATACGACTTGTCGCCGGAAGCCAGCATAACAACATTGGCATAAGCCATGGGCTTACCGTTTTGGTCGGTCACACGGCCGTGCACACTGACGCTGCGCTGGCGCGACTCGCTGTACTGCACCACGAAGTAAGCATTGCGCTCAACAAACGCAAAGGGCTTGCCGCTGAGCAGGATGCTCAGGGCCTCCGCCTGTGTCTTGTTTACCACCGTGGCCGTAACCCTGAAACGTTCCGTCTCCTTATATGTAAACAGAATGCTCTTTCGGCCTGCTTTCTCGAGCCGCTTTAATGCTGACGGCAGTGGTTCGTCGGCAAACTTCAGCGTAATAAGCCTCTTGTTATTTTCTCCGGCATAGCTTATGTTTAAGCAAAAAGCCATGAGGCACAGCAGCAACGGGAGTCTTATGTTTACAACAGTTTTATAAATAGCCATAATTCTTTGTCTTTACTTCTAATACAACCCAGGCACCGAAATGGGTATAGTATGCATGTCTTTTTATCAGTATTTAACATTTTAGGGTGTTTAGTGCATTTTCAAAAATGCCATATCTAACTTTTATGACACATAAAAAGACATGAAGTAACCATAATCTAATCTGCCGGAAAGACTGCACACGCAACTGGATTTTGTAAATAAAACGGATAAAATACGTTCACTTAACGCTCTCAGAACAGCGGTGCCGGACAAGGATTGGTCTTCAGACCGAAAAATTGCGCATTTTCAGGCATTTTAGTTAAGTTATTGAATGACAAACATTTACAAAACTTTTGCAGCAAAAAGACAAAAGTTAAAAAACATTACTCGGCCATTTACGGGTCAAAAGTGGTGCATTTACGATGTAAAAGTGGGCTTTTTGTAATGCAAAAAGCCTCAACTTTAAAGGCAAAACCATGCTTTTTAGGACCCAAAAGAGGGCCAAACGTAAATGAAAGTTAATAAAATAACAGTTTTAAGCGGCGCAAATTAACATCCTTTACACATCGGTTTTCTATTTCAGAAAAAACTTTTGTCCTGATATTTTACCATGTCTTTAAATGCCATGAATATGCCATTTATTCTTTTATCCAATCATGTCATACTTTAAATTTTATTGATTACCTTTGTATGAATGTTTTAAATCAACAGCTGAAAATGAACAACGGCGAAGACCTTACACGGGGCAAAATAACACCTACTCTGCTGCGCTTCACACTGCCGATGATGGCAGGGGCGATGATGCAGCAGTGCTACAACATTGCCGATACGCTCATTGTGGGGCGTTTTATCGGTGCTGAGGCACTGGCGGCCGTCGGCTCAGCCTACACGCTTATGGTGTTTATCACGTCCGTGATGCTCGGCCTGTCGATGGGCAGCGGCACGGTGTTCTCGCTAAAGTTCGGCGAGGGCAACATGGCAGGTCTGAGGCAGAGCGTGGCGGCAAGCCTGCTGCTTACGGGCGGAATAACCGTTGTGCTGAATGCCGCGGCATATATCTGGATTGACGGCACGCTGCGCCTGCTGAGCGTTCCGGCTGATGTTTATCCGCTGATGCGCAGCTACCTTATGATAATATACGGCGGCATAGCGCTGTCGTTCGTCTACAACTTCTGCGCGTCGCTGCTGCGTTCTGTGGGCAACAGCCGCACTCCGCTGTGGGTGCTGGCTGCGTCGGTTGTGCTCAACGTTGTGCTCGACCTCGTTCTCGTGCTCCTTTTCGGGCTCGGCATTGAGGGCGCTGCGTGGGCAACGCTCATATCTCAGGCTGCGGCAGCAATAGGCATAACGGCATATATACTGAAGACGCGCCCAGAACTGATTCCGCGCCGCAAGGACATGGCCGTAAGCCGGGCAACGCTCGGCGAGATAGCCACATTCTCATCGCTGACTTGCGTACAGCAGTCGGTGATGAACTTCGGCATACTGATGGTGCAGGGCCTTGTAAACAGCTTCGGCATGGCTGTGATGGCGGCATTTGCGGCTGCCGTAAAGATCGACTCGTTTGCGTATATGCCTGTACAGGAGCTGGGCAACGCTTTCTCGACCTTCGTGGCGCAGAACTTCGGTGCATACAAACGGGGACGCATACGCCGCGGAGTGAGGCAGGCTCTGCTGATGACGACTGTGTTCTCGCTGGTGGTGTCAGCGGCAGTCTTTGTGCTTGCCAAACCACTGATGATGATATTCGTGGACGGTTCGCAGCATGACATAATATCCATCGGCGTGAGATATCTGCGCATAGAGGGAGCCTTTTACGTTGGCATAGGCGTGCTGTTTCTGCTCTACGGCTACTATCGCGCCATTAGGATGCCGGGCATGTCTGTGGTGCTGACGGTGCTGTCGCTTGGTCTGCGCGTGGCGCTCGCCTATGCCCTGTCAGCCGTTCCGGGCATAGGAGTAGACGGCATATGGTGGTCGATACCTATAGGATGGGCTGTGGCAGATGCAGTAGGCATGCTCTACTACGGCAAGACGCTCAGGCGCATCTATGCCCGCAGGGGCAATGCCGCTCACGCCATGACTGTCAGGACTTAAAGCCTTCAGCCCTTAATGCCGGCCGAAACAGGGGTATGCCACTGCCGCATACTGCGCAAGAACAGAAGAACAGACAAGAAAAAGTGTAATTTATGCACTTTTTACTTTGTTTTTTGCTACATATAAATATTTTTGACTACATTTGCAGCACTTTAAACTTAAACAATATAACATTATCTTTACAACATGAACTTAAGACTGATTGCAGGTGCTGCGGCACTTGCTGCGGCGCTGACCTCATCGTTTGCCCAGCCGCGCGTGATGGACGTCGACACGGGCAAAAACGGCGCCCCCATACAGAAGACAATGTATGGCATTTTCTTTGAGGACATCAACTATGGTGCCGACGGCGGCCTTTACGGCGAAATGCTGGTAAACCGCTCGTTCGAGTTCAAACAGAGCCTGACAGGATGGACAACCTTTGGCAACGTCAACGTGAAAGACGACGGCCCCTTTGAGCGCTGCCCTCACTACGTTGAGCTGGCATGGCCGGGACACGCAGACCGTCTGACCGGAATGCAGAACTGCGGCTACGGCGGAATAAGCCTAAAGCAGGGCGAAGACTACAGACTGACGCTGTGGGCAAAGGCAGCCGAGGGCGAAGGCGGCATAAAGGTGGAACTTATAGACCAGCTGACTGACAGCGAACCTCAGGCCTTCGTAACACAGGAACTGAAGATAACATCTGGAGAATGGAAAAAATATGAACTGATAATGAGGTCGCCCAAGAACGACACAGAAGCGAGCCTGCGCATCCTGCTCAACGGCAAGGCTCCGGTGTGTCTCGAGCACGTAAGCCTCTTCCCCGTAAAAACATTCAAAAACCGCAAGAACGGCATGAGGGCCGACCTGGCTCAGGCGTTGGCCGACATGCACCCGGGCGTGTTCCGCTTTCCGGGCGGATGCATAGTTGAGGGCGCCGACCTGCAGACACGCTATCAGTGGAAGAACACGATAGGCCCCGTAGAGAACCGCCCCGTGAACGAAAACCGCTGGCAGTATGCCATGAAGAGCCGCATCAGTCCCGACTACTATCAGAGCTACGGACTGGGCTTCTTCGAATATTTCCAACTGTCTGAAGACATTGGTGCCGAGCCGCTGCCTGTGCTCAACGTAGGCATGGCATGCCAGTTTCAGAACAAGGACGACAGCGCCAACGTGCCTATGAGCGAGCTGCAGCCATACATACAGGACTGCCTCGACCTCATTGAGTTTGCCAACGGCGACACCACCACTACATGGGGACGCAAGCGCGCCGAAATGGGGCATCCCGCACCCTTCAACCTTAAATATATAGCCGTGGGCAACGAGCAGTGGGAAGAGCCTTACTTCAAGCGTCTGCCGCCGTTCGTCAAGGCTATACGCGAGAAATATCCCGACATAAAGATTATAGGTACATGCGGACCGGCGCCCGAGGGTGAGATGTTTGAACACGGATGGAAGGCCATGAGAGAGATTGGTGTCGACCTCGTAGACGAACACTACTACAAATCGGAAGAGTGGTTCCGCAACAGCAGCATGAGATACGACAGCTACAGCCGCAAAGGCCCGAAGGTGTTTGCCGGCGAATATGCCTGCCACGGCGACGGAAAGAAATGGAACCATTATGAGACATCACTATATGAGGCAGCCTTCATGACCGGACTGGAGCGCAACGCCGACGTGGTGCTCATGGCCACCTACGCTCCGCTCTTTGCACGCGTTGACGCATGGCAGTGGCGCCCCGACCTGATATGGTTCGACAACGCACGCATGTTCAAGTCGGTAAGCTACTATGTACAGCAGATGTATGCCTGCAACAAAGGCACCAACGTGCTAAAGCTGACCATGAACGGTAAGCCTGTGGCAGGACAGCAGGGACAGGCCGGACTGTATGCCAGCGCAGCAGCAGACAACGGTGACGGCTCGGTGATTGTGAAAGTTGTGAACACAGGCAAGACCACACAGCCCGTGAGCGTCAACCTTAAAGGCATGAAGGGCGAAAGGACGGCACAGACAACCACACTGACCTGCACCGACATGGATGCCGAAAACACTTTAGAGGAGCCCGAAAAGATTGTACCTAAGACGGGCACGCTTACATGTAAGGCAGGTAAAAAATGCACTGTGATTGAGGACGAGATTGCCCCGATGACCTTCAGAGTATACAGGATAAAGAAATGACAGAAGCGACGCCCGGCTCAGGCTCATGGCTAACAAAGGCCGCAGCCGGGCGCATGACAAGAACATAGAGCAGCAGGCTACGCAGACAGGACAATGCTCACAGCAACATTATACCTGACATGCAGGCTGCATAACGCCTGACTCCGGCAGACAACTGGCAGAGAGCATAACATGGCTCTGCTCCACCGCTGTCAGCCGGAGTTTTGTTTACATCCATGATGCCATAAAGTAATGGCTACATGACTACAAAGCACAAATATTTGACAGTTTTCTGTCTCAGGCATTAAACCAACAGCCATGCTGCAACGTCTTATTATTAAGAAACAAAAACTTTTACCATGAGAAAGACAATAATAATCGCTACAATCGCACTGTTCATCGGCTTAGGCACGACATCGTGCGTAACGACACGCCCTCCGCACGGGCCGCATCCCAAGCACGTCAATCACAAGCCGCCGAAACCGCCAAAGAAGAAAAAGCATAAGCACCCGAAACCGCCTAAAAAGGACGAACCGCCACACGGATACTGGCACTGACAGCAGTCGAAGACTTTA
>OLFW01001675.1_pt1 | contig 11661 bp, 9 predicted proteins | sample 1605351 | NCBI WGS metagenome assembly OLFW01 (sample SAMEA3888918, study PRJEB22519) | human gut metagenome | biome: human gut; feature: human-associated habitat; material: faeces | place: Denmark | collected 2010 | reverse complement strand
GGATGATAACTACTATACGATACAAAACAGCGACGAGAAGCTATGCAGCGACAGTTGGGTAGAGGAGTACGACACGGAAGAAGGGGCGTGCAGGCACATCCTGGAATTCACCAAAGGGAAACAGGGCGGTAAGGAAGTCCTTTCCGGAAAAGAGACTTTTATCGTAACCACTACCGGCAATACGAAAACAGATACCCATGACTTTACCTGGAAATGGATTGACAACTCACGCGAGGGACTGATACTGAACTACGGTTCGGGCGACGTGAAAATCTTTGAGAACGTATGGGTGCGCGAGCATTACCTGTCCGGAAAGCTGGACGGTGAAATCATGATGCTGACTGCTTCCAGATATATGGTTAATCAGAATTGGAAATGAGAAAGATGAGAAAGTTTTTGAACATATTGTTCCTGTGCACGCTGGCCTTGGGCCTGAGTTCGTGCGAACCGGACGACGGTGAGGATTACTACATTTACGATACCCTGCCGGGCGGTATCTGGGTAGGAGATTTAGGTTTTGCCGATGCCTATAATTCTCCGTTGGAAAGCGGGCTTTACTTTGAAGGCAACGGGCTGGGAAGAGATGAGCAGGCGTATTACAACGATCCGTATGGAGAGGTGGCATTCTGCCTTTCCGCTGGGACATCCACGGCAGGATTCTGCGGCTGGACTACGGTTACAATTATCCTTTGCTGGAAATCTACGACGTATATGTTGCGGGAGACAGACTGTCCGGCGTATTATACGTGGACGGGCACATGGATGGGCCTGTCATGCTGGAAAGGCAATATTAAGAATATGGATGTCCGGACATCCTGAGAATAGGCAAGTGAGGGTGTTAAAACACTCTTGATAATTTTTTTAGGCACGGATTACGCGGATTTCACGGATTTTCTTTATTATTTTTCCGTGTAAATCCGCGTAATCCGTGCCTAAAAATCATCCAACAGTAAGCGGGTTTTAGTATTGACATCCCCCTCGATTGATTGATAAGCGGTTTTTGTACCCCCTTTGATTTCTTTATTTCTTCAGAAACAGTTTCTTGAACTCTCCCGGATACGGTGTTTCAAACTGCATCAGCTCTCCGGTGACAGGATGGCGGAAGCACAGCTTGAAGGCGTGCAGCGCCAGTCGTCCGATAGGATTTATCTCTTCCAGTCCGTAGCGTCCGTCGCCAATGATGGGATGTCCCAGGTCCTGCATGTGCACGCGGATTTGGTTTTTGCGTCCCGTCTCCAGCATCAGTTCCACGAGCGAGAAGCCGTTGGCGCGTTTGATGGTGCGGTAGTGGGTGATTGCTTCCTTGCCACCATCGTCCGTGGGGCTGGAATATACGTACAGCTTGCGGTCGGTGAGCCATGAGCGCACCATGCCGGCATTGTTTTCCATTTCACCCGCAACGACGGCTACATAGCGGCGGTCGGTTACGATGTTGTGCCAGTTGTCGCGCAGCGTATTCTGCGTCTTTTCGTCTTTGGCAAACATCAGCAGTCCCGAGGTGTCGCGGTCCAGGCGATGCACGATGTACACGCGGTGCTGCCTGCCCGAACGCTGCACATATTCGTTCAGAATGGTGTAAGCGGTACGCTCTTTCTGCCTTTCCGTATTGACGGACAGCAATCCCTGCATCTTCTCCACCACGATGAGGTACGCATCTTCGTAGAGAATCTTCAGCATCGGATGACGGAATTCGTGGTTATGCTTTTCCCGGCTCACCTGCACTTTCATGCCCGGCTTGAGGGGATAGTTGTACTGCGTCTGGATGTTGTTGTCCACCATAACCACGCGGTTGGTCAGCAAAGCCTTCACACGTGTGCGGCTGATGCCTGCCATCTTCTTTATGAGGAACTCCATCAGTTCCGCCGGTTCGGTGACCGGATAGACCGTATATCTGGCGGCAGCCCGCGGAAGGGGACGCCGGCCGTTTGTATTTCTTCTTGCCACTTTGTGTATCGTAATCTTGGGTTAGTTATCAGTTGGGTAAATACTGTGCGTTCAACGGCGGTCCAAGCGTACCACATTCTCCACGTGGTGCGTGTGGGGGAACATGTCGACCGGCTGTACGGCGGTTACCTTATATTTGCCGTCGAGCAGCTGGAGGTCGCGTGCCTGTGTGGCTGGGTTGCAGCTTACGTAGACGATACGCTTCGGCTCGGCGGCCAGAATCACGTCGATGACGTCGTTGTGCATGCCCGCGCGGGGAGGGTCGGTGATGATGACATCCGGACGTCCGTGTTCCGCGATGAAGTCGTTGGTGAGGATGTCCTTCATGTCGCCCGCATAAAACAGCGTGTTGTCGATGCCGTTCAGAGCTGAGTTCACCTTGGCATCCTCGATGGCTTCGGGCACATACTCGATGCCCACCACCTTGCGTGCCTGCCGTGCCACGAAGTTGGCAATGGTACCCGTACCTGTGTAGAGGTCGTACACCAGTTCGTTGCCCGTGAGTCCGGCAAACTCGCGCGCCACCTTATATAAATTATATGCTTGTTCTGAATTGGTTTGGTAGAACGATTTTGGTCCCACCTTGAAGCGCAGTCCTTCCATCTCCTCGAAGATGTGGTCGTTGCCCTTGAACACCTCCACGTCGAGGTCACCGATGGTATCGTTGCACTTGTTGTTGATGACATACATCAGCGAAGTAATCTGCGGGAACTGGTCGGCCATGAACTGCAAGATTTCCTCCATCTTGCGGCGGTCGTCGTCGCCCGTCACCTTGCACTGCAATACCACCATCAGCTCGCCCGTAGACGAGGTGCGAATCATGATGTTCCGCAGCAAGCCCTCCTGCGAGCGCAGGTCAAAGAACGGGAAATTGTGCGCGTAGGCATAGTCGCGCACTGCGTTGCGAATCTGATTGGAGATGTCGTCCTGCAACCAGCACTTGTCGATGGCCAGCACCTTGTCGAACGCCCCCGGGATATGGAATCCCACCGCGTTCATCTGGTCGTACTTCACGTCCTGCTTTACCTCCTCTTCGGTGAGCCAGCGCTTGTTGGAGAACGTAAACTCCAGCTTGTTGCGGTAGAAGCGGGTCTTTTCCGAACCCAGGATGGGACGGAATTCCGGCAGTTCCACCTTCCCGATGCGGGTGAGGTTGTCGAACACCTGTTTCTGCTTGTACTTGAGCTGTTCCTCGTAAGAAAGACATTGCCATTTGCATCCTCCGCACACCCCGAAGTGAGAGCAGAACGGCTCTACGCGCAGGGGTGATTTTTCATAGAACTTCACGGCTACCGCTTCGGCATAATGGTTCTTCTTGCGTTTCACCTGTAAATCGACTACATCGCCCGGCACTACATACGGGACAAATACTACCAGTTCATTCACTTTAGCCACGGCTTTGCCTTCTGCGGCTACGTCTGTTATTGTCACTTTCTCCAATAAAGGAAGTTCTTTCTTCTTTCTTGCCACGTTCTTTTCAATAAAACCAATTTGGAAGCAAATTTATACATTTTTCCTGACATTCTGCTATGTTTTGGAAAGAAGTTGATTTTGCAAAGTCTATGTTGCAAAATATGTCGAAAAATATCTTTGTAAAATTTGGAATGTAATAAAATATGTATAGATTTGCGCCGTTGACCAACGAAAAACACACTCGTTAACCAACGGAAAAAACATTATTCAACCTTATCAATATAAGAAAACATGGAAAAGAAAAGAGTTTATACCTTCGGAAACGGACATGCCGAAGGAAAAGCTGACATGAGAAACTTGCTGGGTGGAAAGGGGGCAAACCTGGCCGAAATGAATCTGATTGGTGTACCTGTACCTCCGGGATTTACCATCACCACGGAGGTCTGCAACGAATATTTTGAGAAAGGAAAAGACGATGTGGTTGCCCTGCTGAAAGACGACGTGGAGAAATCCATCAAGGGAGTGGAAACTTTGATGAAGTCGAAATTCGGCGATGTGGAAAACCCGTTGCTCGTTTCCGTACGTTCGGGTGCCAGAGCGTCCATGCCGGGAATGATGGATACCATCCTGAACCTGGGACTGAACGACGAGGTGGTGGAGGGACTGGCCCGCAAGACCGGCAACCCGCGCTTCGCCTGGGATTCTTACCGCCGCTTCGTGCAGATGTATGGCGACGTGGTGCTGGGCATGAAACCCGTGAACAAGGAAGACATCGACCCGTTTGAAGCCATCATCGAGGACGTGAAGAAGGCCAAGGGCGTGCGTCTGGACAACGAACTCGACGTGGACGACCTGAAGACGCTGGTGGTCCGCTTCAAGGAAGCCGTGAAGAAACAGACCGGACAGGAATTCCCGTCATGCGCCTACGAACAGCTGTGGGGCGCCATCTGCGCCGTATTCGATTCATGGATGAACGAGCGCGCCATCCTCTATCGCAAGATGGAAGGCATCCCGGCAGAGTGGGGAACAGCCGTGAATGTGCAGGCCATGGTCTTCGGTAATATGGGCGAGACATCGGCCACAGGTGTCTGCTTCTCACGCGACGCCGCTACCGGAGAAGACCTGTTCAACGGGGAATACCTGATTAATGCTCAGGGTGAGGACGTGGTAGCCGGTATCCGCACACCGCAGCAGATTACGAAAATCGGCTCTCAGCGTTGGGCCGAACTGCAGGGCATCTCGGAAGAGGAACGTGTGGCCAAGTATCCTTCCATGGAAGAAGCCATGCCTGCCATCTACAAGGAACTCGACGAGCTCCAGACCAAACTGGAAAACCATTACCACGACATGCAGGACATGGAGTTCACCGTACAGGAAGGCAAGCTTTGGTTCCTCCAGACCCGTAACGGAAAGCGCACGGGTGCCGCCATGGTACGCATCGCCATGGAAATGCTGCACCAGGGCATGATTGACGAAAAGACAGCCCTGATGCGTTGCGAACCCAACAAACTCGACGAACTGCTGCATCCGGTGTTCGACAAGGAAGCGCTGGGACGTGCTCGCGTCCTGACCCGTGGTCTGCCGGCCTCTCCGGGAGCTGCTTGCGGACGCATTGTCTTCTTTGCTGAAGATGCAGCCGAATGGCATGACGGCGGTCATCGCGTGGTGCTGGTACGTATCGAAACTTCACCGGAAGACCTGGCCGGTATGCAGGCTGCAGAAGGTATCCTGACCGCCCGCGGAGGTATGACCTCGCATGCAGCCGTCGTAGCTCGCGGTATGGGTAAGTGCTGCGTATCCGGTGCCGGAGCCATCAACGTGAACTACAAGACCCGTACGGTGGAAATCGACGGGGTGGTGCTGAAGGAAGGCGACTACATCTCCATCAACGGAACCAACGGTTATGTGTATGCCGGAGAAATCCCGACCCAGCCGGCCAAGCTGTCGGGCAACTTTGCCGAACTGATGGAACTCTGCGACAAGTACGCCCGCCTGAAAGTGCGTACCAATGCCGACACGCCGCGCAACGCACAGGATGCCCGCGGTTTCGGTGCCGTAGGTATCGGACTCTGCCGTACGGAACACATGTTCTTCGACGACGAAAAGATTATCGCTATGCGCGAAATGATTCTGGCCGAGGATGTGGAAGGCCGCAAGAAAGCCCTCGACAAGCTGTTGCCTTATCAGAAAGCCGACTTCAAGGAAATTTTCAAGACCATGGACGGACTGCCGGTCAACGTGCGTCTGCTCGACCCGCCGTTGCATGAGTTCGTGCCGCACGACCTGAAGGGGCAGGAAGAAATGGCCGAGGCCATGGGCGTGACTGTGGAATACATCCGCCAGCGTGTGGACAACCTCTGCGAGCACAACCCGATGCTGGGTCACCGCGGCTGTCGTCTGGGAAATACTTATCCGGAAATCACCGAGATGCAGACCCGCGCCATCTTGGGTGCCGCCTGCGAGCTGAAGAAGGAAGGTTACGACCCGCATCCGGAAATCATGGTGCCGCTCATCGGTATCCTGTATGAGTTTGAGGCGCAGGAGAAAGTGATTCGTGCTACGGCTGCTCAGCTGTTCAAGGAAGAAGGCGTGGAAATCCCGTTCAAGGTGGGTACCATGATTGAGGTGCCGCGTGCTGCCCTGACCGCCGACCGCATCGCTTCACACGCCGAATATTTCTCTTTCGGTACGAACGACCTGACCCAGATGACCTTCGGTTATTCGCGCGACGACATCGCTTCCTTCTTGCCGGTGTACCTGGAGAAGAAGATTCTGAAGGTCGACCCGTTCCAGGTGCTCGACCAGAACGGAGTGGGACAGCTCATCGAGATGGCCGTAGCCAAAGGCCGTTCGGTACGTCCCGATCTGAAATGCGGTATCTGCGGCGAGCATGGTGGTGAACCGACTTCCGTGAAGTTCTGTCACAAGGTCGGTCTCGACTACGTAAGTTGCTCTCCGTTCCGCGTGCCGATTGCCAGACTGGCTGCGGCGCAGGCTGCAATAGAAGAAGCATAAGCAATATAGGATAATATTTGATTTAGGCTGTAACGAACTGTTTATCAGGCGTTACAGCCTAAGTTGTTTTTAGGCGGTTCGTGCATTTGTTTGCAAGAAATGAGTCAAATAAACGTATTTGTTGTTGCTCTATATCAAGCTTTAGATTATCTCAGTTCTTTAGGGTTTCTTTCCATTTATCAAATTTATTGGCTAAAGAGAAATAATTATTGTTTGTTGAGGGTAAAATGTGATATTTAATTGTTGGTAGATATGCAGAATGCGCTTTTTCCATTGAATATAAATCTTTTGATACTCTTGTATTTAGATAAAAATAGAAGGTTTACAGAAATATTAGTATAGTACATCATAAAATGAGTCATTAGATGTATTTATTTAATTCCTCCACGAGTAGATGCACGGTCGTTGAGGATTCTTCCATAGCAGGATTTCCATTTGAAACCTCATTAAGCACAAGGGCTGCGTTTTTTATTGCCTGTAATTGCAGGTGATAAAGCCTGTTATACATGACAGCGCCAAATCCTTCATTTTTTGAATATGGTAATCCTATAAGTTTTGACAGCATATCTGCATAATTCTGGCGATGAAGAGGACCCCGATATAGATTAAAATGTAACAAGAACCAATACTCAAATGCCTGGTTACTGTAAGCAACACGGAAACCGTTCTTTTGAGCCAAAGCTATTGCCTGATTGAAATCCTTAGCAGGAAAATCATCTTTGTCAAAAACGACCCAACACTGGTCATAACAATGCTTCTTCTTTTGTTCGGTATCACGTATGCTGATTGCCTTATTGACAAGACTTATAGTATTCATTGCCTGGCCTATGGCTTTGACTGTGGCGGTTGTCATACGGAAAGCCTTAAAGTAGTCTGGTTCTGTACGTACTCCTTCACATACAATGAGAAACGATTGTTTTACATTTCTTGTTCCCTGCTTTCTGGTCAGACTGCTTGTACGATGGTCCTTTTTTTGTTTGTCTTCCCATACTCACTCCTCCCTATTAAAGACCCTCTCCATTTCACCGATAATGGGAGTTGCACCGTATTTGCCTAACAGATAATCTCTTTCAAATGGAGTATTGCTGCGTACCTTATATTCAACCAGTGAATATGCTTCAGTAGAACCGAAACTGTTTTTCTGAGTAAACCATATCTGGTCACGGCGAAATATTCCGGCGCTTAACAGGAAGGTGTCATGAGTTGTAAAAAGTAGTTGTGCACCTTTTGGGTTTGTTTTTGCCGAGTTGAAAAGGCTGATGATTTTACGAACCAACAAAGGGTGAAGTTTTGAGTTAAGTTCATCAATAACCAAAAACTTTCCATTGTCCAAAGCATCAATGATGGGATACGACAAAGAAAAATATTTTATTGTACCTTCCGATTCATTACTGCTGAATGAAAAAGCTACACTATTGGTTTCTTTTCCCTCATCATTATATTGCCTGTGGGTACTAACGATACGGTTATCTGTTTTTACAATGTTGTCTATTCCCAAATCTGCATATTTTGCAAAGTTCGTAATACGCAAACGGATGTTCTCATCATCCATAGACTTTATAGCCAGTTTCCACAGTCTTTCCTCATCATTGCCAAATATCACCTGCATATCATTCAGCCATTGCAGGATACTGACTGCTATAGGCTCATTGAACTGTGCTCCGGTAGACAGCAGTAAAGCATTGTTACGCACCATTTTCTTGTTTACAAGCTCCATCAATAAAGAGCTTTTCTGATGAACAGTGGTTCCTTCTTCTGTTCTGTAGAATATTTCGACTTCTTTGGCTCTCTTCTTGTTTGTGCGCTGGTATAGCCATTCTGCACGTACAGCTTTGCTGTCAACTTCAAACCCATAACGGTAAGTGAAACCTTCAACAATAAAGGTTGCTTCCATTGTAGTCGGTTCATTCATTGAAGTGGTATTCAACCGGAAGTTCTCTATATCAATTGCTTCTCCGGCCTGACTGTTTTTGAAAGAGTCTGTGATAAAACGCCTGTAAAAAGCAATAGCCTTCAGAACATTTGATTTTCCTGAAGCGTTTGCACCATAAATCACTGCACTCCGTAATACAGATAATCCGGTATCGGGTACAGTTATCATATCATTTGACTCGGTAAGAACATCTTTAAGGGCAGTTGCAACAAAGGATATTTTTAACTCATCCTTTATTGACAGGTAATTACTAACACAAAACTCTAAAATCATAAACTTAACTCTTATTTTTGCGAGATTTTTACAAAAATAAGAGTTAAGTTTTGGAATTCCAAAACTTAACTGTAAATAATTGCTTACGTGATTATATTTAAAAATGATTGCAGGTGATAAAGCCTGTCATGTGGTAAGAGTCCAGAAGGATAATTGCAAATAATTATTTGGCGAACCCATTTGAATAATAACTGTAGATGAAAGAGGTCCAGCTCGCTATTAAATAATCAATGTAAGCTTTTTTTGAAATATAAATAAATATTAGTTTAGAAATTTATTTCTGTAAATAGCAGAATGATGTGCCAAATTGCGCTAAATAGTGACAAAAATGCCAGTTTGTAGTCGTTTAATTGCTTATAAACCAGTATGGTATGGCTTCTTTTTGGATATAGTTAAATAAATAATATGGTATTTATTCTGCATTTTTATGCTCAAATTAATATTCTTTCTATTGTGATGAAAGAAATTTGTACAAAAAAATTGTATTTTTCCTCTCTTTTTGTTTCATAGTATAAAATAATATGTATAAATTTGTTGCCGTTATCAAAAAAATGTTGAGATATGAGAAAGAAAATTACACTTTTTTGTGCCTTTTTGTTAATAGGCATAAGCCTGGCGATAGCGCAGGCTGTACAAGTGACAGGTGTGGTGGTATCTTCGGAGGACGACTTACCTGTGGTGGGAGCTTCTATTTTAGTAAGAGGAACTTCTAACGGTACAATTACGGATATCGACGGAAAATTTACGTTGAAAGTCAATAAAGGGGCGAAGCTCGTGATTAGTTATATCGGTATGAAATCGCAGACGGTTACGGCCAGGAATAATATGAAGATAGTGCTGGAATCGGATACGGAAGTACTGGATGAAGTGGTGGTAACCGGTATGCAGCGCATGGACAAGCGACTGTTCAGTGGGGCTGCCACGCAGATTTCGGGTGAGGACGTGAAGATGGATGGTCTGGCCGATATCAGCCGCGGTCTGGAAGGTAAGGCAGCCGGTGTATCGGTGCAGAACGTTTCCGGTACATTCGGTACGGCTCCGAAAATCCGTGTGCGTGGTGCGACTTCCATCTACGGTAGCTCCAAGCCGCTGTGGGTTGTGGATGGCGTAATCATGGAAGATGCGGTGGAGGTGAGTGCCGACCAGCTTTCATCAGGTGATGCCGAAACGTTGATCAGTTCGGCCATTGCGGGATTGAACGCCGACGATATCGAGAGCTTCCAGATTCTGAAGGATGGTTCGGCCACTTCTATCTATGGTGCACGTGCCATGGCCGGTGTGATTGTCGTGACCACTAAGAAAGGTAAGGCCGGTTCCAGCAGAGTGAACTATACGGGTGAGTTTACCACGCGTCTGGTACCGAGTTACAATGATTTCAACATCATGAACTCACAGGAGCAGATGGGTATCTACAAGCAGATGGAGCAGAAGGGTTGGCTGAATTTCTCGGAAACCATACGTGCGGCAGAAAGCGGTGTCTATGGTAAGATGTATCAGCTGATGAATACGTTCAACCCAAGTACGGGACTGCCGATGTTGCAGAACACGGAAAGTGCCCGCAACAGCTATCTGCAGGCAGCCGAGTTCCGCAATACGGACTGGTTCGACGTGCTTTTCTCACCGAGCTTGAGCCAGAACCACTCCGTGAGCATCAGCAGTGGTACGGACAAGTCGTCGTTCTATGCTTCTCTGAGTGCCATGTACGATCCGGGATGGTACAAACGCAGTTCGGTGGAACGTTATACGGCGAATGTGAATACTTCTTACAACATTTCGAAATGGTTGAGCTTTAACATGATTGCCAATGCCTCTTACCGTAATCAGGAGGCTCCGGGTACCCTCGGACAGGATGTGGATGTGGTTTCCGGTGAGGTGAAGCGTGACTTCGATATCAACCCGTACTCTTACGCGCTGAATACGTCACGTACGCTCGACCCGAATGAGTATTATACCAGCAACTATGCACCGTTTAATATCTTGAACGAGCTGGAAAACAACTATATGGATCTGAACATCGTAGATGTGAAATTCCAGGGTGAACTGAAATGGAAACCGGTTGCGGGACTGGAATTCAGTGCGCTGGGTGCCGTAAAGTATCAGGGTACTTCGCAGGAACACAAGATTAAGGATGACTCAAATCAGGCGGAGGCTTACCGTGCCGGACTGGACGACAAGACCATCATGGACAAGAACCCCTTCCTGTATACCGACCCCGACAACCCGTATGCACTGCCTATCTCCGTACTGCCGGAAGGGGGTATTTACCGCCGTACCGATTATAAGATGCTGAGCTACGATTTCCGTGGAACGGTGAACTATAACAAGGTATTCAATGAGGTACACCTGACCAACTGGTTCGGAGGTATGGAAGTGAATGCCATCGACCGTACGAAATCCAATTTCCAGGGTTGGGGTATGCAGTATGCAAACGGTGAGACACCTTATTACATTTACCAGTACTTTAAGAAAGGCATTGAAGACGGCGACCAGTATTTCAGCCTGAACAATACGAAGGTGCGCAGCGTGGCTTTCTTCGCCAATGCCAACTATTCGTATGCCGGAAGATACTCCATCAACGGTACCATCCGTTACGAAGGTACCAACCGCATGGGTAAGAGCCGTAGCGCACGCTGGTTGCCTACGTGGAATATCTCAGGTGCATGGAATGTGCACGAAGAGAAATTCTTCGATGCCTTGGAACCTGCCATGTCACACTTGACACTGAAGGCTTCTTACTCACTGACTGCCGACCGGGGTCCGGCCGACGTGACCAACTCGAAGGCAATCATCAACAGTTACATTCCTTACCGTCCGTTTACCAACATTCAGGAATCAGGCTTGCAGCTGGTAGACCTGGAAAACAGTGAACTGACGTACGAAAAGAAACATGAGTTGAATATCGGAATAGATATGGGATTTCTCGACAACCGCATCAACTTTGCACTCGACTGGTATACCCGTAACAACTACGACTTGATTGGTGCCGTCAATACACAGGGTGTAGGTGGTACGATTCTGAAACTGGCCAGTAAGCTTCCAAAATTGGCGTATTGACTAGTATGTCCCTTTCCTTTACCTTCGTG